>Ga0181526_10000254_pt1 | contig 58670 bp, 58 predicted proteins | sample PEATcosm2014_Bin_35_FD_119750 | JGI IMG/M metagenome (GOLD analysis project Ga0181526, IMG submission 119750) | Peatland microbial communities from MTU Mesocosm Facility, Houghton, MI, USA - PEATcosm2014_Bin06_30_metaG | ecosystem: Environmental > Terrestrial > Soil > Wetlands > Peat | place... | reverse complement strand
GCCGTTACCGCCGCCTCCTCCGTCCCGTCTTTGGCCGCCGGATCCTGAGTTGCCGTCACAGCCGCCGCCGCTTCCGCTGCCATAACCCCTGCCCCCCGAACCGCCCGCGCCTCCGTTGTGTGGCGAGCCGCCCGAGCCGCCTGTGCCGTCTAGTGCGTAGGAGCCCGATCCGGTCTGGCCGCCGCCGCCGGTCGTTCCTCCGCCTTCACCCCCGCCGCCGCCGTACACGCAATAATCGTGCTTCTTTTTGAAGTAGTAAACGCAGCCCTTAGAGCCTTCGCCACCGCCGCCGGCTGCCACGACGACGCGGTCTTTCCCTTTCTTACCGCCCTGTCTTATGTCCGAGGCACCTCCACCCCTAAAGCCCCCGGCACCGCCGCCGTTGAAGCCGCCATCGTCGCCGCTGCCACCGACGGAAACCACCAGCTTCTCTCCAGCGGTAACGGGAATCGTCGCTTGGACCCAACCGCCGACGCCGCCCGGGCCGTAGTAATAGCTACTGTTGTAACCACTGCCCCCGCCGCTTGCCCCTGCTGCGGTGATCGTTACAGCCGTCACATAGCTCGGAACGACGAATTTCTGCTTGCTACCTGTGTAATTGAAGGTTTCGGACTGGCTGGAGCTGTGGCGCAGTACGGCGGGGATCGACATCGACGCGTTGCCGCCCCCGCAGGCGGCTAAGAGCGCCGCGGTAAGGTACGCCCCGACAAGATTGCGTGAGTGTTTCATTGCGTCTCCCAATTGCTCCGAGGTTTGTTCAGGAACACAAGGCCCGGATTCATAGTGACGTTCCTGATAGGCCGCGTCAATGGAGTGAGGCATGAAACTCCGTTTCAGCGCAAGAACCGCAGGTGAGGTGCCGATAGCGTGAGCCTCGTCGGTTGTCTTCGCTATAGTTCTAAATGGTGAGTTACTGGTGAGTTACTGGCCGCGTTTGAGCACAAACGCCGCCCCTAATACGGTCGGTTTTGGGCACCTAGAAACGGCAAAATGGGCACCTAGAATGCCGTATTAGGTGCCCTCTCCCCACCTAGAATCACCGAGAGGCGGCGGCACGGTTTTCAACTTGTTGCCGCGAGCGAGATCGGCAAGTTGGCGGAGATTCGCCTCGCGGTCCTCTAACGGCAGATCAGGCGTGATCGGGTCGTTTGATGGCACCGCGCCGATACGGTCACCACGCTTCACCGGCGCAGAACGCGACGGCAACGGTTTCTTGCGCGAGTCGGCTGGCATGGTCAAAGTATATTCGTTCGACCGTTCCCCAATAGTGGCTGCGCGTCGATTGCGCCGCTGCACGGTGAGGACCGGGAATCGTCTTCAGTTCCGCAACGGCAGCCTTCACCTTGCGCACGTGAACATGCAAATCAGCCGCAATCGTGTCCAAGGACGGATACGCCTTCCCTGTCGCACTGTCGGCATATGTTGCCAAGTCGCAAAGCACGAGAAATCCGAGCCGGCTTGCACCGGCATCCTGAAGCGCCTTTAACCATCTACGCGGAAACAATCCATACGGGTCTGTCGCCGCTAGGGTTCCCGTGTTGTCGGGCATCTCGCGACTCCTTCGGCGCGACTGAGCTTGACGCTCGCGGTGTGCTAACCCGCACCGGCAAGACCTGGAATGGCATGCAGGTCCTACGGTTGCTGCGGCGAGCCGCCTAGTGACCTTTTTGATGGTCTGTCGGCAGAGCAAGTGGGGCAGCAGAGCAAGTGGGGCAGATGGAAGGAAGTCCGTAGATGGCGAACGGGGCTGGTGTGAAACTTGGCTCGAGGCAGTCTGGACAGATTCTGCCGTTTCTTTGGGATCGGCAACGGGCTTGTCGTTTTTAGCTGGCAATGAATAAGTTGCACTTCAGCCGTTATGCGTTCAGCGGTTGCATGGCTGCGGCAATATTCGCAGGGTGCGGCGGCTCGCGGCCGGTGATCGGCGCTTCCGCGGGACGTTCGAGCGCAATCGTGGGTAAAGACCAGAGCCTTCTCTACGTCAGTGATCCGCAAGCTCGCGATGTTTATATGATTGCTCTGCCGTCGGGAAGATTGGTGGGGAAGTTAACTGGATTCTCTTATGCAGTGGGCGACTGCATCGACCAGCATGGAAACGTCTTCGTCGACAACGACGCGGAGAGCCGGGTTCGCGCCTACGCGCATGGCGCCAGGAGCGCCTTTAGAGTTCTCAACGATGCTTCTTGGAGTCCCAACGCATGTTCGGTGGACCCGACGACGGGGAACCTCGCGGTCTGCAACATCCGGACCACTCAGACCGAAGGCAGCATTGCGGTTTACTTTAACGCCAAGGGCGCAGCGCACTACTACAAGTATTCCGGCGCGGCTAACTTCTGGTATTGCGCGTACGACAGCGACGGGAACCTTTTTGCCGACGCCATTAGTTATGGCGGAGGGCCTGGCAGCAACATCTTCCTTGAGCTACCGAAAGGCCACGCCAAGCTGCGCCCTCTTTCTTTAAGGCCGGCCATCACCGGCGACGCCAGCTCTCCCCTCTTCTGGGACGGCAAGCACCTTGCAATCGCGAGCACGAGTTCCGGTGCGATCTACCAATACAAAATCAGCGGCAACGCCGGCACCAGGGTCGCCGTCGTAAGACTCGACGATACCCGCGCAGTGTTGGGCCCCTTCTGGATCACATCGAACGGAAACGCCCAAACGCTTTACGCCCCGATCGACGAAGACGGCATCGAAAGCGTCGGCGTCTACCGCTATCCGGCTGGCGGCAAGCGCCTTCAGAACCTCCACGACGCCCCACTTCCATTTGCCGCGGCCGTCAGTATGCCAAAATAACGCGCCTTTGCGCGGCGATAAATCCTTAACCATGACGGTCCACCCATCCACGACGGCGCCAATACGGTCGTCACATGTCACCGGGGCGGACCGCGGCACCGACGCTTTCTTGCGCAAGTCGGCTGGTATCGTCAAGGTATATTCGTTCGACCGTCCCCCAATCGCGGCTGCGCGTCGATTGCGCCGCCGCACGGTGAAAATACCGGGAATCATCTTTAGGTCGGCAATGACAGCCTTCACCTGCGCACCCCAACGCCCAAGTCAGCCGCAATCGTGCCCTCGGACGGATGCGCCTTGTCGGTAACATCGTTCGCATAGCTTGCCAGGTCGCGCACGTCCTTGACGCGCTAAGTATGGCGATTACCGGCACAAGACCGTCGATGTCGTTCACCACTCAGACCAGGGGACGGAATACACCTCAATCGCATTTGATTCACGCTGCCGAGAAGCACACATTCGCCCGTCGAAGGGATCGGTCGGGGACTGCGACGATAACGCGATGTGCGAGAGCTTCAATGCGGCCCTCGAGTGTGAGTTACTCGACTTTATCGAGGGCTGGTACAATCTTCGCCGTCGGCACTCCGCGCTGGGCTATCAATCGCGGCGGCCTTCGAGCGGGAAACCGCCGCGTGACTTTCCAATCTCAAACTATCCACGAAAGCCGGGCAGCTTCAAGTGCGGCGTTTAATTTGCGTTTATCAAGCAGGGGAATGAAAGTGTGGGCTCGCATCGCCTATGGGCGACCCGCCGTACGACGGGCCCGCTTCACAAGAACTCGCTACGGAAGGAGTTCCAAACGTGCGTTTAAGCCTTCTCGGTGCTGGCGCTGCGCTCGCCGCAGGCCTAGCACTCTCAGCGTGCTCCGGCGGTACCGGCTCTTCGTCCGTGCCGTCGTCGGGCGCGCAAGCTCAGACGATGAGTCATGGCCACAAATTGGTGACTCGCCTGATGCCGGGGGTCAAGCCCCTGACGGGCATAGGATGTGACTACAGCAAGTACAGCTTCTGCTTCTACGTCACCCCGGGCGACGCCGGACCCTACGTCTCAACGTCGGACGACACCGCCCCATTATACAACGTGGGGTACATCGAAAAAAACAAGAACGGCAAGGTCGACAAGAAGTTCGACACTTATTTCTATCCGGACCCCGGTGACCCGACCTCCCAGTACATCGACTATAAACACAAGGTCAAGAAGACGGGCACGGTAAAATTCACCGACGTCTATTGCATTTCGTTCACGCAATACGGTTGCGCGGAGGGCAGCGGCAGCATCTTATACCTCGGGATCGCTCTCACCCCATAGCTGCTCGCCAGCCCAAAACAGCTAACCTCAGAAAAAGGGGTCCGGCATCCGCCGGGCTCCTTTTCGGGTCCCGACCCGGGTCCAGTCCGCGGTTTCGGTCTCATGGTCCCGGGTGTACGGTCCGGGATCGCTTGCCTGGTCCCGAAAAAAGGCGACAACGAACGAACCCCGCCGTGGATAACCAAACGTTTTTAGCGTTCATTACCCATAACGCGCCGGGATGCGAAGTCGAAACCCTGCGCAAGGCGGTGGACAAGCTAACGAGAACATCGCAAGCCGCGTCTTTGGAAGACCTCCCGGACTGGAAATCGGTTCGCACATCGAAGCTGTAGATTTGCGCGGCTGTTATTATCGATACGGAACCGTCGTTAAGCTAAACGACCGCTTTTGCGTTATCGAACCCCCAGTCGGAGGCTTTACAGTCCGCATCTCCTTTAAGAAAGAAATGATCTCTGCCTTTCGATTGGAATGGAGTGTTCGGCGCGGCGTCGAGATCGACGCCGGAGCCATGGTCAGCAAGGCGCATTTTGTTTTGGGGGCTGACGGGGAATCTGTTATCCGCAGTATTAGCGCGATGGAATCGGCGCTTGACAAGCCCACGTTCTTGGACCGCTACCGCGACTTTATGGCGCTGGCGCCTTCCCACGTGACTGTATTTGCTCCGACGCTTCCAGCGTTGACTGCTCTGCCGCCTCATGCTAAGCCATAGTTTATCGTGATGCCTAGTATTGCGTCGGGGAAGTCTATATGTCCCATTGCGAACCTTACTGGCCAGTGATCCGTTCAGACCGGGAGGGGAATATGAGAACTCTGGATGTCAACCGTTACGCACTAAGCGTCATCGTCGCCGCAATGCTCGCAGGCTGCGGCGCCGGGAGCAACACGCGGTTTAGCCCATCGCCTGCCGGCCCTTCGACCACGCTCAGGATGACAACGGCGGAGCGCACGCGCCCGGACGTTGGGTTGCTCTACAGCTTCGGAGGCGCTTCGGGAGACGGCCATTACCCAGATGCGAGCCTTATCAACGTCAATGGTACGCTCTACGGCACGACCCTCGGAGGCGGCGCGAACGGCGACGGAACGGTATTCGCGATTACCACGTCCGGCACTGAAACCGTGCTCCACAGCTTCGGCGGCTCGGGAGACGGCGCAAACCCACTAGCGAGCCTCATCAACGTCAAAGGCACGCTCTACGGCACGACCGTCAGCGGCGGCGCGAACGGCGACGGAACGGTCTTCGCGATTGCCACATCCGGCGCTGAAACTGTGCTCTACAGCTTCAAAGGCGGCTCGCGAGACGGCGAAAATCCGTATGCGAGCCTTATCAATGTCAATGGCAAGCTCTACGGCACGACCTTATATGGCGGCAAGTACGGTAACGGAACCGTCTTCGCGATTACCACGTCCGGCAAGGAAACCGTGCTCCACGGCTTCGGCCGCTCGGGAGACAGCGCAAACCCACTAGCCAGCCTTATCAACGCCAATGGTACGCTCTACGGCACGACCCTCGGAGGCGGCGCGAACGGCGACGGAACGGTATTCGCGATTACCACGTCCGGCAGTGAAACTGTGCTCTATAGCTTCAAAGGCGGCTCGGGAGACGGCGAAAACCCGTATGCGAGCCTTATCAAGGTCAATGGCACGCTCTACGGCATGACCTGGATTGGCGGCGCGAACGGCGACGGAACGGTATTTGCGATTACCACATCCGGCAGTGAAACCGTGCTCTACAGCTTCAAAGGCGGCTCGGGAGACGGCGAAAATCCGTATGCGAGCCTTATCAACGTCGATGGCAAGCTCTACGGCACGACCACGGAAGGAGGCGCAAACGGCGGCGGAACAGTCTTTGCGATTAGTACCTCCGGAACGGAAACCGTGCTCCACAGCTTCAAGGGTAGGCAGGGAGGTGGCGACAAACCGTATGCGAGCCTCATCAAAGTCAATCGCAGGCTCTACGGCACGACCTATGCAGGGGGCGCAAACGGCTGCGGAATAGCTTTCTCGTTAACGCCGTAAAACGGCTGCGTTAAGAGCCATAGCAACGCGGGCCCGCTCTAATAACCCGCGGGCTCGTTGCCTTTCACCCCACCCGGCCCGCTGCGCGGCTTCGCGAATGCGAGGCAACGATGCGATTCCGGAGAGTACGATCGCCACTGAAGACCACGGTGGCGAAGTTCGAGGCCGAAGCCACCGAATGGAAGATTAGTGCGTCGAGGCGGCGTTGCCGCACGGTAGCTAAATCTTCGGGGTCGCTAAGAAGCCGTTCATATTGCCGCTCGAGTCCTGGTAGTAACCAACGAGTGAGTGGTGGTTGTTAACGCCGGTTACGACGGTTGGTCCAACGGCGCTCGAATCATCGACCTGCGTCCAAGTTTGGGCCGACAGGACATCGTTTAACACGAAGCCGTGCGTGTTGCCCGAGGCATCCTCGAAAGAGCCGACGATATCGTCGGACCAGTCGATGGCCGTCGGTTGCGTTTGTGCGGCGGCGGGATATGCAAACACCGTGAAGACGCCGCCCTTGAGGAGCCAACCTTCGGTGGCTCCGCTCGCGAGGGTTAACCAGCCGACGATGTCGCCTTTACCGTTCATGCCGGTCGCGGCCGAGCTCTTGGCGCCGGGCGGCTCTATGCCTTGGAACTTTCCGGTGGCTAGATTCAACTCGAAGCTGTGGTCGATCCCGTTTAGCTGGTAGTAGCCGACTGCCAACTCGTCGTCCGAAAGGCCGAGGAGCTTCGTGTACTGTTTCTGATTGAGCAGGTGGTTGTCTTGGTACTTCGTCCAGATGCCTTCCCAGTCGGTGAACCCGAAGATCCCGCCCTTGGAATTTTCGTACCATCCCGCGATGACGTCGGTATTGTTGATCGACGCGACGACCGTATCGGTGGCTCCAGGATAGAGTTCCTTGTAGAACTTATTGGTCGTATAGGGCGGACGGGCGGTGAACCCCACCTCCGGATCGCCGCCGAATCCGCAGAGCCTACTTATGTTGTTGATCCCAAGGACTTCGGTGGGAGAACCGAACGGAGCGTCGATTGTTGTGAAGCTATACTGCGATGTTTTCGGCGGGACACCGCTCGACCCCACGGTCGATGTTCGTGCGAGGCTCGGCGGTGCCGCCACGCTCGCGCAGGCGGACATCAATGGAAAAGACCCTACTAGTACGGAGATAAGAGAAATTAATGCGACCGCGGAGCGTTTGCGAACAACAAACTCCGGCATCGGGTGAGAAGAAACTATAGTCGTGCATTTGATCGTAATGAATAAACGATTCCGCGCACTTTGCGTCAAGCCTTTAATGAAACACACCGCCGCTCGACTGAATTGTTTCGTCTGACAAGCAACGTAGAGGTCGTCTCGCTGCTCGACGTGCGCGATGGTCGCGCGTTGCCGCGTTAACGCGTCACCGCTTTTCCGTATAAGCGTGTCGGTTCCCACGCGCTCCCATCACCAGGGACGCTCGTGGGGCGGCACAACCGAGTTTGATAACCCAGTTTATTAATTAAGGGCTACGGTGAATCGAGACGAGGAGACAAGCGAGTTAGATTAGGCAAGGACCTGAAGGAGCGCTCCGGTTCACCGAATTGAACGGCGAAACATGGGCCGCATTACGACCTGCTTTCTCCGCGGTCGCACCGTATAGCGTGCCGCCTACGTCGACGAGCGGGCCAAGCGGGGCCGGTTAAGGTATAAGTGCTTCGCGATGCACGGCCGTGCGCGAAACCGCCGCATCGCTAAAGGGCAACGGCCACAGCCTTCCGTCGATCCACGCAGTGGCCTGATCGGTGTAGTGCCCCGAACCCGGCTCGCCCGATTCACCTTGCGGCAGCGTGATTCCACCTGCATCCCAGTTGCCCACTTCCCATACCGCTCGGAAACTCTGGGAGTAGCCAGGAGACTGCATGTGCAGCGTAAACGCGTCACCGTTTCCGGGCAGGGTGACGCCGTCGAGAAAATCGATGCCGAGCGACGCGAGCGCGTGCGGAACCGGGTCGGCGCCGGCCAGACGCCACGGCACCGGTGACGGCGGGGCGCTTAGATGGGCCGTTGCCCGACCCATCAACGCAAGTACCGTGGGCATTCGTCCGGGATGCCGTCTCGTCAATTCGACACGCAGGCCTTCAACGAGTGTCGCCATCGAAGATGCGCCGTCCATCTCGCCGTTCCACGCGTCGAGCTGGGCGTCTAACGAAGCGTCGCGATCGCCCAGCGCTTTCGAAACATCGCGTGCGAGCTCGCGTTCGGGAAGCGACAGCACGTCGAGCTGCATTTGCGTGAAGTACTCCACGTCGTAGGCGCGCCGCGCTCGAAGGAGCTGCGCGATGCGATACGCGCGATACGGCGTCGCGAACTGGGGGCTCAGCGCTAGCCGGTATTTCGGGCCGTACATCCTGTTGTTGGCCGTCCATACCACGGAGTAGCGCGACGGTGCGACCTTCGGCAGCCGCGCGAACGGGATCGGCGGATAACGCTTCGCAAGATCGCTACCCGGATGAAACCACCGCCCCCGGACGGGATCGTTGGGAATGCTGCCGGCGAGCACGTAGGCCGCACGCCCCCTAGTGTCGGCGAGCACGAAGTTTTGCGTTGGGCCCGGAAACCGCGCAAGTACGGCGGTCGCGGCTTCGATCGACGCCGCGCGGTCGAGCGCGAGGAACGTCAACGCAGGCGACACGGGGTTTTCGTACGCTTCCCAGCGCACGAGAACGGAGCGATGGTTGCTGGTGGTGGCGCCGAACGTATCGCGGGTCCGATAATAGCGCGCCCGCGAGATCGGGCGAAAGCGCACCGCAAACTGCTCGATCTGCCAGCCCGACGGATCGAGCTGAGCGGGCTGCGAGAATGCCGAGAGCGACGTCACGGTTCCGCTTGTAGCCCCCCATGCGAGATTCTCGTTGTGGCCGAGAACGACGCCCGGGCAGCCGGGCAGCGTTGCGCCGGCGACGTGAAAGTGTGGGGCTCGCAGGTCGATGAGGTACCACACGCCGGGCATGTGTAGCGCCAAGTGTGGATCGTTGGCGAGCAACGCGCGTCCGTGCACTGCGCGGTTTGACCCGGCAGCCCACGCGTTACTCCCGACTGGTGCGCGCGAATCCGAGAGTTCGCTCAGCAACGTCGCAACGTTGCGGTTGCAGGCGGCGCCGGGCCCGATACCGTCGAGGCCGGCAGTAACCGGCGCGTCGTAACATGGGTCCGTCAGCGGAAAGAGTGCGCGCAATAAGCGGGTGCCGCCCTGGCGATATGCTGCATCGCGAGGTTCGATTGCGTTCCAATCGTCCGTGAGATCGAGCACGGTCGCCATGGCAACGGCCAGTGAATCCTGCGGCGTCCACGGGCGTGGCCGGTAGGCCATCAAACGAAACTCGACGGGCAGTGGCTCCCGTTCCATCGCCGCGTTTACTCCTTCGCTGAACGCGCCGAGGATTTTGCGCGATGGCAGGTCGAGCCGTTGCCACTGCGCCAACGCGATCGCTCGTACGGGCACTTCGCGTTCGAGCTTGTCGTGCTCCAAGGCCCCTTGCCCGAAAACTTCCGCCAGCTCGCCGAGCACGAAACGGCGCAGCAAGTCCATTTGGAAGAGCCGGTCGGCGCCTTCGGCATACCCTTGCGCAAAGAAAAGATCGTGGTCGTTCCCCGCGAGGACGTGCGGAACGCCGCGGTCGTCGCGCAGAATCGTAACCGGTCCGCGCAGGCGCAAGCCCGTTATCGTGCCGGCATCCCGCGCGTGTACCCGCATGCCGATGGCGGCGTTGATTACGAATCCGAAAACCAGAAGCGCGCCCAGCGCAGCGACGACAAGAATCAGCCGAAGGAGAAGCCTCGCCACAAACGCTCAGACGTCGACGAAGACGTCATCGCCTTCGACGCTTACCGTGAACGTCATCAGCGGCATTACGGCCGGAAGCGTAAGCGCGTCGCCGGTGAGCACGTCAAAGGTCGCACCGTGGCGCGGACAGACGATGCACTCTCCTTCGAGCGTCCCCTGATCGAGCGGGCCGCCGTCGTGCGTACAGACGTCCTCGATACCGTAGATCTTGCCGCCGACGTTACACAGCAGAATCTCGCACGAGTTTGCAACGACGCGCCGGGTCGAGCCCGGCGCAATTTCGGAAACCTTGGCGACGCGATGCCTAGCCATAGGCCGCTATCTTCTCCCAGACTCAACCCGAGTCATCCGGCCGCCGCCCTCAGGCGTACTAAGTACGTTAAACGCCCTCATCCTCTTTACATGAAGGAGATTAAATTGAAGCGGATCGCAGTCATGCTGCTCCTGACCTCGGGTATGGTTGCCGCCAACGTGCTGCCCAGCGCGGCGGATAGCATGCAATCGTCGTCGATGATGATGACGATGCCGAAGTGCGCCGCCGGCGACCCGGTCGTCGGAATGAACACGATGACGAAGATGTATATGACCCACGATCAAATGAAGGCCAAGATGGCCGGAATGTCCCAGTCGCAAATGCAGGCCGCGATGGCTAAGAATCACGTGAAGATGATGTGTCAGTCGCAGGCGAAGGCGATGGGCGGCAAAATGATGACGAAGCCTATGTAGCTGCGCGCAGTTAGAAGTCGCCTTTGACCCACTGCTGGGACCAACCGTCGCTCGGCATATCCCCTCGCAGCAGCGATTGAAGCGCGTCGAGGTCTTTAAGCGGCTTGGAGCCACGCGCGTTCCAAAGCGCCTTCCAGCCGCTTGAAGTGAGCGAGAGCGCGAGGATCTCGTAAAAGTGCGCGATGCCACCGCGTTCGTAATGAAGCAAACACAGTTGCGGATCGCATGCCGCAAAAATCAGCCGCCGGCCAGGCGCACCGGGAACGGGCACGTCCGTCGCGCTAAACGCGCCGCCCGGTTCGGCGATTTGCCACCCCGCCGCCGAAACGCCGTCGATGGTAAACTTCCCGGTGCGAATCGGCGCGGGAAGCGACGCAAACCGCCGGATCTCCGTCACGTGCGCGAGCTGCGCGATCACCACCGCCGGAGGTGTCATCGTTGAAGCGCTTGCCGTTACCGCAGCCACGGCAAACCAAACGGCGCTATCCTTCACTCACTCGGATATTGCGGCGGCGGTGGAATTCGGACCGTGAAGGGCGGTTCTTTAAAGGTGAACGCGCACGATTGACTGACGTTGGCGTCGACGACGGTGCAGCGCCACTCGTAGCGGCCTGGTTTGAGCGGAAGAGGGCCGATGTTCATCGCGAAAGGCGAGTCGAGCGGGGTGCCGGGCGAGAGGCCCGTCGGGCGGCCGACCTCGAGGTCGGCGTGAATCAACATCGGCTGCGGCGATTCGGGTCCCGGCACGAGCACCGGTTGGCCGTCGCTGTCGAGCAGTTCGATGCGAACCTTATGCTTGCGGTTTGCGGCTTCCCAGGGAACCTCGAACTTGATGGCTAGCGCCGACGGCGTCGCAGCGGGGCCGGTCATCGACCAGCCGCCACCTAAGATGTACAGCTTGCCGGCCACGGCCTGCGCGCTGTCGGCGAGCATCATGATGATCTTCCAAGAGTTTGGTGGGCTGTCCATCGTGGTTCAGCTTCCACGCCACTCGCGGTCCTACATTTTGTTACTTCTTGCCGAGGCTGAGCGTCACACCGATCGGGTCGGTTTCCCCGGTGATGGTCGCGACCGGATTGCCGCCGGAAGGGTAATCCCAGAACAGCGTGTCTTTCCCGTCCTGGTTGGGTCCGATGAGCCGATCGCCATATTCTCGCTTGCCGCCATCGTGGATGCGCGGAATCCAGAACTGAGCCACCTGGTTGGACCCGGCGAGCACCATCGTGTTAACGGTGGTGGCCTGGCTTCCGCTGATCGAAAACTGATAAATCGTGCTGGTGAAGTTGTGTTTAACGGCGACTTGATCGCCGACCGCTAAATACTTGCCGTCCCACATGACGCCGCCGGGTAGGTAGATCGTCTGGTCGATGTTGATGAAGTTCAGCGTACTGCCGCCCTTCGCCAACTCACCGAGTCCGAAGACGCTCCCCTCCGTCTCGCCGTCAACGAATAGGTTTCCCTTGTCGTCGTACGCGCAGTAATAGTCGTAATAGATATTCGAATTCGAATATGATGTCGGCGAACCGCTCCCCTTCGGAAAAACGGCGACGTTGCCGATTGTTTCGCTGTGCCCCCAAAAATCCGCAACGGCTAGATTTCCGGTGATCGGATCGACGGAGCAGCCGTTGGGACGCCCATCGGGATCGCTGAGCGTGCGCATCGGCGACGTGCCTCCGTGAGCGTACTCGATGATTTCATACACGCCATCGTTCGTAGTGTTGGTCACGTAAACGTCGCCCTTCTTGTCGACGCACAGTCCTTCCGGATTGAAGAAACCCGTCAGCTGACCGACGAGCTTGTAGCCCTTACCGTAGGTATAGATGTCGACGACTTGCGCGATCAAGTCGGAGATGTAGAGCAAATCCGACTTTTTTGCCTCGGGAAGGATCCACGACTTGCCGCGGTCGTAATGGGCGTTGCCGCTTAGCACGCCCGCAGAGGGCACGAGCCCTTGCTGCGACGGCGCGCCGCTGCCCGTGCAACTCGCGAGCAGCGCGGCGCTCGCGACCAAAATTCCTATTGTAGACCAGAGACGATACATTGGTTACTCCTCGGTGTGGTTGTCACAGCGTGTTGCAGTTCGCGCACGACGGCATCGGCGAAGTCCCGTTGCGCCGGCTCGTGGACTCCTAAATAGAGTCCGGGTTCGATCAGCTCCACTTCGTTCACGCAGACGCGATCCTCATCGTCGCGCAACAAGTCGATTCGTGCATAGAGCGGGTAACCGGGAACCGCCGCGAGGGCTTTGACCGCAACCGCCAGCTCCGCAGGCGTTGCCTGCACTAACGACGATCGAGCGTCGCCGACGACGAGCACCGTATCGAACGGCTTCTTCACGACCGCGTGCGAGTATTGGCCGTCAAAAAAGATCAGCGCCCGCTCCCCGTACGTGACGACGCTCGGCAAGTACGGCTGCACGAGCACGTCTTGCGTTCGCGCCAAGTGCGCGAACCGTTCCTGGCCTTCGGCAAACGAAGCGGCACCGCGGCGGACGAGAGTAACCTCGTGCGAGGCTGCGCCCCTCGCAGGCTTAAGAACGATGTCGCGCCAGTCGTACGTCTCGGCAAGTTCCACCAGATCGCAGGACTCTCCGCACGACACCCACGCCGTCGGCACGACCGGCACGCCGCGCCGTTCGAGCTCCCAAAGGTACGACTTGTGTGCGTTCCAGCGCAGCACGTGCGGATCGTTTTTCAAGATTGTGACCGAGCTTGCGTACTCGACCCAAGCGAGGAACTCTTCGCAGCGCTCGTGGTAGTCCCAGGTCGAACGCAGGACGCACAACCGGCTTTCGTTCCACTGCGCGTGTGGGTCGCTCCAGGCTTCGATCGAAACCGTCAGACCGCGCCGTTGAAGCTCGCGCTCCAACAGCCGGTCGTCGGGATCGAGCGCGGGCACGTTTTCGCAGGTAACCAGCGTACAGTCGATCACTGTTTGAATTGTAAGCGTGCAAGCGAACGGAGACCACGCAGAATCCAGCGAAAAAGCGGTCTCGCTGCCATGAATACAGGAGGGATCACGGCGAAAAGCCCGCGTTTCCACGCTCTGGACCGCCTCGACTGCTCGATCCTTCGTGCGCTCCAGGAGAGCGCTCGCGACTCTTTCGCGGAGATCGGCAAGGCCGTAGGGCTTTCAGCGACGAGCGTTGCCGAAAGAATCCGGCGCCTGGAGCACGCCGGCGTCATCAAGGGCTATCAGGTTCGGCTCTGCGCGGAGAAGCTCGGCTTTCCGATGACCGCCTTCATTTTGGCACGCCCCAACGGCCCGGACGCGCGCTTCATCAAGGTCGCAGGCGAACGGCCCGAAATTCTTGCCTGCTACCGCGTGACCGGCGAGTTCTCATTCATCGCGCAGGCGGTGGTCAAGGATGTCGCGCACCTCGAGGAGGTGCTAAACCATCTCGAACCGGCGGCGGCCCACATCGTCACGCTGGTCGTGCTTTCGACTTCGTTCGATGCAACGCCGATCGCTCTGGACGGTGCACGACGATGAAGTACGTCCTGTTCTACGAATCGGCCGAAGACGTGCTCGCCAAAGCTCCGCTTCACGCAGCCGAGCATCGCGCGCTGTGGAGCGAGTTCTTCGCTGCCGGCCAGCTTCTCATGATCGGCCCCTTCGCCGATCCGCGGGAAGGCGCGATGGGCATTTTCACGACGCGAGACGCGGCCGAGACCTTTGCCGCGCGCGATCCGTTCGTTCGTCACGGCGTCGTCGTGAAATGGTACGTTCGTGAGTGGCTCGACGTCTCGCCCTAAGAGCAGACCAGCCATGAAGAGTCGAGATTTGAGCCGCTTAGCGCTCAGCGCGTGCGTTGCTGCCTCAATGCTGGCAGGCTGCGGCGTCCTTCGACAGGCTCAGGATGACATGCAGCCGCCGATCGGCACCCCAGGTGCGATCCCGCAAACCTCCGTCATCGCAGCGCACGCCGATCGCGGCACGTCGTGGATGCTGCCTGGAGCGAAGAGCATAAACCGCCTTCTCTATCTTTCCAACGGTAGTCAGGCCGTCTACGTCTACGATTATGCTAACGGCAAACAGGTGGGCGAGCTGACCGGCCTCAACGGAACGTCGGGTGAGTGCGTCGATGCGAGGGGCGACGTCTACATAGCCAACTTTACGGGCGGCGACGTCGTCGAGTACGCTCGCGGCGGCACCAAGCCGCTTGCGACCTATCATACGAATGGCAACGCGATCGGCTGCGCGGTCGATAAGAACGACGATCTTGCGGCAGCGAATTTGTACGACTTCTCGTCCTCTAGGCCGGGCGCACTCTGCCTGTGGAAGCACGGAAAAGGCAAGGCTACTTGCTATTTGGGCACTGGTCCATGTTTTTATATCTATTCGCCCGCCTACGACGACGAGGGTAACGTGATCTTCGAGGGCCAGGGTGAAATCGCGACCGGAGTCTGTGCGGTCCTGTCGGGAACCTCGAAGATTACAACGCTCAGCTACAGCGGTGCCTCCTGCTGCGGCGGTGGGGTGATGTGGGATGGAAAGTACATCGCTGTCACTGACCTTGAGGTCGTCGGTTCAAGCGTTCAGACGACGATCGCTCAGGCCACGCTCTCCGGCTCGACGCTGACGATTCGAAGCGAGACAAACCTTTCGGATACCTGTGGTGTTGACGGCGGCGTCGAGGTCAATGCGCCATTTATCGTTGGTGTGAAGAATACACCCGTTAACGACAAGCAAGGCAAGGTTCTCATCGGCGGAAATCTCGCATGCGAGGGCAGCAGCGGCCTTGAATTTTGGCGTTATCCTAAAGGCGGCGATTCCTATAGGAGCGTCGGGGGCTTCGTACCAAGTGGCGAGGCCGTCAGCCTCAATCCGGGCCGCTAAGGGCGGCCTTCAATCCGGCCGCGGCATCAGCTATGACGCTCCGCGAGTGGAATTCGCGACGCCTGAGTTCGTTACGAACTGGAAGGAGCATCCGCTGTGAGAGACCCTTCACCGGTGCGAATGCTCGCACTTGCTGTGACGATCACGATCACGATGCTGCCGATTGCAGTGCAGGCGACGTGCACGTCGGGTGCGCCTCCCGCATATCAGGATATTTCGCAGGTGGACATCACGCAAACCGGGTGTACGGGCACACTTACGCCAGGACCCCCTCCAACCTTCCGCTGCTCTCGCTTTTGGGCGTCCTTCTATCCAGACAAAGCTACTTACTCGCAATTTAACCTGCCGGATCGCGTCGGGACCTATGAGCTTCCCGCGTCTCTGAACGATATCCGAAAGGTGCTTCAAGAGGCGAGCTTCTTTGCGCTGCTTCCACCGGAACAAAATGTTCCGACCGATCAGAGTTTGTTTACCATTTCTGTGCAGCATTGCTCCGTTGTAACAAGTATAACGATCTACAATTGGCCGGGCGATGACTTGGATCAAATCAACAACCTGTTCGAGAGATCAGACGTTGATCGACGGCTCAGCTAAGCAAAAGATTACAGACGAGCCACGGAGTTACTCCGGGATGTTTAACCCCTGGCACTAAGGCTCGACGGCACGTGGTCGCGCACGATCGTGGCAAAATCCTGCAGCCTGTCAGTGGGAATACTCCGCTTTGGAATGCACATGACGGAATTGTCTCGGATGAATAGATATAAATGGTTTTTCTCCAGGAAACTGTCAAAATAATCCCACGAAAATTCGACTTGTGCGTTTTGCTGTACCCAGCGGATACGGTCAGGAGTAAAAGTGTAAACCCTATTTGCGTCATGCATCCGCCGGTATACTTTACGCAGGATTTGACTATTGATTTGGGCGACGATCATCTTGTACATGGCCAGGACAATCGCGAAAGCCACCAGCGCAACTGCACCCAGCCCCGAAGCGAGCGAACCCCAGGTTTCAGCGACGCTAAACGACAGCGCACCCGCGCCGACAGCAAGAAGCATCCAAAGCGTACCCCTCGTGCCCCGCGGCCAGACGTAAGCCTTATGCCATCCCTTCACACATTCCTGATACTCGCGCAAGGTAGTATCTGGCTTGACGGTAATTTCATCCATTAACGGAGCGCCCTCGGCAGGGTTGGCTAGTCATCTGATCTCCCAAACGGGCGACGTTTGAGAGGGCCCAACCCCTTTACGCGGCTGCACTGTGGCATCTTTGTATATGCGCACTTCAAAGTAGACGCTACGGGAATGCGTCCTCATCATCTGCCTCTAGGATGTCAAGAATCTTGGAAAGATGGGGCCGAGCCTGCATTACGGGGTGGCGCCCGCTCACGAGGGCTTTATCGTCGGCCGACATGCGTTCTACGACAAATGTTTCGAGTTTCTCGTTAAGCGTGGGTGCAGAAGCGGCATCAACTCGAGCAGCCAACCACTCCCCAACGGCCGCCTCGTCAGGAGCGCCTGCAACTGCCTCACGGAACTCGTTCATGTCGAGACCCAGCCGTCTTACGATGTAAGCGCTAAAACCTGTATCGTGATTCAGGTACGAGCCAAGGTTTCCGCCGGGAAGCTCCGCGCGAAGCTTATCGACAGTGCGCGGTAACAGATAAAAGCCGAGCATCGTTTCGCGTGGGCCGCGGGGCGGTTGCTTTCGGAGGTCGAGAGGGGTCATGCGCTTCTCCTCATGTGGGTGCGGGTTCGTTGGCTGCCTCGAACGAAGCGTACCCTCGCCCCGCGCGAAGCATCTCCTCGATCGTCTGGTCGAGCGTTTCGAACTCGTATAGTCCCGAAAGCAACGCCGTGTCGTCTACCGTGTTTCGAATGAGAAAGGCTGGAACGACCGTGACCGGCAGCGCGCGAAACTCCTTCGTGCTCTCGCGGACGGCCGGCTCGGCGGCTCGCATCGATGCCTCCAACTCCGCCGGCGCAACGCCGATCATCTGCGATACGGCGGCGACGGCCCCGGCCTGCGAACCGAGCGGTTCGCCGCGCAGGAGGATTGCTTCGGCGACCTGACGGCGCACGTCGTGGCCTAGCTGCGCAGCCGCCGCCACCGCCAGGTTTGCGTAGAGCGTGCGATCGTTGCCGCGAATCCAGCCCGAGGTAACGCCGATGCCGCTGATAGATTCCGAACGCCGATACATCCACCCGAGCGCCTCCGCCGAATACCCGATCGGTTCGCCGTCCTTTACCATGGCGATACGCCACTCGACGTCGAGGTCGCTCGCGTATTTCTCGCGCAACCGGTCTAGCGTCAGATCGGCGAAGTACGACCACTGCGAGCAAACGTCGTAATAAAACAGCAGCTTCATGGCGGACCCATTCTACCGCCTTGCGCAGATATCCGGGCAGGTGACCCCGAAGGACAAACAGGAACCATGATTCACGCCGTTCTCGCTGTGGCCGTTGCTCTCGGCGCGAAGGGTGGATCGGCTGAAGTCGAGCGATCCGTCCATCTGGCCGCGAAGCGTCTGGTAGACAGCCACCGGACGGCTGGCGTGGCCTTTGCTCTCGTCTGGAACGGCAAACTCCTGGGCTCCGGATTCGCCGGCGTGCGCGACCTGTCGACGGGGGCGCCGGTAACGGCCGACACGCTCTTCCGAATTGGCTCCGCCACGAAAATGTTCACCGCGCTTGCGGTCGCGCAACTCGTCGAGCGCGGGCGTCTCTCACTCGACGACCGCCTGGCGGCATTCCGGCCCGACTTTCCGAACGCGGCCTCGATCACCATCCGCGACCTGCTGATGCACCGCAGCGGAATCGCCAACTATCTCGACGCCGCGATTGCCGACGGTCGAGCGGAATCGCCCACAACCCCGGTGCGAATTATCGATGAGGCAGCGAAACTTGCGCCGGCCCCTCCCGGAACGCGTTTCTCATACAGCAACACAAACTACGTACTCCTCGGGCTCATCGTTGAGCGCATTTCCGGACTCCCGCTGCATGCTTACTACGAAAAATACATTTTCCGGCCCTCGGGCATGTCGGAAACCTTCGCTGGGACCGTCCCGTCGAAGAGTGCCGTCGCGATTGGGTATTTGCTTTCCGGCGACGGAGCCGCGCCGCAATCGCCGGGCGACATTTCGTGGTATTACGGATGCGGCGACGTGTCCAGCACTGCTGGAGACATGGCACGCTTCGACATCGCATTGATGGATGGACGAATTGTGGGTGCGGCGACATTGTCCGCGATGACGACGTCGGCGCAGCCCAGCGACGACCTCGGCAGAGGCGCTCGCTACGGGTTGGGTTTTATGATCTTTCCATTCGGCAATCTGCTATTGGTCGGGCATCACGGCGGGCTTCCCGGATTCGAGGCCGACGACGAAATGATCCTCAAAGACCGCTTTGCCGTCGTCGCCCTGGGAAACGACTTCGATTTTCCGACGAGCGTTTTGGTAGAGGAGGCTCTCAAGACCGCTTATCCGGCTCAGGCCGCGTCGGCGGCGGCGCAGGCAGCCTCCCAAACTGCAGTTGACGCCGCGAAGGCGGCACCGCTGACCGACCGATTCACCGCGTTCTTTGCGAGCCTGCTCGCGGCGAGGGTCCCCGGTGACGAAATGACCGACGCGTTCAAGCGGGCGATGACCCCTTCGACGCTCGGCGAACTTCGAAAGCTGTTCGCGGCGAATGGCACGTTCGAGCGATTGCAGTTTGTCTCGGACGACGAGGTGGGGGGCTATCACCGCTACCACTACACGGCGGTCTTCAGTGCCGGGAATCAGCCCGTTACGTTCGTGCTCGATACAAACGACGCTATTGCTGGATTCTTCAGAATGTGAGGCATTCGACATTCTGCTACCTGGGGACGGCAGGTGCAGTTCGCATCGGGCGGGTCCGCTTAATCCGCAGGTCGCCCGGGTATGTAACAAGCCCTCTCCGTTCCAGCAACGAACGCGAGAGCGAAAAACGGCGAACAAAACCATGCAAACCATCCCGGTCCTGCTCTTCGCCCTTGCGCTGAGCGGCCAGAACGCCGTGGCTGGCCCCGATCCGTATGCCGACGTGAACGCCATGCGCCTCGCATTTACGCACGGTCGGTTGTGGCGACCGATCTTTTCAACTCGGGCGAAACCGTAGTCGTCAAGTATGCCGCCCCAACCGCTTTCACATTACGATGCCTCGCCCGGAGATCGTACTCACGGGTGACGTCGAAACTATTTGGATCGACGCAGATAATCTTCCGGTGGCCGCTCGCATCGAGTCATCCGGCGCAAACGATCTCGATCCATTACACCAACGACAACGCGAGCGGGAAACCTCCGTGCCGGCCCTGAAGGGCCGCCCAGCCGGCTTCCAAGGCCGGCACGAAGGAGTACGCCATGAGTCGTAAGTTCATTGATTGCCGGGAGTATCCCAGCGAGAGCAAGTGCACGATAGCGATCTCCGCCGATAACGAGGACGAGCTGGTCGAAGCTGCGAGCCAGCACGCGATCGCCGTCCATCAACACGCCGATTCCCCAGAGTTGCGGACCATGCTGAAGTCGGCAGTGAAAGAGGGAAGCCCGGCTTAGGCGACCGGATTCCCTTCCTTGCCGATCCGCGCGGTCACGTTCGCAACACTGGTAATCCTAGCGGCGCTTTCCGCTACCGGAACAGCGCGTGCTCAGGGTACGTGTGACCAAGGAACGACGTACGACATGCGGACGTGTTGGAGCAAGCAAGACGTCGCGGCAGATTCTGAACTACAGAGCGCTTCCGTCAAGGTAACGGCAGCGCTGCACAAAGCGGGCATCGATCCGGCGCCCTTTTCAGCAGCTCAAGCCGCGTGGGCGGCGGCGCGCGACAAAACATGTGCCTTTGAATACCAGCTTTACCTTCCCGGCACGATCGCGCCGCAACTCGGCGTCGAGTGCGACGTGCGGATGACGCGCGCGCGTACGCGACGCGTAGGGGCGCTGCTCGCCGCATTACAAACCAAAGGCCCGCCGCCGCCCAAACTTCCCGTTGACGCCGCGGCCGACGCCGAGCTCAATCGCGTCTACGGTCTGTACGTCGCGCGTCTGACCAGCGCGCAGCGTTCGGCACTCGCCGCCGCCGAGCTCGCATGGATCGGCTACCGCGACAAAGCCTGTGCGCTCGAGGGTGGCCGATGCCTGACCGAGTTAGAACGGGAACGCGTCGCCGAACTCCAGGCCTCTTGGGTCGGCGAAGCGTTTTGGTGACTGCGCGCTAGGTTCTATTTTGCGTGCGCCACCGCTGGATGCCGCGTTCGATGAATCCTTGATCGGCCGTGTCCGCTCGCCATGCTATGGTAAACTCTGCACCCCTCGCTGTGCGGACGGCGCTGCGGCGGCAGATCGGCGAAGCGAATGCGCATCGGGACCCTAACGCCTTCGCCTGAGACAATCGCCTGCTGCGTGGGCAGACTCGGTAAAGCGGAGAGCATCTCGCGCGCAACGTCGGGGAGCGTCCTGGCGATAAACTGCTGATCGGTGTCGCTTCCCAAACGCAGCGCGAAGACCATGCCGCATTGCGAGAGCGCCGCCAGCGATAGCTCGGATGGCCGCTGCGTGATCAACGCGAGTGAGATGCCGTACTTGCGGCCTTCCTTGGCAATCTGCGTGATGATGCGAACGGTCTGAGCAAAGCCGAGGTCGACGATCGTGAGGGGCTTATCGTTGACGGGAACTCGGAACAGACGGCCGATGGTCTCCCCCAGGATATCTTTTTCGGACGAGAAGACCCGCCGCCCTCGAGACTCACGGTCATGCGGGAGCCTCCCACGGTCATCACGCGTCCGATCACTTCATCCATACGTCAGCGGCACTTCTACGAGGGACGAGCGCTTACCGTAGCTACGCGGGACGCCCCCGAGTTGGCTTACGCTGCGTTTTCCGATATGATGCGCGTAATGTTTCCGCAGCTCGCGCACTACACGGATTTCGCCCTCGTACTCCTCAGACTGATGGTGGGGCTGGTTTTCATCGACAGCGGCTACAACGACCTCAAGAGTCCCGACGAGCGAAGTAAGGGCCTGGGAGTACCAAAGGGCTTCGCGGTTTTCTTGGGGGCAGCTGAGCTGCTGGGCGGAGCGGCGGTCGTCATCGGTTTTTTTGCGCAGTTGGCGGCGATCGGGTTGATCCTGATCATGCTCGGCGCGTTTCAAAAGAAGATCTTCGTCTGGAAGACGGGGTTTTGGGGTAAGGACGGGCTCGGGTGGAACTACGAGCTGATCCTCGTCTCGATGCTCTTGGTAATTCTTTGCACCAACGGTGGCCGCTTCGTAATTTAGTCCGGAGGTAGCGCTGATGAGAACCGCATTGCACGTGCTCGCCATTGCCTCGATGCTCTCGATCGCGGCGGCGTGTTCCGGCGGAGGCAACGCCACGAAGGCGGGGCCGGATTCGACGGCTCTGCTGCAGGCCGGTTCCAATGACGCCGACTGGATCGTTCCGGGAAAGACGTACGGCGGAAACCGCGTCACGGGCCTGAGCGAGATCTCTCCCGCGAACGTCGCGCAGCTTAAGAAGGCGTGGGTTACCGACGTTAAGGACGCCGGCGAGGAAGAGGCCAGCCCGATCGCTTGGGCCGGCACCGTCTATGTCTCGACGTCACACGACAGCGTGCTTGCACTGGACGGAACGTCCGGCGCATTGCGCTGGGCGTTCGGCTATAATCCCGCGTATGAGCTGCAATATCCGGTCAATCGCGGCGTCGGCATCGACAACGGCAAGCTCTATATCGTGACGCAGGATTGCCGGCTGATTGCGATCGATGCGGCAACCGGCAAACAGTCGTTCGACGTGCCGGCCTGTCACGACACGAGCAACACGTGGTACTCGACCGCCGCCTACGTCTACAAGGACAAGGTAATCGTCGGCACGTCGGGCGGGGACCTCGGCGGAAGTGGATTGGTCAGTGCCTTTAACGCGCAAGACGGGTCGCGCTTGTGGGATTGGCATACGGTAGCACAACCGGGCGAGCCCGGACACAGCACCTGGCCGGGCGATTCGTACATCCACGGCGGCGCCGCCGTTTGGGCCGGTCTTTCAATCGACCAGGCGACCGACACGCTCTATGCGGCACCCGGAAATCCCGGTCCTAATCTAAGCGAATACGGGCGCAAGGGCCTCAATCTCTACTCCGATTCGGTCGTCGCGCTCGACATCTCCGGCGCCGCACCGCGCCTCAAATGGTATTACAAGATCGTTCCCAACGACGTGCACGACAACGATCCGTCGATGCCGCCGGTCCTCTTTACCGGCAAGGTCGGCGGAGTCGATCGGCAGCTGTTGGCGGTTGGCGATAAGGCCGGCGATTTCGTAATTCTCGATCGCACGAACGGCAAGCTTGTCAGCCGGCTCGCGGTGAGCAATCAGCAGGGCATCTTCACAACCGTTCCCTCGCTCAAGGGGACGTTCGCCTGTCCAAATCACGGTGGCGGCATCGAATGGAATGGCGGCTCGTACGACGACGCGGTCAACCTGTTCTTTATTCCGAGCACGCAAGAGTGCGCGATTTGGAAGATTGTTTATCCGGCGGTCGTGCCGTACGTTCCGGGACAGCCGTTCACGGCCGGACCGCTCCCCAAGCGCCGGTCAGCAACCGGCGTACTGACGGCCATCGACGTCAGCACCGGCAAACCGGCATGGATTAAGCCACTACCCTACTCGGCGCAAGGCGGCGTGCTCGTCACGCACAACGGCCTGATCTTCACAAGCGACGCCAGCGGTCGCGTCTATGCGTTCGAGCCAAAAACCGGGCGCGAGCTGTGGCACGACGACGCCGGCGCTTCGATCGTCGCGCCGATCTCTGCATACCAAGGGTCCGACGGCCACGAGTACATCGTTGTTGAAGCCGGCGAAGGCGGGAACCAGCAAACGCCCAACCTGCCCCAATCGCACGTAGCGCGCGTCGTCGCGTATAGCGTAAGCACGTCGCCGACCGTCATGAACGATGCGACCGGACAGCCCGCTGCGACGGTCGCCGGCGCGGCGAACTCCGAGAGCGGCTCGGCTGCTCCAGCATCGGCGACGGTGAGCGCTCCCTACACCACCGCGCAAGCCTCGGCCGGATCGAAGGTCTACATAAAGCAGTGTCTTTCGTGCCACGGCGCGCGTTTACAAGGCGTCTCCGGACCCGCGCTAACCGGTCCGGGTTTCGCGCACTCCAGTCTTAACGTCGCCCAGCTCTACGGCATCGTTTCGCAGCAGATGCCGCTCACGGCTCCCGGATCGCTCTCCAAAACCGACGACGCCGCCGTCACCGCCTACATTCTTTCTTATGATTGCGTAAAGCCGACCGGCACGACGCCGCTCTCGATCTCGAGCGTTACGGCGCTCTCCGCGGTCAAACCCGGCGCCGAGAGTTGCCCGCCGAAGTAGCGTCCCAGCGTTAGGGTTCAAACACAACGGCGATCGGCTCATCGACGCCGTCCGTAATGGCCCTCAAAAGAGTAGCTTTGCCTGGAGCGTAGACCGCGATGGTGTTGTTGTCTTGACTGCTGACGTACAGATTGCCGCTTGAGTCAAACGTCAGCCAGTACGGCGCGTCAAGGCCGTCGGTAATCGCGTATTCGTACGCCATGTGCGGACCGCCGTACACCGTAACGCCGGTGCCGGAGCCATCGTTGGCAACGTAAAGATTTCCAAAGCGGTCAAAGGCCATCCGCGATCCGTAGTCGATGTTGCGCGAGATGACTTGTTTGACGCGGTCGGTTCCTGCGGCAAAGACCACGACGTCTTGCCCTGACCAGTTGAGGACGTAGAGGTCGCCCCTAACGTCGAAGAGCAGGTCGTTGGGGCTATCGAGGTCAGCGGAGAGCGTGCGCAGCACCTTGCCGCTGCCGGGAGCGTAGACCGTAACCGTGCTGTACGAAGCGTTTGCGTTGCCGACGTAGAGATTGCCGGACTTGTCGAAGGCGAGCGAGGTTGGCTCCGAGACACCATCGGTGATCGTGCGGATGGGCTCTACACCACCGGCTGAATAGACGGTGACGCTGTTGCCGGTCTCGTTCGCGACGTAAAGATTTCCGCCTTTGTCGAACGCTAGAGCGCGAGGACCGTCGAGCCCACCGAAGACGGTGCGCAGCAGCTTCGTGGTTTGCTTCGCATAAACCGTCACGGTGTTGGAGTCGTAGTTCGCGCAATACACGTGGCCGGATTTATCGAAGACGATATCCGAGAATACCGCAATATCCAGACCCTGGGTGATCGTCCGAAGCGGCGTCTTGCCGAGCACCTGATAGATGGAGATCGTGTTGTTTCCCTCGTTCGAAACGTAAAGGTCTTGCTGCAAGCCGTGCGGCGCCGGCGACAGCGCCTGCTCCAGCATGGCCGGCGACATGGCGCTCGTCGGCGGCGGAGCACCGCAGCCGCCGAACGCAAAAGCCGCGGCGACGACCAGACACCGTATGGGATTTGCCATACAGCAGCCTATTCAAGCCTGTGGCGGCGATTCCGGTGCGTCCGGCGCCGCCTAACGGAGGTGCCCCGGCAGGCGTCGAACGAGGGAGTTCCGATTTCCTGACCCGTCTTGGTTTGGAGGCGAGAATGTTTCCAGCGCCGTTTGAGTACCGTCGCGCGAGATCGACGCAAGAAGCCCTTGAGGCGCTCGCCGGCTACGGCGATGATGCGCGAATCTTGGCGGGCGGTCAAAGCCTAATACCTGCCATGCGCTTTCGGTTGGCACGGCCCTCCGCTTTGGTGGATATCAACTCGATCGACGAGCTCGTTTATCTACGCGAAAGCGACGGATATCTTACGATCGGAGCCGCAACGCGCGACTATGCGATCGAGACGACGGCATTGATCGCTGCGCGGTATCACTTGATCGCCGACGCATCCTCGGTCGTCGCGGATCCGGTCGTGCGTCAGACGGGAACGATGGTAGGCAGCTTGTGCCACAACGATCCGGCCGGCGACTGGCCCGTGGTCGCTCTGGCGTCGCGCGCCGCCCTCTCGGTATCCGGAAAAGCAGGTACGCGCTCGGTGGGCATAGACGACTTTATCGTTGACTCCTTCACCACTGCGGTCGGCACCGGTGAGATGGCCGTCGAGGTGCGCTTCCCAACGCCGGGCGCGCGCACATCGGGTTCCTATCAAAAGATCGAGCGCAAGGTGGGCGACTTTGCGACGGCCTCCGCGGCCGCGCAGATCGCGCTGGCTGACGATGGAACGATCGCCGATGCGGGCGTCGCAATCGGCGCCGTTGCGCCCAAAGCGCTGCGCGTGGATGGGGCCGAGAAGCTGTTGCGCGGTGCCAAGCCGAGCAAAGCCTTGATTCGCGAAGCGATGCGCGAAGCTGAGAAGATTGCCGATCCGAGTCCGGACAACCGTGGATCGATCGAGTTTAAAAAGGCCATGGCGGGGGTGTTGGTCGGTCGTGCAATTACGGCCGCGCTCGCACGCCTCGGCGTAGGAGAACTACAATGAAGGTCAGCGTTACAGTCAACGGCACGCCTTACGAGCCCGACGTCGAACCGCGAATGCTGCTCGCGTATTTCTTGCGCGAAGAGCTGGGGCTCACTGGGACGCACGTCGGTTGCGACACGTCGAGCTGCGGCTGCTGCGTCGTCGCGTTGGACGGGGACCGGGCGGTCAAGTCGTGCACGATGTTCGCCGTGCAGGCCGACGGCCACGAGATTACGACGGTCGAAGGTTTGGAGCAAGCCGGCACGCTTCATCCTTTGCAGCAAGGATTCTGGGATCAGCACGGCCTGCAGTGCGGGTACTGCACGCCGGGCATGCTAATGACGACGTACGTTCTGCTCAAGCACAATGCCGCGCCCACGGAAGCCGAGATTCGCGAAGGCATCGCAGGCAATCTCTGTCGCTGCACCGGCTACCAGAACATCGTCAAGGCCGTGCAGCAAGCGGCAGGGGAACTCGCAGCCGAGCCGGCCGCTGCGGCGGCAGGGGGTTAGGGAAAATGACGGCATCGATCGGCGTTGCGATGAAGCGCAAGGAAGACCCGCGCTTTATTCGCGGTCGCGGACGCTATCTCGACGACATCGTGCTTCCGAACATGCTCTATCTCGCGCTGGTCCACAGCCCGTATCCGCACGCGCGCATCAAGAGCATCGACAAGAGTAAAGCGATGGCGCTCCCTGGCGTCAAGGCCGTGATAACCGGTGAAGATCTCGACGCCGCCAAGTTGGAGTGGCTGCCGACCTTCCACGGCTACGACAAACAGATGGTGCTGGCTTTCGGCAAAGCGCTCTATCAGTATCAAGAGGTTGCCGGCGTCGTCGCGACATCGCGTGAGATCGCCAACGATGGCGTTGAGCTTGTCGAGGTGGAGTACGAACCGCTCGATCCGGTCGTCACGCCCTTCCAATCGAAGGAAGACAAGATTATCTTGCGCGACGATCGAGAAGCCAAGACGAATCACATCTATCACTGGGAAGTGGGAGATCAAGGCAAGACTGCTGCGGCGCTGGACGCATCGGACGTGCGGATCAAGGAGCGTATTCTCTTCCCGCGCTGTCATCCGGCACCGCTCGAACCCTGCGGCGTCGTGGCCGACATGAACAAGGCCACCGGCCGGTTGACGATCTACATGACATCGCAAGCGCCGCACGTGCATCGCACCGCATTTTCGCTCGTCACTGGGATTCCCGAAGACAAGATTCACGTGATTTCACCCGACATCGGCGGCGGCTTTGGCAACAAAGTTCCGGTCTATCCGGGGTACGTCGTCGCGACGGTCGCGTCGGTGATCATCGGCGTACCGGTCAAGTGGGTCGAAACGCGCACCGAAAATCTCACCACGACCGGCTTCGCGCGCGACTATCATATGGATGTCGAGATCGGCGCCACGAAAGACGGCAAGGTTACGGCGCTCAAAGTGTCGACGACCGCCGATCACGGCGCGTTCGATGCGGCCGCCGATCCGCGCAAGTATCCGGCGGGCCTGTTCGGAATCGTCACCGGCTCCTACGATTTTCCGACTGCCTTTGCCGAGGTGGACGCCTATTTCACCAACAAGGCGCCGGGCGGGATCGCCTATCGCTGCTCGTTTCGCGTAACGGAGGCATCCTTCGCAATCGAGCGCGGCATGGATATTTTGGCGCGCAAGCTCGCGATCGACCCCGTCGATCTGCGCCGGCTCAACTTCGTCAAGAAGGAGCAGTTCCCGTATCATTCGCCGCTCGGATTCGTCTACGACAGCGGCGACTACGAAGCGACGACGCGCAAGGCGCTCGAGAAGATCGGCTACGACGCGCTGCGCAAAGAGCAAGCGGAGAAGCGCGCGAAGGGCGAGCTGATGGGCATCGGCGTCTCGACGTTCACCGAGGTCGTGGGTGCCGGCCCGGGTAAGCACTTCGATATTCTCGGAATCAAGATGTTCGACAGCGCCGAGATCCGGATCCACCCGACGGGATCGGGCATCGTTCGCGCCGGCACGCGCGGCCAGGGCCAAGGCCACGAGACGACCTGGGCGCAGATCGTCGCCGAAGAACTCGGGCTCGATCCGCAAGAACTCTTAGTGGAAGAAGGCGATACCGACACGGCGCCTTACGGTCTTGGAACGTACGCGAGCCGAAGCACGCCGGTTGCGGGCGCCGCGCTCGCACTAGCGGCGCGCCGGATACGCGAGAAGGCGAAGAAGATCGCCGCACATCTGTTGGAAGCCTCGGAAGCCGATATCGAGTGGCAAGACTACAAGTTTAACGTCAGAGGCGTGCCCGGGAAGAGCGTGACGATGAAAGACGTCGCGTTTGCCGCATACACGAATCCGCCGCCCGACAGCGAACCGGGACTAGAGGCGACTTACTACTACGATCCGCCGAACCTGACGTTTCCCAACGGAACGTACATCGCGGTCGTCGACGTCGATCGCGAGACGGGTTACACGAAGGTCCGCCGATTCTTAGCCGTCGACGACTGCGGCGTCGTGATCAATCCGATGATCGTCGAAGGCCAGATCCACGGCGGATTGACCGAAGGCTTCGCGATGGCGTTCTTTCAGGAGATCGCGTTCGATGCCGATGGTAACCACCTCAACACCAACTTCACCGACTACCTCGTGCCGACCGCGCTCGAGACGCCGCATTGGGAGACGGACAACACCGTTACGCCTAGTCCTCACCATCCGATCGGCGCCAAAGGCGTCGGCGAAAGTCCCAATGTCGGATCGCCTCAGGCCTTCGTAAACGCCGTCATGGATGCGCTTGCCCCGCTGGGCATCGTGCACCTCGATATGCCGTTGACGCGCGAGAAGCTGTGGCGTGCGATACGGGACGCCGAAGCAACGACGTGAACCTCGAGTGGAGCGGCCAGGAGAGCATTCCCGCGAGCAAGGACGCGGTGTGGGCGTTCATCAACGATCCTGCCAAGGTCGGCGCGTGTCTTCCCGACGTTCAATCGACGACCGTCCGGGACGCGCACAACTTCGATGCGACCGTCGGCGTTGCGGTGGGTCCCGTGCGCGGCAAGTTTACCTTCAAGGTCGCGCTCGTGCCGGGCGCGGACGGTAGTCACCTGGATATGAAGATCAGCGGCGGCGGCCTGGGAAGCGTCGTTGACCTGTTGGCCGGCGCGGATGTAACCGCGAACGGCGACGCCGCGACGACCTTGAACTGGAAGGCGACGGCGTCCGTGCGCGGCCCGGTTGCGACCGTCGGCGGGCGCGTGCTCGACAATCAAGCGCATCGCGTGATCGAAACGACCTTCGAAAACGTGAGGAAGCGTCTCAGCGCCAACGCATAAGCAGCGATGATCGGCCCCGATTTCCTCGAGCGCGTTGCGGAGTTGGAGCGCGCGCGAACGCCGTTTGCGCTGGCAACCGTGGTAGCGCGGCGCGCGCCCGTCAGCTCGCACCTCGGCGACCGCGCGATCGTCTTTCCCGACGGGCGCATGCAAGGGTTCGTCGGCGGTTCGTGTTCGCGCGACATCGTGCGCCGGCAAGGTGTAGCGTCAATGCGCAGCGGAACGGCGCGGCTGGTGCAAATTCGTCCGGGTGCGCCGCCCGATGCCGATGAGTCGAGTCCGGCTGGAACGGTGATCGTGCCGATGAGCTGCGCCTCTGAAGGCGCGGTGGACGTGTACGTCGAGCCGCACCTCCCGCCACGCATTCTGTTGGTTGCCGGGTTCACGCCCGTGGCGTCCGCGTTGGCGCGTTTGGGCGCGGTGTTGGACGGGTATCGCGTCCTGCGGGTCGTGCAGGAGAGCGAGATCGGCGAAGTCGTGGCTGACGATCCCGGTAGCGCAATCGCCATAGCCGCGCTCCCCGAGTTTCTCGCAGGGCTGGGTGCCGGCGAGCGTGCCGGGCTCGTCGCCGTCGTTGCAACGCAAGGTCATTACGACGAGGCGATGCTGGAAGCGTTGTTAGCGCAAGAGATGCCGCCGTACGTCGGCCTGTTGGCAAGCCGCAAACGGGCAGCAGACGTGCTCGCGGAGGTGGAACGGCGAGGTATTGGGCGCGCTTATCTCGAGCGCGTCCATAATCCGGCCGGGATTGACATCGGTGCGCGCCGGCCGGGCGACGTTGCCGTCGCAATCTTGGCCGAGATTATTGCGTTTGCGACGGCGAACGAGACGCAAGCAGTGCATCCTGAGTCGTTGGTGCCCGAGGAGGCCGATCACATCTGCTGCAGTCACCACGGCGTTCAAGCGTGAAAGCGGCGCAGGTCCAAGAGCGGTTCGCGCAGCGTGGCTTCATCGCCGATGAAGATTTCGCGACGTCGATCGAGCTGATGCTCGCATTGGAGAAGCCGCTACTGGTCGAGGGACCGGCCGGCGTCGGCAAGACCGAGAGCGCGAAGGTGCTGGCCGACGTGCTCGACACCAAGCTGATCCGGTTGCAGTGTTACGAAGGCCTCGACGCCGCCAACGCATTGTACGAATGGAACTATCCCAAGCAGTTGCTCCACATCCGGCTCACCGAGAACTCGGGAATTTCGCTGGCGGAGCGCGAGACGCAGATCTTCGACAAGTCGTTCTTGCTCGCGCGCCCACTGCTCGAGGCAATTTCGGCCGATCGAGCGCCCGTGCTGCTGATCGACGAAATCGATCGCGCCGAAGAGGCGTTCGAAGCCTTTCTGCTCGAGTTGCTGGGTGAGTTTCAAGTGACGATTCCGGAAATCGGCACGATCCGCGCGAAGGCTCGCCCGTTCGTGATCGTGACTTCCAACCGCACTCGGGATCTGTCGGATGCGCTGCGGCGGCGCTGCCTCTATTTGTGGATCGGCTATCCGTCGCTCGGACGCGAGATCGCGATTTTGCACGCGCGCTTACCCGGCCTCAACGAGCGCCTCGCGCGCCAGATCGCGCGATTCATGGAGTTCCTGCGTGCGCAGCCGTTCGAACGCGTGCCCGGCACGGCCGAAAGCCTGGATTGGGCGCTCGCGCTCGTGCGGCTGCATCGAGATGCGCTGGACGAGGAAACGTTGGAACGGACGGCCGGCTGCATTCTGAAGGTGCAGGAAGATTGGGAGCTCCTGCGGTCGCTGCGGCCGCGGTACGAAACGTTGTTGCATGGTCCCGATGGGGGCGCTTCGAGGGAGCCGCATGAAGCCGATTACGGCTTGGGTTCGGTTCGCGCAAACCTACGATGAACGGCAGTTTAACGGCTGCGGTCGTCGAGTTTTGCTCGCGTTTGCGCGGCGACCACGAGTTCATCATTGGCCCGCGGGAGGCGCGAGAGGCGCTGCGAGCGATCGAGACGGTCGGCGTGGAGAGCCGTGGGCGCGTGGCGGCCGCTCTGCGGACGATCTGCTGCAGCCGAGCCGAGGAGATCGAGCCCTTCGATCGTGCGTTCGCGGCGTTCTTTTCAACCAAATCGTTTGGGATCGCGCAACCGAAGCACGCGGAGAGGCGGCGCACGCGCCCAAATCGGACTCGGCTGCAGCGGACGGCAGAGAACGGCGAGGCAGCCGCGGTTGCACCGCAGCCGTCGGCTCTGCCTCAAGGTGAAGACCTAGCTCAAGCCTGGCAAGTGCGGCGCGCGCGGTACAGCCCGGCCGCCTCGGCAGCGGGCGCGATAGCAATTCCAACCGAGGGGCTCGACGCCGCGTTCGCGGATGCCGAACGGCTGATCGCGCGGCTGCATCTGGTCCGGTCGCTGCGCTGGAAGCCGCAGGCCCGGGGCGAGCGTTTCGATCTGCGGCGAACCCTCCGCGCGAGTCTGCGCACCGCCGGCGACGTTGTCGTGCCGCATAGGCTCGGCCATCCGCTGCGCGATCCGCGTTTCGTGCTGTTGCTCGACGGCAGTCGTTCGATGGCCGAGCATGGCCCGCGCATGCTGCAGTTCGCCTACGCACTTTGCAGGCGTACGCGCCGCGCGAGCGTCTTTCTCTTCAGCACGAAGCTGCGCGACGTTACGCGCAAGCTACGCGACGCCGGCCGCGGCGGCCGATATCGTTTGGACGATTTGGGCGAAGCCTGGGGCGGCGGTACGCGGATCGGCGCAAGTTTGGCGGAGTGCGTGCGCAAGCATGGCGCGCATTTGGGCGATCGAACGTTTGTAATCGTCATAAGTGACGGCCTCGACGTTGGCGATATCCCGCAGTTGAAGCATGCGATGCGCGAACTCGCGCGCCGCTGCGCGGCGATCGCCTGGGTAAACCCGCACGCCGGGGAGCCCAGCTTTACTCCATCGGCGAGCGGTATGCAAGCCGCGCTTCCGTACCTGAACATGCTTGCGTCGCTCGATGAATTGCGCGGGTTGGCCAACCTAGGAAAGCGTAGGAAGGTAACGGCCGGTGCGTGAGGTGTTTGCGACCGTGGCGGCCTGGACCGAGGAAGGCCGCAGCTTTGCGCTCGCGACGCTCGTCGCGCTGCGCGATGCGGCGACAGCCCCGATCGGCACGACGATTGCCGTGGACTCGGAGGGCCACATCGCGGGGAACATCGGCGCGGGCTGCTACGAGGCTGAAATTGTCGAGGCGTGTCTGCAGACGGCGGCCGACGGGCAACCACGCCCGCTTGACATCAACCTCGCGACCGAAGACGAACTGTTCGGCGGCGCCGGCTGCGGAGCAGTCATGCGAGTCGTCACGTGGCCTCCGGAGCGCGCGTTTCTCGACGAAGCCCACGCGATTGCCGCCGGCGAGCGCGACGCGACCTTGCGTTTTAGTTACCGGAACCTTGACGGATCCCGCGAGCTTTTCGAACACGTTTTTCCGGCCAAAGAGGCGCTGATTCTCGTCGGCGCCACGGCGTTGGCGGCCGAGCTGGCAACGATCGGACGACGCTTGGATTTCACGGTGGTTGTCGTGGACCCGCGCCCGGCGTTTGGCACGAAGGAGCGCGTGCCAAATGCGGATGCGATGGTGAACGAGTGGCCCGAGGACTACTTGCCCAACGCCCTCTCGGAGCGGACCTCGATCGTGATCGTCTCCCACGACCCGAAGTTCGATCTGCCGGCACTGCGGTGCGCGCTTCGTTCGGATGCCCCGTACATCGGATTACTGGGGAGCCGCAGCTCCCAGGCGGCGCGACGCCAATCGCTGCGCGACGATGGGTTCGACGGGAAAGCGCTCGCGCGCGTCCATGGTCCTGCCGGGCTCGACATCGGCGGCGCAACGGTCGCGGAGACTGCCCTCTCCATCCTCGCCGAGGTCGTCGCAAACCGTCACGAGCGCCTCGGCGTTCCGCTACGGGAGACGCGCCGAGCGATCCATAGCCGGTGATCGCGGTCCGCGCCGTCATTCTGGCTGCCGGAACGTCGTCGCGGATCGGCGAGCAGAAACTCTTGATGGAGTTTCGGGGGCGAACGCTGATCGAGTATCCGATCGCCGCGTCGCAAGCGTGGAAGCCGATCGTGGTGGCCGGACCTGAGGTCGCGCGCTATCTCGCCGGCCGTACGGACGTCGAGGTGCTGCTCAATGACGCGCCCGACCGCGGCATGTCGCATTCTCTGGCTCTGGCAAACCGCGCGGTGCCGGCCGGCGTCGCCCTGATCGTCTTGCTGGGCGACAAACCGCTGATCGGCAAAGCGTTGATCGAATCGATCTGCGGCGCCGCGGACGATGCCGACGTCGTCTTTCCCGTTCATGAGGGCGCGCCGGGCCATCCGGTGCGGCTCTCGCCGCGAGCGCGCCGGTTCATAGGCGACCTGCCGTCCGGCGATACGGTGCGATTACTGCGCAACCACGCCGAGTTGAGGCAGCGTGCGCTGCAAACGGTCGACGTTGGGGCCGTCTTTGACCTGGATGAACTCAGTGCGTTTGAATAGCGAGTCATCGGATGACCTGCTGTCCGGGGCATTCCTCAGGAGCCCGGCGAAAGGTATCCATGGCAATGCATCCCTCGCCCATCAGACGCAACGGCCTCGCGGATCAGGTGATCGAGCGCGTCAGCGCGCTCGTCGCGAAGGGAACTTACGGTGTCGGCGATCGTTTGCCGCCCGAAGGCGAGCTCTGCGTGCTCTTCGGTGTCGGCCGATCGACGATTCGCGAAGCCATGCGCGTTCTCGCCAACCGCGGGATGGTGGACGTTCGGCACGGCGAGGGGACGTTCGTTGCGGCGCGGGCGTTTCGTGAGTCGCTTGAAGAGCGGCTCGGGCGCGCGGCGCTTGCGGACATCTACGAGGCCCGCCTCTTCCTTGAGCTACCGCTCGCGGAGCTCGCGGCGCAGCGCCGCAACTCACGCGATATCGCGGCCATGCGGGCGAGTCTGAAGAAGCGAGCCCAGGCAATTCGCGAAGGCGACGTTGCGCGCTACACCAAGGCGGACTTCGCCTTTCACCTTGCGGTCGCTCGGGCGGCGAAGAGTTCGGCGCTCCGCGAGGTTTACGCCTCGTTCGTCGAGATCGTTCAGCCGCTGATGGCCGCCGCCGTAACCCCCGAATACGTGCGGACGGAAAACGATCCGCTTCACGCTGCGCTTTGCGAAGCGATCGCGAAAGGCGACGTGGCCGAAACACGCCGCTTGGTGCGCTCGCATCTGAAGAAATCGCTGAAGGACGTCGGTGCCGGGCTAAGCTAGAAACCTCAGACAACAGGTCATCTGATGTCTTGCCTTGAAAAAATCCCTTGGAGGGAAATTCCGTGCGCGTCGTACTGAGCCTTTGGTTATTGGCAGTTGCGGTTTCGGGAGCGGCCATGGCTGGAAAGCCGGGCAGCATCGTTCTTCCGAGTGGGTGGACTATTCCGCAACCGCAAGGCATGATGACCGAGACCGGCACGATGCCGCAGGGCGCCGCCGCATCGCCGGATGGAAAGACGCTGGCCGTGGTTGAGTCGGGCTTCAATCCGCCGACGTTAGGTCTCTACCGCACGGCCGATCTCAAACAAGTCGCGTCCGTCACTCTGAAAGGCGCGTTCGGCCGGCCGGTTTGGTTAGACGCGCGCCACGTTCTGGTTGCCGGTGCGAACGCCGATGCGCTGGTCGACGTCGATCTAGTCACGCGTACGGTGCGCGCCATTGCGATGCCCAAGCAATCGTACCCCACGGCCGTCGCGACCCTCAACGGGCGCATCTTCGCGGTGGCAACCGACGGCGACGCGTCGGTGCGTATCGGAACGCTACCGGATCTTCCGAAAGCCAAGCCGGTCCGCGTCGGAGGACATATCGGCGGCCTCGCATTTACATCGGACGGCAAGACCCTCTTCGCCTCGAACCGCGCGAGCGATTACATCGCAGCCATCGATACCGTAACGCTCGCCGAACGAAGAATCCCGGCCGGACTTCATCCCTCCGACCTCTTCGTGACGGGTGGCACGCTCTACGTCGCGGAGAGCGACGCGGACTCGGTCGGCGTGTACGACGCCGCGAGCGCGAAGCGACTCGCTGGAATTTTTGTTGGAGATCGCCCGGCAGGCGGGCGGCTTGCGGGAGTCTCCCCGAATGCGCTCGCGGTGCGGGGCGGCACGGTCTTCGTAAGCCTCGGCGCCGCCAACTCGATCGCCGTCATTCGCGGTCGACGAGTTGTCTGGCGCATTGCCGCGGGTTGGTATCCGACCGACGTCGTGCCGGTTGGAGACCGGCTCTTTATCGTGAACGGCAAAGGCGAAGGGACGCGTCCGAATCCCTACCTCTCGCGGGTTTCGGCGAACTACTACGACTACGTCGCCGCGATTGAATACGGATCGATCAGAGCCTACGATCTTTCCGCACGGGCGCCTGGCTTGGGCGCCACGCAAGGCGCGCAAGGTTGGCAGCGTTCGCCTAACGATCCCGTCGTACGTAAAGACGGTCCGATCAAACACGTCTTCTTTATTTTGAAGGAGAATCGCTCGTACGATCAAGTGCTCGGCGACGTTCCCGAAGGCAACGGAGATTCAAAGCTCACGTGGTTCGGCGTTCGCGTGACTCCCAACGAGCATGCCTTGGCCGCGCGCTTCGGCCTTTTCGACAACGCCTATGCCAGCGGCGAAGTCAGCGAGAGCGGGCATAACTGGTCCGATTCGGCGTACTGCAGCGATTACGTCGAACGCGTTTGGCCCGTAAACTACGGCAACCGCGGCGCCAACGACGACACCTTATCCGGGAGCGGCGCGGCGGTGCCGCGCAACGGCTACATTTGGCAAGCCGCGCAGGCCGCACACGTCTCGTTCCGCGATTACGGCGAGCTTACCGACACGCCGAACCTCACCGGTTCGGGCACCAGCCACGCGCCGAGCCTGCAAGGTCTTTACGATCCGCATTACATCGGCTGGAACTTGAGTTACAGCGATTTGGATCGCGTTAAGGAGTGGCGACGCGAGTTCGACGCTTTCGTCCGGCGCGGCACGTTGCCGCAACTCGAGTGGATCTGGCTTCCCAACGACCATACCTACGGAAGCCGCCCCGGCAAGTTGACGCCCGTGGCCTATGTCGCGACCAACGACTACGCGCTCGGACTCATCGTCGAAGCAATCTCCCACTCGCCCGTCTGGCGCTCGTCGGCGATCTTCATCATCGAAGACGACGCGCAGGACGGCCCCGACCACGTGAGCGCTCAGCGCACGACGATGTTCTTAGCATCCCCATATGCACGCGGCGGAGTGACGCACGCGCACCATTCGACGGTCAGCCTGCTCGCGACCATCGAGCTCATGCTCGGACTCAAACCACTCTCGACCTACGACGCGATGGCCGTTCCGTTGTACGAGGCCTTCTCGCCGCAGGCGCACATGCAACCATTTGACGCCATTCCGCCGAAGGTAAGCCTCACTACCAGGAACGGAACCAACGCCTACGGCGCCAAAGTAAGCGACGCTTTGAACTTCAGCCGTCCCGACGCAAACCCGCCCGGCGTCTTGTTGCACATTCTTGCCCACAATCGTTAAAGTGCGTCGAGCCCGTCCGGACGACGCCGAGTCGATCGCCGCGCTTATGGCTCAGTTGGGGTACGACGTGCCGCCTCCCGCCGTTGCGGCCCGCCTGCAGCGCCTGGGAGAGCGGCGCGACGTTTTTGTCGCGACCGACGGCGAGCTCGTCGTCGGCTGGGCGGCCCTTTTCGTCGACGAGCCGTTCGTCGACGGCTTCGGCGCATTCCTCGAGGGCTTCGTCGTCGACGAGGCCGCTCGCAGCCGCGGCATCGGCGTTGTGCTGCTGGAAGCCGTCGAAGCCCGGGCGCGCGAACGCGGCTGTACCGAGATTCGGGTGCAGTCCAACGTCCTGCGCGAGCGTGCGCATTCGTTCTACGAGCGCAACGGTTACGTGAAGCTCAAGGCGCAGTATCAACTGCGCAAGCTGCTGTGACGGTGAAACCCCGGCGGGAGGTAAATTGTATAGGAATTCTATGAGAACTGCAGTTTTAACCACCATCATCCTCGGGCTCTTTCCAATCGCGGCAACGGCGGCTCCCGTCGCGCCCGAAGACCTCTTCAAGATGACGTTCTTGAGCAATGCCCTTATCTCGCCCGACGGCACGCACGTGCTCGTCGAGTCCTCCCGCATGAACGGGCCGAAAGATACCTACGATCGGACGATCGATCTGGTTGACGTTGCGACCGGAACGCTGACCCAGAACCTGACCAAACATCTGGGCGATGGCGACTACGATTGGATGCGCGACGGTAAAAGCTTCGTCTTCGTTCGGACGCTCGACAAGCAGAAACCGCAGCTCTACCGTTATACGCTCGCCGGCGGGGGCGTCGTCCAGTTGACCCACATCAAGAACGGCATCTCGAACCCGGTGGTCTCCCATGGCGGCGGTAGCATCGCGCTCACCGTCACCGACACCGACCCGGCCCACGACGCGTACGTCGATTTCAGCAAAGCCGGCTTTACGCCGGCCAAGTCGCAGAAGAAGAGCGACGTTCACGTCATTGACGAGCTCTTCTTTCAAGCAAACGGCGCGGGCTATATCTATCAGAACCATCAGCACATCTGGACGATCGACGCAGACGGCTCGCACCCCAAACAGTTGACCTCAGGCAGGTACTCCGAGAACTTCGATGCCTGGTCGCCCGACGACAAGACGATGCTGTTTGACTCGTTGCGTTACGAGGCCGTCGATAGCGGACCGAACGACGTCTACGTAATTCCCTCGGCTGGCGGCCCCATGCAAAAACTAACCTCGGCCCTGCCGGCAAATAACGGGTTCTTCTTCGATGCCGGCGGCCGGCACGTGTACTATTTGAGCGGCGACGTGAAGGACGCGGCGCAACTACCCGCGCTCGTCGCGGCGAACAGCGACGGCTCCGATCCACGGGTCCTCGTCGCGCGCGATACTGTCTCTTGGGGCGATACGCTCCTGGCCGACATGAAAGAAGGCGGCGGCTTGTGCGGAGCGCCGCTGCCGTCGGGGAATCTAGCCTTGCTCAATATCGACGGCCCCGGTTATGCCAACCTGCGCACGCTCGACCTGAATACCGGCGCGCTGCGCGACGTCACGCCGCCGCACGGTGAAGCGTGGTCGTGTTCGGTATCGCGCGATGGCCGGCAAATCGCCTACTTGTATAGCGACTTTACACATCCGGCCGACGTCTACGTGGCCAACATCAGCGGCGGTGCGCCGCGCCGGCTCACGCACGTGAACGACGCATACCTTGCTTCGGTGACGCTTTCGCAGCCGGTCGAGTTTACCGTCAAAGACGCAGCCGGTTTTCCGGTGCAGGCTTGGTTCATGCCGGCGGTCGGAGGTGCGCCGGGGACAAAACACCCGACGCTGCTCGACATTCACGGCGGCCCGGAGACGCAGTTCGGCGAAACGTTTTTCCACGAGTTTCAGCTGTATACGTCGCTGGGCTATAACGTCGTTTTTTCCGATCCGGCCGGCAGCACCGGCCACGGTTACGCTTTTGAAGAGGCGCTCGAAAACGACTACGGCGAGGCGATGTTCCGGGACGTGCAAGCCGTGATGGATGCGGTCGTGCAACGGCCAGACGTCGACGCCTCGCGCTTGGCGGTGCTCGGCGGCTCGTATGGCGGGTATGCAACGCTCTGGGTGATCTCGCATACCGATCGCTATAAGGCTGCCGTTGCCGAACGCGCCGTTAGCAACTTGCAGAGCGAAAATCTCGCGGCCGATTTCGCCGGCAAGAACGGCCTCGGCGGCGGTTATTATACGTGGGGCCCGCCGTGGGATCCGGCGAGCACCGACTACGCGAAGTTCTCACCGCTAACCTACGTTGCCAACATCCACACGCCGCTGATGATTCTTCACGCCGAGAACGATACGCGGGCGCCGATCGACCAGACGCTGCAAGAGTTCACGTCGCTCAAGATCTTAGGACGAACCGTCGAGTATGTGGCGGTCCCCAACGAAAATCACGACCTCTCCCGCACGGGCTCGCCGATCCACCGGGTCGAACGCCTACGGCTGATCATCGACTGGTTGAATAAGTATGTCTAGGCTCACGTCGCAGGCGCTGACGCCGGCGATCGGTGCGACCGTCGAGGGCGTCGACCTCGGCGCTCCGCTCAGCGATGAAGCGGTGACGCAGATTCGCAACACCCTAGACGACAATCTCGTGCTGTTCTTCGAAGGACAGTCGCTCACGCCGCTTCAACAGCGCGACTTCGCGGCGCGCTTCGGGCCGCTCTACGTTCACCCGTTCTATCCGGGCCACGAAACGGCGACCGAGGTCATGGTGCTGGAGCACGACGCAACGCATCGCGCCAACAGCGACCGCTGGCACAACGATGTCACGTACTTAGAGCAGCCTCCGCGGGCGGCGGTCCTCTACGCCGAAGAGATTCCCGAGATCGGCGGCGATACGCTGTGGGCCAATATGTACCTCGCCTACGAGGCGCTCTCCGAGCCGATACGCGAGCTCGTTTCGCACTTGCGTGCCGTGCACTCGTTCGCGAAGAACTTCACGCCGGAGCGATTCAAAGCGCTGGGCATGGAGGACCGGCGCGACCGGATGTATGCCGAGCATCCGCCGGTTTCGCATCCCGTCGCGCGCACGAACCCCGCGACGGGGCGCAAGGCGCTGTTCGTCAACCCGGACTTCACGTCGCATATCGAAGGCCTCTCGCCAAGCGAGAGTGACGCGCTGCTGCGCCTGCTCTTCGAGCATATGGCACGGCCGGAGTTTCAGGTTCGCTGGCGCTGGCGGGAAGGCACCGTAGCGTTCTGGGATAACCGCTGGACGCAGCACTGCGCGCTGGCCGACTATTTTCCGAATCGCCGTCGCGTCCGGCGCGTCACCATCCTCGGCGAACGCCCCGTGTGACGCCGGCGCTCGCGCGGCGTCTCGGCGTCGCCGACGTCGTGCTGATCGTGATCGGCAGCGTCATCGGCTCGGGGATTTTCCGAACGCCGTCGGTCGTCGCGCAGCGAATACCAATCCCTGGATTGATTCTCGTCGCGTGGGCGGCCGGCGGAGTCGTCGCGCTTTTTGGCGCGTTCGTGCTCGGCGAGCTTGCCGCGCGCCGCCCGGCGGGATGCGGCGTCTACGCCTACCTGCGCGACGCGTTCCATCCGGTCGTTGCCTTTGCATACGGGTGGTCGTCGCTGCTGGCTTCATTTACCGGCGGCATCGCGGCGGCGGCGGTGCTCTTCGCCGGCTACTTCATCTCGTTGACGGATCTTAGAGTTTCGCCGGGGATCCTCGCGGTCGTGACGCTTGCGGCGCTCGCGCTCGTGAACTGTTTCGGCGTTCGCTTCGGCAGCAACGTGCAAAGCGCGCTGACGGTGTTAAAGGTTGCCGCGCTCGTCGCACTGATCGTTGCCGGCATTGTCGCGCATCCGTTCCAGGGCCACCAGCTCGCTGCGCTCTCGAGCTCCACGCTTGGCACCGTTGGTACGCTCGGAGCGTTTAGCGTGGCGATGATCCCCGTGCTCTTTGCCTATAACGGGGCGATGGTTGCCAACTTCATGGCGGCCGAAGCAAAAAACGTTACTTTCACGTTGCCGCTGGGTCTGTGGTTGGGAATATCCGGCGCTGCCGTGCTCTATCTCTTGGTCAACGTCGCCTGCCTTCGCGTGCTCGGCGTCAACGGCTTGGCAAGTACGCCCGTCCCCGCAGCGGCCGTGCTGCGCGCTGCGGCCGGCTCTACGGGAGCGCAGGTCGCGTCGTTTGCCATCGCCGTTTCGACGCTCGGGTTCATCGGCAATCGAATGCTCACGATACCCCGGCTCTATCACGCGATGGCCGAAGACGGGCTGTTCTTCCGCGCGGTGGCGTGGATCGATCCGCGGACGCGCGCGCCCGTCGTCGCGATCGCGCTGCAGGCATTTTTCGCGATGCTCCTAGCGCTCTCGGGAAGCTACGAGCACATCCTCAACTACGTCGTTTCGACGTTCTACGTCTTCAACGGCCTACTGGCCCTCTCGCTCTTCATTATTCGCGCACGCGACCGGCACGCCGGTGTGGATCAATCCGTGCGCTTCCGCGTGCCCGGGCATCCGTTCTCGACGGCGCTGTACCTGCTGGTCTCCTGGGGCGTCGCGATCGCGACGTACGTTGCCTATCCGCGCGACGCAATCGTTGGGATCGCAATTCTGCTCAGCGCCGTGCCGGTCTATTTCCTCTGGAAGCGCGCCTAGCGCGAAAACGGCGCTTGGCCGGGAGGCGTCATCCGGCATCGAGAAACCAGAGTCATCCGGAGAATGTCAGCTCGGATTAGCTCTTGAATCGAGAGGAGGAAGAGTATGCCTGGGAGCCGGTGGACGTTCAGCCCTTATCTGCATGTCGACGATGCACGGGCAGCAATCGATTGGTACGTTCGCGCTTTAGGTGCGGCTGTTCACGAGTGCTATGAAATGGAGAACGGCAAGATCGGCCACGCAGAACTCGATCTTCATGGAAACGTGCTGTGCCTCGCAGACTGTCCAACGAATACGCCCACGCCGCAGCGCTACAGCGACGTCGCGATCGGGCTCTATGCCGTTGTGCCCGACGTTGATGCCGTTTTCAACGCGGCCGTGGATGCCGGTGCGACGGTCGAGCGCCCGTTAGCCGATCAGGCGTACGGGCAGCGCAACGGCGGATTCATCGATCCGTTCGGGAACGTGTGGTACGTCTCGATGCCAATAGCGGCAATTGACTCCGTGACTGCCTAACTTCAGATGGGAGGTGGCGAGGGGGGGCTGTCGTAAAAAGCAGCAGGCCCTGCGCATTTCGTCGGCTATTATCGCAAGGAGCTAGTTGATGATAAGCCATCCTCGCACTTCGGCGTGGGCTCTCTCGCCCGCTCTTTTTATTGCCTTGACCGGCTGTGGCGGAATCGGAAAGGCGAGTCCAAGTTACTCGCCGCCGCCCGGAGCCGCCGCGACAACGCGTCCGATGGCATCGCCCGCGAGCCTCGAGCGGCGGCGGGTCCGTAAAGGCTCGTCAGAGACCACCGACTGGGATTCCTTCGGCTTCGACCTGCAGCGTACGGGCTACAATCCGGTCGAGTCGACCGTCGGCGCGAGCAACGTCGGTACCGTGCAAAAGCTATGGAGCGCCAACGTGGGCTACAGTATGGTTCACGAGCCAGTCTTGGCTTACGGTGTATCTGTGAATTCGCAGTCGACTAACGTCCTGTACGCGGGCTCCGCGAACGGATCGGCGATGTACGCGATCAACGCGATTACCGGTGCGGTTTTATGGACGGATCCCGTTTTACATTCGAGTTACCGTTGCATGGGCCAGAAGTTAGAGTTCTCAATCGGCGAGACGCCCGCGATCGACCGGGGAAAGAACCTGCTCTATTTTAGCGACGGGCATAACAAGGTATACGCGGTTGACTTGGGCACCGGAAAGACGGCCTCCGGCTGGCCGTTGACGATCGCAGACTACCTGCACGACCATAACTTTATGCACGGTGGGCTCACCTACAATCCGGCGAACGGCATGCTCTATGCAGTAACCGGGTCAACGTGCGACATCTCGCCGTGGTATGGGCGCATCGTCGCCATCGCTACGAGCGGGCCAAGCGTGGCAGGTACCTTCTATACGCTCACCGGCACATCGGAGCAGGGCGCAAGCGGCGGCGGCATCTGGGGCCCGGGCGGCGCATCGATCGACCCGAGCACGAACAACGTATTCGTTGCGACGGGTAACGCGGATACCAGTACCGGAGCGACGCAGAACGCCGGATACGCGGAGCAGATCGTCGAACTATCGTCTACACTCGGTACGATTATTGCCAGTAACTATCCGCCGAACATTCCGGTGGACGGCGACTCGGACTTCGATTTCGGTGCGACGCCGCTGCTCTTCCAGCCGTACGGATGTCCGGAGATGTTGGCCGCCGTCAACAAGTCTGGGATGTTCGAACTTTACGACGTGTCGTCGATCAGCTCCGGCCCCATACAATACATTGCTATGTCCATCCCAACAAACAAGGGAGACTTTGTCGGCGTGCCCGCCTTCGATCCGGTTACCGGCTACGTGTACGTCGGGCTGCCGGCGTCTGAGGGAATCTATCACCCGGGTTTGGCAGCCTTTAGCATCCAGTCGAACTGCACGCTAAATCCGACACCGGTTTGGAACGCAAAGTTCGGACCCGATGGTAAACATTTGCCTGGATCGCAGACGCCGCGCTCGCCAATTTCCATCGCGAACGGCGTCGTTTACATCAGCAACTATTCACTCAAGACGGAGTTTGCCTTCGATGCGGCGACGGGCACCCAATTATGGAGCGTCGGGCTCTCGGATTGGGGAGACGTCGGTACGATCGTCGCTGACGGTGTCGTCTACGTTAGTGCCAGGGACGGCACGATCACGGCATGGGCGCCGGCGGGGAGCAAAGCTAGGAAAAGAAATTCGCAAACACGCTAGCCCGCACACGGGCCAATGGCACTGCCGCGGACAGTGAAGCCCGGCTACTGCTTCGTCGCTTGATGCCTCTACTTCGGTGGCTCCCAAATCTCTACCGCATTTCCCTCCGGGTCATGCACGCGCGCGAAGCGTCCGGTTTCGGGCGTGTTCCACTCCGGGTTCGTGGTGATTTCGATGCCGGAAGCGCGAAGGGTTTGCAGCAGCGCGTCCAGGTCGTCGACGCGCAGGTTGATCATCCATTGTTTATTGGCGGCGAAGTAGTCGGTGTCGGCTGGGAAGGGCATAAAGACGGTGGGCCCGGCGCTCTGGTTCCAGAGGCCGTGCGGTTCGAGGCCGATGCCGAAATTGGTTTTATACCAGACGGACAGGGCGTCGGGGTTTTTCGCGCGGAAGAAAATGCCGCCTATGCCGGTGACTGGCATGAACTTGCTCCTAGGCTGCCGGAATCTTGTCCCGGCGCGTGGTGATGAGGGGATGAGGGCTACCTCGTGACGCCTTATGTAGTATCGTAGCCCGAACCCCTGCTCAACACGATCGCTGCCCACGTCGAGGCACAAGAAGAACCCAGTAACTCGAAGCGATTGGCTTTTCTGGAGCACCATTGATTTCGTACTTAGAATGTTCGCTCGATTCAACGCATCGCCGCTCGCCGCATGTGCTCGCAACGATCTGTCCCGACGACGGCGCGCCGCTGCTCGTCCGCTACGCCGGCGCTGTGCTTCGTCGAGACGCGCTGGCCGCGCGGCCGTGGACGATGTGGCGCTACCGCGAGATGTTGCCGATTGCCGACGATGAGGAGCCCGTCTCGTTGGGGGAAGGCGCAACCCCGCTCATTCCGATGTCGAACGGCGCCTACGTCAAAGACGAAGCGCAGAATCCCACCGGCTCGTTCAAGTCGCGCGGCATGTCGGTGGCGGTTACCGTCGCGAAGCGCCTAGGCGTGCCGGCATTGGTTGCACCGAGTGCCGGAAATGCGGGCGGTGCGCTCGCGGCGTACGGGGCGCGGGCCGGCCTCCACGTGCGCGTTTACGTTCCACGCGATACGCCGGGCCTGCTCGTGGAGGAGATGCAAAGCTACGGCGCCGACGTCGTGCTCGTCGACGGCCTGATCGACGATGCCGGGCGCATCGCGGCCGAATATGCGCGCGAAAGCGGCGGCTTCAACGTCGCGACCTTCCGCGAGCCGTACCGAGTCGAGGGAAAGAAGACGATGGGCTACGAGCTGGTCGAACAGCTCGGCGGCGTTCCCGGAACGATCGTCTATCCAACAGGCGGCGGCACGGGCCTCGTCGCGATGTGGAAGGCCTTCGACGAACTCGAGCAGCTCGGCTGGATCGATGCGAAGCGGCCGGTCATGGTAGCCGTTCAGGCCGAGGGCTGCGCGCCGATCGTCCGCGCTTTCGAACGCGGCGAAGAGACCGCCGCTCGGGTCGAGGACGGATCGACGAAGATGTGGGGCTTACGCGTTCCGGGTGGAATTGGCGATCGTCTAAGCTTGCGCGCTCTGCGCGAATCCCACGGGCATGCCGTGGCCGTCTCCGATGCTGCGGCCGACGAAGCGATGCGCGAGCTTCATCGACACGAAGGTATCGACGCGACCGAAGAAGGCGGAGCCACCCTCGCCGCATTTCGCCTCCTACTTTCCAAAGGCGTCACGCTCCCCGCTCCGATCGTGCTGTTCAATACCGCTACTTGGTTGAAATATTCACCGCGCGTGTAAATGGAGGTTACCTCACAGGTCGATGCGCAGCCGCCCCCGCCAGACGTTCGCGATTCGCGAATAAAAAAGGGGCCGGATCACCGGCCCCTTCCGTAGCTCTATTCAAGCAGAGTCTCGCAGTCCGCATCATAGCATGACGAACATCTCTCGTCTATGATGCGTGACCTACACAGCGGTCGCTAGTTCGCGTTGAGGCATCGCCCGAACGTCCGCATTTTCTGCAATGAAGCCACGCAACTCGAGGAGCGCAACCGATTCGCGTGCCTTCGGAGAAGCCTCGCAATACTCGAGGAACCCTTGGAGGCTCGTGAGCGCGGCCGTCCAGCGGGGATCGTCCGGAACGCCCGCGGCGTGGTGCAATGCGGCGGCGACATTTCGCGTCGCACAGGCTGCGGCATACGCGGCCCCGCTTGTCGGCGGCCGCAACTCGAGCAGCAGCGTCGTAATATCGTCGCGGATTTGGTTACAGACAACTTCGTATTCCATTTTGTCATTACTCCTATGAATGTTTGCGCGCCAAAAGCAGCACGCCGGGTGTGACCACGAGAGCGAGGACGCCGGTCACGAGGAAGGCGTCCGCGTAGGAAAGCGCCGCCGCTTGGCCGGCAATCGCGGCCGCGAGCTGTGCAGGTGTGCCGTGCTGCAAGAATTGCGCGACCGGCAGGCTGGAAAGGGTCGCTTGCGCGGCGAGAATCGTTTGGTGAAACTGGAGGCGCTGGTCCAAGAACGCCACGATCGACGCCGACGAGACCGAGCCGCCCAACTGAAAGAAGAGCACGATAAACGATGCCGCCTTGGCGCCGGCTTCGGACGCAACGGCGCGCATTGTCGCGACGAGCAGCGGCGAGTAGACGAAAGCCGCGCCGACTCCGACTAGCAAGAGCGGAGGAATAAACGTGCCGAGATCGCTGTTGGTCGTGACGCAACTCGCCAGCCAGAGTGAGCCAAGGCCCGCGACGGCGATGCCGCCGCCGATCGACCAGCGCAGATCGAATCGCGGTAAGCTCGCGAGCCGCGCGACGGGAATCGTGAGAAGCAGCACCGGCAGTGCCCGGACACCGATGAGGATGCCCGCAAGCGTGCTCGTGAAGCCCAGATTCTCGATCGTAAACTGCGGCAAGAGCAGCAGGCTTGGAAAGATGACTGCCGCATACGCGCCGGCGATCAGCAACGCGGCCGCGACGGCCGGCTGGCGCATCACGCGCAAGTCCACGATCGGCTGCGCTACCCGTAGTTCCCACCAAACGAAGGCCGAGGTTGCGAGAAGCCCGAGCAGCGAGCAGAGTTGAATCGATTGATCCGAAAACCAGTCATCGCGCTGCCCTTGGTCGAGGACGTACTGCATGCAGCTGACCGCTACGATGAGCAACGCGATGCCGGTGACGTCGACGCGCGCCGGCTGGGGCTTCGTGCGATCGCGCATATAGCGCCACAAGAGAGCGAACGCCAGAATTCCCGGAACGAGATTGACGTCGAAGACCCACGGCCACGAAAGGTTGTCGACGAGAATTCCGCCGAGGGTCGGTCCCACCGACGGACCGAGGATGGTTCCGAGCGCAAAAATCGACTGGCTCATCCCCATTTGCTGCGGCGGAAACGTATCGCGCAGAACGACCTGCGCGGTGGCGAGCAATCCGCCGCCGAACGCGCCCTGCAAGACGCGAAAGAGAATCAGCGCGGTCAACGACGTCGCCATGCCGCACAGCATCGACGCGAGCGTAAACCCGGCGATCGAGGCGAGCAAGTAGTTCTTGCGTCCGAAGCGCAGTTGCAGCCACGGCGCAAGCGGAATCACGACGACGTTGGCGATGACGTACGCCGTAACGACCCAAGTGCCGTCATCGACCGTCGCTCCTAAGTTGCCCTGAATGGTCGGCAGCGCGACGTTGACGATCGTGAGATCCACCGTTTGCAGCAATGCGGCCAGCATGACGCCGCCGACGACGAGATAGCGCCGCAGCCCGTACTCGACCAAGCTCCCCTCGCCACCTTTGTCATCCTGAGCTAGCCTGCCCTGAGCGGAGTCGAAGGGAAGGACGAAGGGCTCGGGTTTCTCGGGAGGGCGAAGGGGAACAATTCCCCGAGGTCCGGGGATCCGTTCGGCAACCGTCATTAGTGGTGGAGTGCTCTTAGGAGAGGTGGTTGCTCTTAGGTTACCGCTTGTGTCATACTATGACTAGCACCTAGCCTATCCTAGCATTGGAATGGACACCCTAACGATGAACACTACCATTGAACGCCGGTCGGAACTCAGCGACTTTCTGCGGACGCGCCGGGCGAAGATCGTCCCGTCGGATGTCGGCTTGGCCGACGGTGCGCGCCGGCGAACTCCCGGATTGCGGCGCGAAGAGGTCGCGCTGCTCGCGAATATCGGCATTACGTGGTACACGCGGCTCGAGCAGGGCCTGCCGATCAACGTTTCGGCCGACGTACTCGACGGGATCTCGCGCGCCTTGCGCCTGACCTCTGACGAGCGGCGGCACCTTCACCTCTTGGCCGGAATCATCAACACGGCGCCCGTGCAAGCCGAAGAGCATGTCAGCGATCTCGTGCGCCGCGTGCTCACCGCGCTCGAGCCGTCGCCCGCGTACGTTCGCGGACGCCGGTTCGACCTGCTGGCGTGGAACCGCAGCGCCGATGCGCTTTCCGATTTCTCCAGTGCCACCGGCCCCGCGCGCAACATGGTGTGGCGCCTTTTCCGCGATCCCAACTCGCAGTGCCGCCTGGGGGACCCCGGGTGTTCGATGCGCCGCGTCGTCGCGCAGTTTCGCGCGGTTGCTGCAAAGTATCCGCACGATCCCGCATTCACGGAGTTGATCGAAGACTTGCGCGAAAACTCCGCGGAGTTCAGGAATCTGTGGGCGCAGCACGACGTCTTAGGCTCGGCGGAAGGTCTCAAGCGCTATCTTCATCCGGAGCTGGGCGAACTGATTTTGGATTATACGCAGTTCGACGTGCCGGGCGACGGCGATATGCGCCTCATCGTCTTGACGGCGGCCCCCGGCTCGGAGAGCGACCGCAAGCTGCAGTTGTTATGCCCAGCCGAACGATTGGGGCTCGCGATCCGTTAGCTATATGCGGACCGTCGGCGGCTGGTCTGTGTAGCGTCCACTCGTCGCTCGGACCCGCACCTTGTCGCCGGCGGCTCCCACATCGTGGCCAGAAGGTCAGCTCCAGAAGAGCGACGCAAAATACGCGCCCGCCGCGATGGTCACGATTCCCGCAACCGCCCAGCCGGCTCGTGCCAGCCACGGTGCGATGGCGTGCTTGCCCATGATCGATCGATTCCGCGCAACGAGCAGCATGATGACTAGGGTGATCGGTGTGCCGATGCCGCCGATGATCGAGCTCGCGAACAACAACTTTATCGGAGGCATGCCCAGCAGCCCCGCCAGCGCTGCCAGCAACGTCATCGAGCACATCGAGCCATAAAACTTTCCGCCGCGCCACCACTTGGTGTCGAGGCTCGAGCGCCAATCGAACGTCTCGTTGAGCACGTACGCTGACGTCGCGATGAGCACCGGAACTGCCAGCAAAGCCGATCCCAGCAGACCGACACCAAAAAGCACTCCGGCGTATCGCCCCGCCAAAGGCACGAGCGCCTTTGCCGCCTGGTCGGCCGTCTCCACGGTCTGGTGATGGACTCCCAACGTCGCGCCGGTCGCAACGACGATCGCCCAAAACGACAATCCAGCCACGACCGTACCGAGACTTGCATCGGCCTGCACTAAGCCGAGGCGGGCGAGCGGCGGCCGCTCGCGCGCGGTTTCGATCGTTTGCCACACGTAGGCGTAGGACGTCAGAGTCGTGCCGAGTAGCGCGATCGCGCCGCTTGCGTAGTCTTGCGCTCGTCCGAAGTGAGGAACGAGCGAACCGACGAGCACGGCATGCCAATCCGGGTGCGCGAGCACCGCCGAGATCGGGTAGGCTAAGAACGCGAGCGGAAAGATCAGCAAGACGCGCTTGATTTTTTCGTACGTCCCGAAAATCAGCATTGCGAGCGATAATGCCGCGAGCGGAAGGATCCACCAGCGATAATCGATTCCGGTCAGCACTTGCATCGCCGCGCCGCCGCCCTCCAAATCGGCCATCAGCGTCACGAGCGTGACGCCGAGAACGGAGAGCAGCATGAGGGCCGCAACGGCCCGGCCCTGAAGTTTGCGGGAATCGAACTCTAAGCCGTGCCGGGTAACCGCTCCGACCTTTGCGCTGATGACTTGAACCACGGCGAGCATCGGGATCACGAGCAGCACGAGCCAGCCCAGGCCGTAGATGGTCGTGGAACCGATGACGGCCAGCGATGCGACCGTCGTCGGATCGTTATCCGAGGCGCCGGAAATGACGCCTGGCCCGAAGTAGTGCCAAATCGGCTTAGGGACCAGAGGGCGACGCATCAATGGAGAGCTTCTTGGCGCGGGCCCGTTGACCCACTTAAGGCTCAGTTAAACAGGTGCGTTATCGCGACGCAAGAAGTCAGTAGCGCATTCTTGGAGGGATGAAATCATGAGACGCATATCTTGGCCCGCCCTGCTCTTAGCCGTTGGAACACTCGCCGGTTGCGGCAGTGCGAGCGCCTCCGTTCCGGCAACGCCCATGGCGGCGGGCGCGCAAAATGCCGCAAAATACACGACGAAGTACGTGCAGCTCGTGATCTTTGAAAATAACTCGTACAACGAGATCCTCGGCAGCTCGCAGGCTCCGTATATCACGAGCCTCTCGAAGACGTGGGCCAACATGACGCAGAGTTACGCGATCACGCACCCGAGCGAGCCCAACTACCTTGCGCTCTTCAGCGGATCGACTCAGGGAGTGGACTCGGACAACTGTCCGCTGACGTTCTCCGACCAAAGCATCGGTAGCGAACTGCTCAAAGCGAAGATTTCGTTCACGGGCTACGCTGAAAGCATGCCCTACAACGGTTTCACCGGTTGCTATGCGGATCCCGATACGCTTCCCAGCGGCTATTTGTATTTCCGCAAACACGTTCCGTGGCCGAACTTCACGAAAGTTCCGGGTTCGGTGAGCCTCATCTATCCGGGGCCGCTCAAGAAGCCGCCCTCGCAGTTCACCTGGATCACGCCCAACATGTGCAACGACATGCACGATTGTCCGATTAGCAGCGGCGATGAGTGGGCGAAGAAAAACCTGCCGAAGCTGATTGCCTGGGACAAGGCAAACGATGGCGTCCTGATTTTAACGTTCGACGAGGACGGCGGAAGTTCAGGAAACCATATTCCGACGATTCTCGCGGGTAACGTAAATCCGGGGCAGTATAGCCAAATGATCAACCATTACAGCGTCTGTCGCACGATCGAAGATATCTTCAGTATCAAGCCGATCGCAAATAGCAAGACGGCAAAGCCAATCGCCGGGGTCGTGAAGTAGCGGCCGTGAGAACGCTTGGTTGCAAGAATGGGAAAAAACGCTGAAACACTTCGATGCGGTCGACGGTCTAATTGGACATGTCGAATAAAACCACCATCGTCAAACCGTTCGCGTTGCGCCTGTCTTTGGCAGCGCTCGCGCTCCTCATCGCCCTCGTGAGCCAGCCGAGCCTGGCAATCGCGGACGACCTCGGCGGTATCGCCGGCATTATTACCGACGCGAGCACCGGGGCTCCAGTTTCAGGCGTTCAAGTACAGTTCAACTCACCCTCGCAGACGGCAACCGCGACGACGGATGCCAAAGGACACTTTGTCGTCCTTTCGTTGCCGCCCGACAACTACACGCTGACCTTGGTAAAGGCGGGTTATGATACTCGAGCGGTCTCGGGGAATTCCGTTTACGCCGATCAAACGCAGCAGTACGACTTCCAACTCACGAAGGCCACGGGCGCGTCCTCCGGCTCGCCCTAAGCGATCGCCGTTAGCCATAAACTGGGTACGCATTCCGCCGCCATCACGGCGGCGGAACGCTAAATTCCATAGAATTTCAAGCTCGGCCAGAGTTGCGGGAGCGGCGGATGCATGCCGCGGCAAAGAACGATCGGACGCTCGCTCTCGCGCGGCATGACGTACGGCGAAGTTCCGAAGCGCCCGACGACGCGTGCCGAATCGCACCACTTCGACCACTGCGCCGGGTCGACGTTGACGGCAATCACGACTGACCCGTCGAAGCCGCGCGGCCCCCAGAGATAGTATTGGTTGTTGCCGCTGAGCGCAGGCGGAAGGTTCGTTCCCAGGACGTCGATGGCCGCAGCCTCCCCGTAGTGCGTGGCAAAAATCGCCGCCTTGGCGCGATCCGCCGGAGGCAGCGACGCGTAAATGCTGCCGACTTGATTCGCCAACTCTTCCCAGCCGAACTCGTATGAGAAGATCTGGGTGAGCGGCGCACCGATCGTGGCGATCTCAACCGGCCGCTCCTTGAACCCCGAGTGCTCGATCACATACTGAAGCCTTCCGGGCGTGTAGAGGGGCAGCACGAACGGCAGCGCGAGCGCGCCGTTGGCCGCGGCGAGCGTCGCCCAGATCGCGACGACGACCTTCGGGAACCGAGTGCAGGCCGCGGCGCCGAGGGCAAACATCGCCGGATACGCGCCGGCGAGATAGTAGCTCTTTCCGTGCGTCGCAAAGACGAGCAGGGCCGAAACCACAAATGCGATCGCGAGAAACCGAAACTGTGCCAGTCTTGCTGAGACGAACGGCGCGACGATGCCGGTTAGGTATAGGGGTGCAAGCACGACGTTGAGCGCGATGAATTGATCGATGGCAAACTCGGCCGGAGTCCCGGTAATATTCCCAGCGCTGTCGTTGCGCATGACTTCCAAGAATGGAAGTCCGTGCGCGAGCTGCCAAAGCACGTTGGGAAGCGCGATCAGCGCGGCGATCCCCACGCCGATCCATAAGTCGCGCGAACGAAACGCCGCGCGCGGCCCCGCGAGGATTAGGCCCGCCGCCAACCCGATGAGCCAAATCAGAATTCCGTACTTCGATTCGAACGCGCACCCGGCAAAAATACCCGCCCACCAGAATGCGCGGCCTTCGGCACGCAGCAACGCGCGCGTGACCAGATAGGCGACCGCCGTAAAGTCGAAGACTTCGAAGGTTGAAGTGGTAAGCGTGGAGGTCATCGCGACGAGCATCGGTGGCGACGCAGCCGCGATCGCCGCCAGCCACGCCCCGCGCGTAGTTGCGCCGAGAAGCACCGCGAACCACACGACCAGCGGCACGAGCAGTGCCGCAGCAAGCACGGAAGGCAGGCGCAAAAGCCAGACGTGCGCGCCGGCGAACTGCGTTGCCGCCGCGATCAGCGGCACCAGCGGCGGCTGGTCGACGTAGCCGAACGCCGGGTGGCGCCCGCAGACGATGAAATACAACTCGTTGACGAAGAACCCGTACCGCCCGGCAGCCAAGAGGTGAACGATCGCCACGACGCCCGCCACGCCCCAAGCAGCCCACTGCATGCCCCTGCTCATGGGAGCGATAATATCACATCATGGCACGGCTTCGGGTAAGCCCTGTCCGCCGGCGTCGAGCCCTTCGGGGAAGCGGACCACGCCGGCTTCCATATCTTTCCACGCTTGGGCAAGAATCGAACGCAGCGAGTACAAGAGATGCGTGCCGTCGGACTGCGAATAAAACGTCACCGGGATGCCGGCGTCGCGCAGAAAGATCGCGGTCAGAGTCGGAAAGAGCGTCTTAACATTGTCGTCTCGTGCTCCGGTCAACACGTAAAACTTGGTGGCGCGCATCTTCGTTTCGATCAATTGAGAGCGCGAACCGAGGAGCGATCCCGCAATGCACATGACTCCCGCCCAGTCCGCCGGATGTATCGGCGCGATGGTGAACACCGAGAATCCACCCATCGAGTATCCTGCCAAATACCGTTTGCGCGGGTCGATGGTAAAGGCGAGGCTCGCCGCATCCAAAGCATCGTAGATGTCGCTCTCCGAGCCGTGGTAATCGTAGTAGCCGCGGCCGTACGGCGCCACGACGATCGTGCCGGTGCTCTCGGCGATGTCCTCGATGTACTGCGGTGCCAGCAGGCGCGACTCGGACTCCAGCCGGCCGTGCAAGAAAATCAGCAGCGGCGCCGGCTTATCCTTCGAATAGCCCGACGGTACGTAGACCGCTACCGGCTGCATCGTCCCGTCCATTGAGGAGCGCACGAACGTCTCGCCGAGGCCTCGGATCGCTGCCATCGGTTGATACGATTGCGCCAAGAGCTGCGTGGCGAGGCTCAGATCGAGCTGCGAAAATCCTTGCACCGAGTGCCACCATTGCTCGGCGGTGTAGTAACTCGGCGGAGCCGAACTCAAGAAACCGGCGTCGTCGAGGAGACGCTGGTAGTAATCCATCGTCGAGTCGCGCCCGGTTATGACCGCGATCTGCCCGGCCTTCGCATAATACTTGGCCGCCACGGAGCGCAGCGTGTCGCTCTGGCTCGCCGTCGCGGCAATCGTAAAAGCAAGCAAGGCCGCGGCCGAGCCGATCGCGCGCACGGTCAACATGCTGTGATAACGCAGCACCCTCACCCAGAGTGACTCCGTTGTCATCCTGAGTCCTTCGACTGCGCTCAGGACAGGCTCCATCGCAGGATGGCGATGAGCGACCCTTAAACGCCATTCGCATGAAGTGGTTCTTTGAGCCGGGGCACTCGGCGGCCGAGTTTCGCGCGCGGCACATGATGGTGACGTTGGTGCGCGGTTCGTTCAAAAACATCCAGGGGAAACTCGACTTCGACCCGGCGAACCCGCGCGAACTCGCCGTCGAGACCGTCATCGATACCTCGACGTGCTGGACCGGCGTTGATGCGCGTGACGCGCACCTTCGCAGCCCGGACTTCCTGAGCTGTGAGCGATATCCACAGATGAGCTTCAAGAGCACTGGCGTGTCGCAGATCGGTCCAGTCGATTACCGTGTGACCGGCGATCTCACGATCAGGGACGTTACCCGGCCGGTGACGCTGGACGTGCGATATCTAGGCACGTGGGAGACGCCTTGGTGGGAAGACGGCGTGGACAAAGGTCCGAAGATGCGCGCGGGGTTCACGGCACGAACGCGCATCGACCGCTACGATTTCGGCGTCAACTGGAACGATCAGATGCCCGACGGTGGCGTCGTGGTTAGCCCGCAGATCGACATCGTTCTCGACGTCGAGGCAATCAGGGAAGACTAACCGATTCGCTCACGTTCCTGCGAGAGTCTAGCCGCTAGTGATCGACGAAACCAGATGCTTCGTCCATCGTCGGGTCGAGGCGCAACTCTTCGTAGGGATACTTGCGCGTCTCGTGCCCCTGACTCGTCTGAACGCGAACGACGACTTCGTGTGGATGGACTTCCTTGACGATGCCTTCTTCCTTGGTGCCGTCGATGTAGACTTTATCGCCCGCCTTGAGCATTGGGGTTTCCTTTCATGTTGAATCCGCCGTACGTCAAATAGGCGCCGAGAGCGAGCGTTACTCCTGCGTAGACATAAAAGAGCTGGCCGTAATGCATCGTGGACAAGTACGCGGCGGCGCCTGCCGGCGAAAGGAAAGTGAGAACGAGGCCCTTGAGGAGCGTTAACCAGGCGACGATCGTGACGACGACCGGGAGCGCGCCGCCGGACCAAACGTTGTGCCCCAAAACCATTGCAAGTCCAACGGCCAGCACGACGACGCCGAGGACCAGCAGGGTACCCGGCTCCGCGATCAGCGCGCTAACGGCGCTCACGGTCGCATCCCGATGCGCGACCATTGAGAGCGAGTAGAGAACGCAAAAGAGACCGATAAGCTTGCTGAGAAATGCCGTAGGTGACATACTATCCTCCATACCTTGGGAGCCAAGTGATGATTCCACGATTCGAGTCCTTTCTCCTCAGCTGGAACGCGATCGTATTGGTGTTCGCGTTCGTAATGCTGAGTGCCGCGCTGGGACTCGTTGTCGACTTGCAGCTCGCGGGGCTTAGCCGCTGGCTCGAGAAGGGCGGCCACCTGCGCGAGAAACACCACGAAATAGCGGGCCATTTTATCGGCGTCGTGGGTGTGATTTACGCCGTACTCGTTGCGTTCGTCGTCGTTACCGCCTGGCAGACGAACGATCGCGACAAAGATCTAACGATGCAAGAGCAGCACACCGTTGACGATCTCTTCCATCTCGACTATGCGTTCCACAATTCGGAAGGCCACGGCATCAGGCTCATGCTGGCGGGTTACGCAAGCGTCATGGGTGAGGAGTGGAAGGAGATGAAGCGAGGAGATCAACTGTGCTTGGACACGACCGAATCGTGCCCGCCCTCTTCATCGAAGCCTTCCCAGGCGGCAAACCGCCTGGCTCACTGCATCAGAGACGCGACGTTTGATTTGATTCCAACAACTTCACAGCAACAGGTCGTCTACGAACAGGGCATTCAACTGGTCCAACACTTTTCGGAGAGCCGCGAAGAACGCCGGCGGCGCTACCAAGAACGAGCATTGCAGGGAGCGCTATGGTTCTCGTTCTTCCTAGGAGCAGTTATTTTCGTGCTGATGACCTACTTTGTCGAAGGGCAGAGTCGCGTTCTCCACGCGATCCGAACGAGCGGCTTTTTTGCGATGATCGGCATGCTCGTAGCCTTGGCGTTCATTTTTGACCGGCCGTTCGTTGGAGCCAGTCAAATCTCAGGCGACGAATGGGGTGTGTTGCGCGCGCATTTCCTGCAGGACATGCCGCCGCTTACGGCTGCCGATGAGATCGTGGCCGGCGAAGGCTTAGCCACCTGCAAAGAATAAAACGGGACAAGTCCAGTGGTGACCAAAAAGGCTTATGAAAAAGCGCTCGCCTGCTTATTCCCTTGGACCAATCGCTCGCCTGATAATGCTGATCAGCTAGCCGAATGAGTTAGCTAACCTAGCACGCGCCGCATTTCGCGGTTGAAAGGACGGCTTCAATGTTGATGTTCTTCCAGGCGTTGGCCCTCGCGGCCATGGGCTTCTTAGGCGGTTTTGGAGGAGGTTCCGGCTCGGGATACGTTCATACCCAGGCGATTCAAGCCGACGGCGGGGGTGCGCTTCCCAACGACGGCGGGGGCACGATGCCCGGCACTGGGGGCGGCTCGAACCCCGGCGACGGAGGCGGTGGCTAACTAATCGGCAGCGCGGCGGCGGGTCGGGGGACGGCGCCGCGCTAATCATATCGGCTATGGCAAAAAAACAGGTTGCGAAGCCCTCGTGGTCCGAGGCGATGCGGGAGCACTATCGGCGGGCGGAGTTCTTAGCGGCCGCCGACGTTTACGACGAAGCCATCGCCGACGGGGCGACTCCCTCGTACGAAGACGAACTCCGGCGCGCGCGCATCGCGCTTAAACACGACGTAAACGCTGCCGTCGCTTCCCTGATCCGTCGTACTCCGAAATCCAGTTCCGGAGCCCGGCGCGGAGAATGGGCGCTACTACTTGCGATCGGGTACGCGCGGATGCGCGACTTCGAGCGTGCCGACCGTCATTTTGAGATGGCCCGTCGCGTTCTCACGACGCCCGCCGATCGAGCGCAGCTCGCGTATCACCGTTCGGTTCGTCAGTTGATCGAGGGAAGAACCGATGAGGCGTGGCGCCTGGCAGGCGAAATGTCGTGCGACCGGTCTCTCACCACGCGAATTTCAAACGAGATGTTGAATTCGTTCATCCTCAGCCGGGAAGAGCGTTATCGCGAAGAGGCGCAAAGTCTCATTCGCGCCATAGGTCTCATCGGAAAGCAGCGCGACGCCCATCGCGAGCAATGGTTCCACGCGGTGCAGAATCTTGCGCTGCTTGGACGGGAGCTCGCGTTCGACGAAGCGGCAGCGGTGGCCAGGCGCGAAGTCGACGAAGACGTCGATTGGCCGGTTGATTTTCTTACGCAGCATTTCCAGGCGCTGAAGGCCGTCGGCTGGACGTGCGCCTTACGTGGCGATCTTCTCGGCTGCTTTCGCTACCTGCGAGCCGCAGAGCGTAGCAAACCCAGCCTGGCCTACGAGGCGATCCTACTCTTGGATCGCGCTTATTTCGCTCGCATCATCGGCGAACCCAACTGGTCTCGCGACGAGGTAGCTAAGGCCGATGCGATCGCCGAGCGCATCGACTGGAACGAGCTCCCCGGCGAAGAGCGAATCGGTCTGCTTTTGATGGCGGAAGCGATGGCCGAGAGCAATCCCGAAAAGGCGCACTTCTACCTGGCACGTTATAAAGGCCTCGACCGAATTCGTTCGCCGCTGCACCTCTTTGCGTTCGATCGTCGCTGCGATGCGTTTGCGGCTTATGCCGAAGGAGTTGCCAGGCTCAAAGGCGGTGAGACGGGAGCCGAGGAGGCTCTGCGAAGCGCGTGGACCATTTTCGATCGGATCGGATACGATTGGCGCGCCAGCCGAACCGCGCTCTCGTTGCTGGAGGCTACGAAAAAAGAACGCTGGCGTCATCTCGCCGAGGATAAGCTGGAAGCGTACCCGCAATCGTGGCTCGCGCGTGAGATTTCCCAACACGATGTCGCGACGACGGAGGCGGTTCGACTGCCACGCATGCAACGCAAAGTCCTCGACATGCTGTGCCAGAAGATGACGACCGCGGAAATCGCTACGGACTTGGGGCTTAGCCAACATACGATTAGGAACCACCTCAAAGCGGTTTTCCGTGCCTACGACGTTCATAACCGCGCTTCGCTCGTTGCTGAAGTAGCGCGTCGTGGGGAGTTACCGGCGCCGGCCATCGGCAAGGAGGCTGGATCTACGCGTCGCCGCTCAACAGGGACTGGTTGACCTGCGTGAACGCGTAGGTATCGGTTTTGGGCTGATAATCGAGAATCCATACGACGTCGAATCGATCGTCCGGCCACGAGTTGGGCGCGTTCGACTTCAACGCGCTTGGAATCATCGGGATATGTGTGTGTTCCCACCCCACAAGCACGACTCCGGCGCGAGTTCGGATATCCGTTGCCAGAGCTGCCTCTTGGCCGACGAAAAACCGAGTTATCGGGGTGATAATGAGCTTTTCGGCCGTCGGGGTCACCGTTTGCTGAGGACGCAGGCTCTTGGAGACGTCTTCTTCGTCGACGAGTAGACTCGCGCCACCAGTGCCGGACGCGTAGATCGTGCCGGGCGTCGTCACTCCGCCCGCTAGATTCGGCGAAGTGAAAAACGGCGCAAGCGCGCCCGCGCGCTGCCAGCCTCTAACGATCAGCGAGTGGTTATCCTGAACTCCATCAGCCGTTATCCCAAAGGGAGGTTCGACGACCGGCTTCTCCGCGTGGCGGACGAGCAGAATTTTGGTGGGTGGCATGATTGCAACGCTAGCACATCGGGCGCTCCAACAACAAGGGGCCCGCGACCAGCAAGAACTGCGCAGGAGCGAGCCCCAAAAGCATTGTACGTTCGCCGATTAGACGCTAGCCGAAAGGAGAGATCGTATGAGTCAACAAGCGCGCCAAGCCGCGTGTGATGCGTT
>Ga0181526_10000253_pt1 | contig 58791 bp, 51 predicted proteins | sample PEATcosm2014_Bin_35_FD_119750 | JGI IMG/M metagenome (GOLD analysis project Ga0181526, IMG submission 119750) | Peatland microbial communities from MTU Mesocosm Facility, Houghton, MI, USA - PEATcosm2014_Bin06_30_metaG | ecosystem: Environmental > Terrestrial > Soil > Wetlands > Peat | place... | reverse complement strand
TTCTTTATCAACATCCCCATTGGGCTGTTGTCGATGTATCTGACGACGCGGTTCGTGCACGATCCGCCGGCATTCGCGGAAGAGCGCAAAACGGTGCGCGGGCCGGACGGGAAGCTGCGGGTGGATGGCATTGGGATTGCGCTGATCGGCCTGGGCTCCGCGGCTTTGGAGATTCTGCTCGATCGCGGAGAGATCGATGACTGGTTCGGATCGTCTTTCATCACATGGATGTTCGCGATTGCAGTGCTGGCCTTGGGCACGGCGATCTTCTGGGAGTTGCGGCAGAGCGATCCGGTGATTCAGCTTCGATTGCTCAAGTCGCGCAATTTCGCGATCGCCAATCTTTTCTATTTCGTGTTTGGTGTAGGGCTGTTTGCGTCCACCACGATGATTCCGCAGATTCTGCAATCTCTGTACGGCTACCGTGCGATCGATGCGGGACTCGTGTTGGGCCCGGGCGCTCTCGTCATCACGGTGCTGGCGCCTGTGGGGGCGCAGCTAGTGCAGCGCAAGGTGATTCAGCCACGCATTCTGTTGCTGGGCGCGGTGCTGGTGGTCGGACTCTCGTTCCTGCACTACAGCCACTTCAATCTCGACACGGATTACAACCACTACGCATGGGCACGGGCTCTGCAAGGGTTGGGCTACGCGTTCTTCTTCGTGCCGTTGTCGGTGATCGCATACTCGCAGTTGAAGCCGAGCGAGAATAACAAGGCTTCTTCGTTGACGAACTTCTTCCGGAACTGGGGCGGCAGCTTCGGGATTGCCTTTGTCAACACCGTGTCAGAGCGTCGGCTGAGTTTTCACCAGGAAAGAGTCGGCAGCAATCTGCCGGCGTCGTCGGGCGCCTTGCAGCAACAGGTGCAGCAAGCTGCGGCCTTCCTCCAGCAGCGCGGCTTCTCGCATGCCGACGCCATGAGCGCGGCAACGGCTCACTTCTACAGCCAATTGCAGGCGCAAGCGCATTTGCTGGGGTTCATGGACTGTTTCCATCTGATCGGCGTGTTGACCCTGGTCGCGGCGCCGCTGGTGCTGTTGACGAGGAGTTTCAAAGTAGGCGGCGCGAGCGGCGGGCATTGAGAGGCGAGATCAATCGGAGCGATTTATCGCTGAGCTCTTTGCAGTGAGATCGTAAGCGGCGTCGCAGGCTGCGACTTGCTTGTCATCTCGGCGTGGCCTCGAAGTCTCTTTGAAATAGACTCGTATCGTGGGAGCGAGTGAAAGCGCCATCGACGCCCTTGCAGGCAACGAGGAACCGCAACTTGTGCGTCGCGGCCGGTATCGATATCCGCCCGGCCTGCGGATGAACCTGGTGTTCTATCGTTTCCACAGTTTCTTTGAACCCGGAAACCCGATTCTTCTTTTCGAGCACCTCACCCGCTACGGACGTGCCGCGCACTATCGAATCCTATGGAACGATGTTGTGCTGTTGCACGATCCGACCGATATCCGCGAAGTGCTCGTTGACAAGGGTGCTTCGTTTGGGAAAGACCGGACGCAGCGGCGTATGAAGATCCTGCTCGGCGAAGGGATGATTACCGCAGACGGCGCAACCCACAAGCGGGGAAGAAGAGTCGCAGCGCCAGCCTTTCATCGTCGTCGCATCGAGGGCCACGCCGGACAAATCGTTGCCCTTGCCGGCGAGCTTTGCGACGACTGGGTCGAAGGGCAACCGTTCGACGTGGCCACCGCCATGATGGACCTGGCGCTCCGCATCACGGCGCGCACGCTGTTCGACACCGCTGTAACTCCCGAGATCCAGGTCATCAATGAACAAGTCAACATCGTGATGGATCTCTACAACTACCTGATCACCATGCCCCGCGCGGAGCTTTTGTTGAATGCGCCTCTGCCGGGCATGCGGCGCTTCCGCAAGGCGAAGGCGCGTCTCGATCAGGTCGTGGACGCCATGATTCGCGGCCGCCGTGCAGAAGCTCTTGCTTCGCCGGAGGGGCTCGAGGCACGCGGAGATCTGCTTTCGATGTTGCTGGCCGCGAGCGACGACGAGGCCGGAGAGGTGGACCATGCGCTCTCGATCGACGAACTCCGCGATCAGGTGCTTACGCTTTTTCTGGCAGGTTACGAGACCGTGGCCAACCTGCTGACGTGGACCTTGCTTCTCCTGGGCCAGAACCCGGAAGCGGAGGCTCACCTGCACGCGGAGATCGACGCCGTTCTCGGCGGCAGGCCGGCGGCTTTCGACGTAGTGCCGAAGCTCGAGTACACCGCGATGGTTTTGGCGGAATCCATGCGGCTCTACCCGCCGGCGTGGGCCATGGGCCGCGAAGCGTTGGAAGATGTGTCGATCGGCCCCTATCGGCTACGGAAGGGAACCTCGGTTTTCTTCAGTCAATACATCGTGCAGAGGAATCCGCGCTGGTTTCCGGAGCCGGACCGGTTTCTGCCCCAGCGTTTCAGTCCAGAGGCGAAAACGGACCGCCCGCGCTTTGCCTATTTCCCGTTTGGCGGTGGCGGCAGGCAGTGCATCGGCGAATCGTTTGCCATGCTCGAAGCCACGCTGGCTTTGGCCACGATCGCGCAACGCTGGCAGTTGAAGATCGATGCCAGTCACCCCATTGCACTCCAACCGAAGATCACATTGCGCCCGCGCTATGGTGTGCGAGCGACCCCGGTTGCGCGGCGGACGATGCACTAGACTCGTACTGTGAGTTTCGCGGAATTCCTCGGCAATTCGACCACGGTGACGCACCTGCGCGAGTCGATCGCGGCCGGACGTTTTCCACAGGCCATGATTCTCGCCGGGCCCAGGGGAGCGGGCAAATATACCTTGGCGCTGATGCTGGCGCGGGCAGTGAACTGTCTGAAACCCACCGATCGGGACGGTCTTCCGGACTTTTGTGGAGTGTGCTCCAACTGCGAGCGGATCGGAGAGTCAGCCAATCTTGAAGACCGCGTGGCCGAGGCGGTCGCTGCGCGTGACGAGATGCGCGATGTGGACAAGCGTGAAACCCGTGTCTTCGTGCAGACGCATCCCGATGTGCTCATTGTCCCGCCTGATCCGCCGCAGTTGCTCATCAAACTGGGCCAGGTGCGGCAGGCGATTCATGTCGCGTATTACCGGCCTCCTGTGGAAGCACGCCGAGCGTTCACGATCTTCACCTCGTCTGCCTTTATGAAGGAAGCAGCCAACAGCTTGTTGAAGCTGCTCGAAGAACCGCCGGCCCATACCTCGCTGATCTTGCTCACCGAGAATCCCCAGGAGCTGCTGCCGACCATCCGTTCGCGGGCCATCGTCTATCGTCTGGGCGCACTCCCCGCTGCGGAGTTGGAGGCAGTGCTTGCCCAGCGGCGGCCGGAGTTGAAGACCGCGGAACGAAATCTTGTTGCGCGCCTGGCCGAGGGAGCGGTAGGCAAGGCTTTCCAGCTCGATCTTGAGACGTATCTCGCCAGCCGTCAGGATGCGCTGATCGTGCTGCGGACGGCCCTCAAGGAGCCGGATTATTCACAGCTGTTTCGCGCGACCGAGACCTATCGTGCCGGAGCCGATGGGCAGGAGAAGACGGTCAACCTGCTGCGCGCACTCGGGAGTTTGATCGAAGACCTCTTGCTTGTGGTCGCGGGAACCCCGGCGCTGGTGCGAAACATCGATCTGGCTTCAGAGTTGGACCGCCTGGCCCAGGGGCTCACGGTGGACTGGATCGACGGCGCCGCGCGCGCTCTGGCTCAGGTAGAGCAGGGAATGCGGCGCAACCTGCTGCGATCGCTGTCTCTGGATGCGATGGCGGTGGGTCTTTCCGAACGATGAGTATTTACGCACCATGAAAAAAGAGCAACCTGCGGCAATCGCCGCGCATCTTTTCGGGTAGAATCAGGCACAATCCTCGAGCAGTAAAGACGCGGAAACCGGGATGACCTGGAGTCGGAAGGTGTGTTCTCTGGGCTCGATCACCAGTGGTGTTGCGCGCGCGACGTGAGCCGCATCCAATGGCCACGCATCGATACGCACATCAGCTCCATCTAATGTAGCTGTTTCGGAATCGGACCTCACGCACCAAAGGAGGAACGTCTCCATGAATACAGAAGCCGCCATGACCGGGATCGGCAGCGAGGTCATCGAAACGCCTTCGTTGCCTTCGCCAAGGACAGGAAAGAAAGCCCCGCTGCCTTTCTACCCCGTGCATCACGCGCTCGAAGAGGAATCGGGAAGGCGACACGCTGAGCTGTTTTATCTCCAGAAGCAGATTCAATCGCAGACGCCGATGGTGATTGTGCTGGCAGATGGCGAGCGTGTGGAAGGCTGCATTGAATGGTACGACCGAAATGCCCTCAAGGTGCGCGGGCGCGAGAAGGTTCTGATTTATAAGTCGGCGATCAAATACATGTACAAAGTCGGTGAGAACGGTTCCGGGATCTAGAGGTCTTCCGAACTTCCAACTACATGCTGGCTGCGGTGCTCTCCTGCGGGATGCAGCTAGCGGGCAGCTTTTCTAAGCCGATCGCGGATGGCCGCCCCAAGACCTTCGGCAGGCGGCAATGGACAAACAATCACGGCGCATTCCTGCGCATCGAGCGTGCGTAAGCCAGCATAGAGATTCTGAGCCAGCTCATCCCGCGCAGTCCAGTGTCCCCATGGAAAGACGATCGCATCGGGATGGCGTCGCACAATCGCGGCTGCGGAGACTTCGGTCGGAAGCATCATTCCGATCCGCTCTGAAACGCGACGATCGGCCTCTTCCGCGAGCCGGACTGCCAAGTCAGCCAGCGGGGCTTCGATCAGAACGAGGCGGGCACGCGGCGCATAGTGACGCAGCCCGACGCCCGGCGAAGGCAGTGCTTCACGCGACTCGTCTTGTGTGCTTGGCGTCGCGTGGAAGGCTTCGACCGGGCCCGCTACAGCTCGAATCTGCTCCGCTGTGATGGCGCCGGGACGATAGATCACCATGGGGGTCTGGTTCGGATCGAGGACGGTCGACTCTACTCCATGCTGAGTCGACCCACCATCGAGCACGGCATCGATGCGCCCGTCGAGGTCCTCGAGTACATGCGCGGCGGTTGTTGGGCTGATGTGGCCGAAAACATTAGCGCTGGGTGCTGCTACCGGGACACCGGCGAGGCGGATCAGCTCGAACGCAACGGGGTGCGCGGGCATGCGGATACCGACGAGCGGGCGCCCCGCAGTGACGGCGTCCGGGACGGCTGTGGAGCGAGGCAGCAGAAGCGTGAGCGGTCCAGGCCAGAACGCCTGCATGAGCTTGTGAACCGCGTCGGGAATGCTCGTGACCAGCGCAGAGAGCATGGCGTTGTCGGCTACCGCTCCGGCGATGTGGACGATAATCGGATCCCAGGCAGGTCTTTGCTTGGCGGCGAAAATGCGCGCGACGGCCGCAGCGTCGAGAGCGTTGGCGCCCAAGCCGTAGACTGTTTCGGTGGGCAGAGCGACAAGCCCGCCTTTGCGCAGGATTCCGGCTGCCCGTGCGATCGCTTCGCGCGACTCGGGGGATTCGAGTCGCGCTGGGTCGACAGCAAGGCGCAGGGTCTTCACCTCTCTATTGTCGCGCGCTGACTGCCGTATACTCACTTCTACCCATGGCGATCGAGACCGAAATCAAATTCCGTGTCGAAGATTTGAGGGCACTGGCCGTGCGGCTCGAGGCCACTGGGTTCCGCCTGGTGACGCCGCGCGAGTTTGAGAGCAATGTGCTCTACGATACGCCGGACCGCGCCATGCGTGCGCGCACGGAGATTCTGCGCATTCGCCACTACGGCAGACGCTGCGTGGTCACACACAAAAGGTTGCCGGATGTTGGACCGGGCGAAGATCGCCATAAGCATCGTATCGAGACCGAGACCGTGGTTTCCGATGGCGACGCTCTAGCCGAAATCTTTCGGTCGCTGGGATTGGTGGAAGCCTTCCGCTATGAGAAGTGGCGCTCAGAATGGAGCGACAATGAAGGGCATTGCGTTGTGGATGAGACGCCCATCGGCAACTTCGCTGAGCTGGAAGGCACGCCGGAATGGATCGATCGCGTGGCTGCGCGTCTCGGCGTGGCAACCAGCGAGTTCATGACACTCAGCTATGGACGGCTCTTCGATCAATGGCGCGCGGATCATCAATCGACCGCAGAACATCTTACGTTTGACGCCGTCGCGCAGAGCGTGCACGAAGGTCGGTGATCGCGAACATTTCGCGCCCTACCCCGCTTCGGGTCAGCCCTCTGCTCCGTGGCATTTCTTGTACTTCTTGCCTGAGCCGCAGGGGCAGGGATCGTTGCGTCCGACCTTCTCCCCCACCTGCCGCTGCGTGGGCTGGCTCGCTTCACCCGCTCCAGCGCGGCTGGCTACGGCCAGTTCACGCTGCTTCTTGCGCTGAAACTCCTTCTCGAGTGCGTCGATGGTTGTCGAAGGCTGACGAGTGGCGATACCGATCTCGCGCGGTGCCGCGCCATTGCCCGACCCAATTCCGTTGACGGGCTGCGCGGCACTGGCAACCGGTGGAGCAGGCGGGACTACTCGCCGCGGCTCGGGCGCTGCGTTGACCGGCCTGCCCTCGGCATCGACGATCTGCATGCGGAACAGGAAGCGTACCGTGTCTTCCTGGAACTTCAGCATCATCGCTTCAAACATGTCGAAGGACTCGCGCTTGTAGGCCACGAGCGGATCCTGCTGCGCGTAGCCGCGCAGGCCGATGCCCTCCTTCAGGTGATCCATCGAGAGCAAATGTTCCTTCCACAGGCCGTCGATGACGCTCAGCATCACCATGCGCTCGTGATAACGCATCATCTCCGCACCGAGGATCTTCTCCTTCGCCTCGTAGAGCTCCTTCAGCTTTTCGAAGAGTGCGTCGCCGAGTTCATGGCGGGAGGGCTCCGATGGCTTGATGCTCGCAGCTTCGAAGCTCATCCCGAAGTGGTCGATGAGCTTCCCATCCAGTCCCTTGAGGTTCCACTGGTCGGGGCGCACTTTTTCGCCGGCAAACTCGTCGAGCACTCCGCTGAGAATGCCGCCAACGTAGTCCTCGAGAATAAGTTCGCGCTGTTCGACGCCTTCGAGCAGCTGGCGGCGCAGGGCGTAGACGGCCTCGCGCTGCTTGTTCATCACGTCGTCGTACTCAAGCAGGTGTTTGCGCGATTCGAAGTTCTGCGATTCAACGGCCTTCTGTGCCCCCTCGATGCGCTTGGAGATCATGCGCGACTCAATGGGCATGCCTTCTTCCATGCCCAGCTTTTCCAGCAATACTGAAACCCACTGCTTGGCAAAGATGCGCATCAGGTCGTCTTCGAGCGACAGGTAGAAGCGCGAGGCACCGGGGTCGCCCTGGCGGCCTGCTCGGCCGCGAAGCTGGTTGTCGATACGGCGTGACTCATGGCGCTCGGTGCCGAGGATGAACAAGCCCCCCGCGCCGGTGACTTCGTCGTGCTCGGCCTTGGCGGACGCGGCGTGACCGGCATTGATCTCGGCCCAGTCAGCTTGAGAGACTTCGAATTCCTGCCCCTGGTAGTAGAAGCGCAGGAAGCCCTTGGGCGCGGAAGGATTGATCGCGCCTTCGGCGACGCTGATGGCGCGCGCCTTTTTCTGGTCGACCATCTGCTTACGGGTCATGAAGTCGGCGTTGCCGCCGAGCAGAATGTCGGTGCCGCGGCCAGCCATGTTGGTCGCGATGGTCACCATGCCCATGCGGCCGGCCTGGGCAACGTATTCCGCTTCCTTTTCGTGCTGTTTGGCGTTCAGAACAACGTGTCGCACGCCCTTGCGCTGCAGAATCCCGGACAGCAACTCGCTCTTCTCAATCGACGTGGTGCCGACCAGCACCGGCTGCTTCTTTTCGTGCAGTTCGGCAATCTCTTCTGCGACTGCCTTATATTTTTCCTTTGTCGTGCGGAAGACGACATCGGAGTTCTCGATGCGCAGCATTGGTTTGTTCGTCGGAATGACGACGATCTCAAGCTTGTAGATCTTCTCGAACTCGGCCGCTTCGGTTTCGGCGGTGCCTGTCATGCCGCTCAGCTTTTGGTAGAGGCGGAAGTAGTTCTGGAAGGTGATCGTCGCGAGGGTCTGGTCCTCCTTGCGAATCTGCACACCCTCCTTGGCTTCGATCGACTGATGCAGACCATCGGACCAACGGCGGCCCGGCATCAGGCGCCCAGTGAACGTGTCGACGATGATAACCTCACCGTCCTTGACCACGTAGTCCACGTCGCGCTTGTAAAGGGAGTGGGCCTTAATGCCCGTCTCCACGTAGTGCTTCAGGTCCCAGTTCTCGGCATCCGCAATGTTGTCGATCCCGAGCGCCTTTTCGATCGTGATCCAGCCCTCGTCGGTTACGCCAATGGTCTTGTGCTTCTCGTCGACGACGTAGTCGCCGGAGAAAAACTTCTCGCCTTCGGCCAGTTGTATGCCGAGCTCCGCCTGCCGCTTGTGATCGAGATACTCGACTTCTTCGCCGAGTTCTAGCTTGGGAATGATCAGGCGAACACGAGCATACTTGTCGGTCGTCTGGTCGGTTGGACCGGAGATGATGAGCGGGGTGCGGGCTTCGTCGATCAGGATCGAGTCAACCTCGTCGACGATCGCGTAGTAATGGCCGCGCTGCACGCAATCCTTGATGTCGAACTTCATGTTGTCGCGCAGGTAGTCGAAGCCGAACTCGTTGTTGGTGCCGTAGGTGATGTCGGCCGCGTAGGCCTTGCGGCGCTCGTCGTCGCTCAGGTCGTGCACGATAACGCCGACCGTGAGGCCGAGGAATTCGTAAATCTTGCCCATCCACTCGGCGTCGCGCTTGGCCAGGTAGTCGTTGACGGTAACCACGTGCACGCCGCGGCCGGCGAGCGCGTTCAGGTAGCACGAGAGGGTTGCGACGAGCGTCTTTCCTTCGCCGGTCTTCATCTCCGAGATCTTGCCCTGGTGCAGGACCATGCCGCCGATAAGCTGCACATCGAAGTGCCGCATCTGCACGGCGCGCCAGCCGGCCTCGCGGACCACTGCGAAGGCTTCAGGCAGAATCTCGTCCAGTGCGGCGCGCTCCGCAGCTTTGATGTCGTCGGCTTCGGTGATCTCTTCGAGCTTTGCCTTGATGCGCGCGCGGAACTCTTCTGTCTTGGCCCGGAGCTCGTCGTCGGAGAGCTTCTGTATCTCCGGCTCGAGCGCGTTGATGGCACCCACGTTCGGAAGCAGGCGCTTGATGGCGCGCTCATTCGCGGTGCCGAAGATCTTTGTCAGTGCCTTATCGAAAAACACGGAATTCTCCAGTTACAAGTTTAAATCGATGGAAAGTTGCGGGCTGTGCAGAGCAAGCCCACTCGGAACGGGTATCTGTGCGCGGATGTCATTCGAGACGCCAGACGAGGCGGTCAGGATTCTCGCCGTTCCGGATGCGGCGCAGCTGCCGATCGAAGTGTCTCTTCGGAGAATCGGGACCGCCCTGTTCATTGTCATCTGCGTCTTCGTGTTCTTGAATCTCTGCTTTGGCAGCGAACTCAAGACTGGGCCGATAGGCGGTCGACAGAAACATCAGAGCTGCGGCCACGCCCTCGGGTCCGCCGCTCCCAACCCGAACAACGCGCGACTCGTGTTCCGGATTTCTACGTCCGCTGCGGAAGATGCGCGCGCCGCCAGCGATCAGCATCATCGCGATCATCCAGGTGACCGGATTGGAAAACCACGTCAACAACGTCAGTGCCATCGAGGAACTCTCCTTCAGTTCACGGACTTCTCAGCGAGAGGATCGATCCAGCAATCCAGGCGATGACGATGGCCGGCGCGGATCGAAGCGGAACTACAGCTAGAAGCGGAACGAAGGAGGAGGACGCTGGAACAGGAAGGGAAGCGCAGGAGCAGAGGGAGCGCGCCCGACACTCAACGCGGCTCGGGACGAAATGAGGCTGAGAGGCGCAATCAGGCCGATGAACAGGACGGGAAGAAACACCGTCCACGTATCGGAAGCGGAGCCATGCGACGCGCGCTGGGCTCGTAATGAGCCGGCACGGTGCGTCCATGCGGTTGTCGACAAAGCGTCGTCACCTGAGTGGGCCGACAGAAACGCCAGAACCGGATTTGTCAGCGCCGTTGCCCTGGGCAGGCCAGACTCCGCGCGAGCCAGCGTCGCCACCGCAATCGCGGCGACAGCCAGCCATATCCACGCATGTCTTTGTCGGTTTCCTGTCATGGGCAACTCGGAGCTGAAAACAAGCTCATCTCATATTGTGCCACAAACGCGGTTTTGGCGATTGACCGCCTCGGCCAGGGCGGCTGTCTGTGTAAAGGCTCAGGCCTTTTTGCCGGCAGCGATCAGCCGCTCCGAGACTGCCTCGACGATCTGCTCATGTACTTCCTCGACGGCCAGATTGCCCTCGATCAGCACCACGCGGTCGGGCTCTCGCTGGGCGATCTCGCGGTATTTTTCCCAAACGCGGCCAAAGAACGCGTCCTGCTCCTGCTCGAAACGGCCTTCGTCTGAACCATTTTTTGCCTGGTGGTCGTTGCGACGGCGTGCGCGCTCGAGACAAACGCTGAGCGAGGGCAACAAAAGAAGGGTGAGATCCGGCTGCAGATTGCTGCAGATCAGCCGATGAAGATCTAGGACGGCCTGCGAGCCGATTTCACGTCCACCACCCTGATACGCCTCGGTGGAGTCGGTGAAGCGATCGCAGAGCACAATCTTGCCCGCAGCGAGGCCCGGCTCAATCACCTCTGCGATGCACTGGGCACGGTCGGCAAACATCAGAGCCATCTCGGTCATGGGAGCGATGGGCGTTGAGCCAGAGTCGAGCAGCAAGGTGCGGATGCGATCGCCAGTGGCTGTGCCGCCGGGTTGCCGCGTGACGACCGGACTGAGCCCGCGCTTTTGCATCCACGCCGCCAGCCGCTTGATCTGCGTGGTTTTGCCGGAGCCGTCAAGGCCTTCAAGGGTGATAAACAATCCGCGCGGCATGGCGAGAGTCTACCACCGCTCGTAATGCAGACGGCAGGGCCACAGCTATGTTACAAACAGATGATTTTGTGCGCAGACCACCGCGCTCGGAGTAGAAAGACAGTGAAGATCAGTGTCCTCCATCGCATCGCCCTTTTAAGCGCTCTTTCGTTATTCGCCCCCCAGACGACACAAGCCCAAAACCTCACCCTCGAAGGACAAACCGGCGGCTTCATCACGCCAACCGCCTATGTGGTCTACGGCGCGAAAGGCAAGTTCTTCTCGCATCCGGCAGTCGGCTACCACTTTGTAAATGCTTCCAACGTAATCGGCAATCTGCACACCTTCAGCATCGCCGAGGGATTTGCGAACCGAGCGGAATTGGGGTACACCCGTAGCGAGCACACTGAAGGCAATAGCGCACTCTTCAGCAGCCTGTGGCACTACGCCGGCATGAATATCTTCAACGGCAAAGTGGCTGCTCTGAAGGACGGACAGTTCGGACCCTGGACTCCGGGCATCGGCGCCGGATTTGTGGTGCGGACCGGCGACAAGTTCGTGAGCGGCGCGTTGAACCAGGCGCTGACCGGCAGCCTGAAGTCTTACACCAATGAGGATGTGTATGTGGCTCTGACGAAGACATGGCTGCATCCGCCGATTCCGTTCCTGATCAACGTTGGCTGGAAGGCCACGAACGCATCGATCTACGGCATCGGCGGGCAGGCGACACGGTTCGGCGGACGCCTCTTCGGAGGGCTTGGCATTCCGCTGCCCATGCCATTTCACACAGCGCTTGTTCCGGCTGTGGGATTTACTCAGGAGCCGCCACAGGTGACCAACCTCAGCGCCATCCTGTTCCCGCCTGGCAGCGGTGCGCACATCCCCACCACGATGGACTACGCGGTCCGATTCACGCAGAAGGAAAACCCGCACTTTGCCTTTGACGCCGGAGTGGGGCACGTGGCTGGAACCATCGGCAACACGGCAATTCCGACCGGACTTCCGAATCCGCCCTACGTCCTTGTTCCCGTCGATCTGAAGGCGAACAGCGTGTTTGGGATGGGGCTGAGCTTCCGGTACTGAGCCCGGAAGACGTGCATACAAGAGGTTCTCTAACGGTTTCTCTTGCAAGCGCGGAGAACCGATACCCGCAGCTCGGCGCTACTCGGCTTTCTTTTCGTTGTTGCTTCTGTCGTCGTCGGGCAGTACGTGATCCGGATCGACAACCACCGACGCAATCGGCGTTTTGCTCTCCAGCGTGCATACATAAGTCCCTTTGGACAGCCAGGTCTCGACGGGCAGTTTGACGCGGGTCTTGGTTCCGTCTTTGAACGTGACTTCGACGGGGGTCGGCAGCACGAGCTGGCTGCGATTGCTGAACGTGACCGAATCGCCGTCGATCTTGTCTACGGCCACATCGTATCTCCAGTTATTCAGGTACCACCCACGCCAGAACCAGCTCAGGTCCTCACCGCCCTCGCTTTCCATCTCGCGGAAGTAGTCCGAGGGCGATGGGTGTTTGTAGGCCCAGTCGCGAATGTATTTGCGAAATGCCCAGTCAAAACGATCCGGACCGAGGATCTGCTCGCGCAGCAGAACCATTCCGTAAGCGCCCTTGAAATAGCTCACTGGGTGCCCAAGCTGAAACGTGAAGCCGTCCGCACGGGACAGGATCGTCGGGGCGTCGCGATTGTCTAGCACTTTGAGAATCGTGTCGGGCGGCTCGCCTCCTGCCGAATACTCCGAGTCGCGCTTCGGCCCATACTTTCCGTTGCCGTAAGTCGCCGACTCATCGATGTCAATGAACGTATTGAAGCCCTCATCCATAAAGGCATTGCGGCGCTCATTGGATCCGACGATCATCGGAAACCAGCTATGCCCGATCTCATGAGCGGTGATCCAGAACAGAAGAGAGCCTTTGTCTGCAATGCCGTCGAAAACGATGCCGGGATACTCCATCCCCGTGGAAAAGCCGGCGACATTGATGGCGGCGGGCCAGGGATAGGGAAACCACTGCTTTGAGAAATGCTCGACTGTGTCCTTCACGTATTCGGTCGACTTATCCCAGGCGTCGGACCCCACGCTCTCCGGCGGGTATGCGCTCATGGCGAGCGCTGTCTTGCCGTCCGGAAGGTCGATGCGCGCGGCATCCCACACAAAGACAGGCGAGGCACTCCACGACACGTCGCGCGTGCGATTCATACGGAAGTGCCAGGTGAGGTTTCCTTCTTGCTTGGGGCGGCTCGCAGGGTCGCCGACTTCAGCTGGGGTGCGGATATAAATGGTCTTGTCGCTCGATCGCGCTTGTTCCAGGCGGCCGATCTCCGTCTTCGTGAGCACATCGCCAGGATTCACCAACTCCCCCGAGCCCACCACAATCATGTTCGAGGGAACGGTCAGGTAGTAGTCGAAGTTTCCATACTCAAGATAGAACTCGCTGCCGATGTACGGAAGCGTGTCCCAGCCGCGCAGGTCGTCGTAGACCGCCATGCGCGGATACCACTGCGCCATGTCATAGATCTCGCCCTTCTCCGACATTCCCCACGAAGTGCGTCCACCCCAGACGCCCGCGATTAGGTAGTGATACTCGATGTGAATCTTGAGTTGCCCGCCATGCGCCTTGAGCGGCTCGGGCAAACGAATCTGCATCCGCGTATCGTCAACGAGATAATCGGCCTTCAGCGATTGCTTTCCTGATTCGATCGCGACCGAGTCGAAGACAAATCCGCCGCTGGAGGTCTCGGCGGGCTGCGGACTGGTGGCGGCCTGCGAACGACGGCGCATAAAACCGGCCAGGATGGCGTGCCCGCGGGAGTCTTTCCGATAGATATTCTGCTCCAGCTGCAGCCAGACACTGGGCAGAATATCGGGGCTGTTGTTGGTGTAGGTGATGATTTCGGTGGCATGCAACTGCTTCGCGCTGGTGTCGAGCGTGGCGTGCAACTCGTAGTCGGCTTCATTCTGCCAATAGGCGGGACCCGGAGCGCCATTGCTCGATCGATAAGCGTTGACAGGATCCGGAAGCGACAGGGGAGCAAAGGTTTCGCGTGGATCGTACGCCGGGCCAGCGGCTGCGGCCGTCTGGGCTATCGCTGGACCGATCGTGGATACTGCGAATAAAGCGAGTGCAACGATGCAGCGGCGAAGGGAGGATAAGAGCGCCTTCAACGAGACCTCCTTGATGACTGCTGGGTTTTGTACGGCGGATGGGGGCGGACCGGGGAAGGTCCAGAATATCGTATGCCGCATGGGCAGGGAGCGCCGTCGCCTGATCGAAGGCGGACGTCTCCCCGCCGTTTGTATGACGGCGGGTGCGCGATCGCTGGTGAATGGGCATCCACAGGCCAATCAACAATACAGAGAGATACTTCCCCACCACCGGCGAAACTGCGAACCCAAAGTAACACCGTTCCCAGGCAACTTCCGGTGGCGACCGGGGTTCGAACTGGAGTAGTCTGACCGCGGATAACGCGCTTCACGAAGGCCTGGCCGCTGCGAAGAAGTCGCAAAAGCGGCAGGCATCCAGGAGGATTCCATGCAACTCTTTCGCTCTGCGCGCTGGCTTTTTATGGCGCTCCTGCTCTCGCTCGTTCCTGCATCGTCGTATGCGGGTGTTTTTATCAGTGTCGGCTTTGCTCCACCTCCGTTGGTGGTTTATGAGCAGCCTGCTTGCCCGCAGCCGGGCCTGATGTGGACTCCCGGTTACTGGGCTTATGGTCCGGATGGCTACTACTGGGTGCCGGGCGCGTGGGTTCCGGCTCCTTATGAGGGAGCCCTTTGGACGCCAGGCTACTGGGGCTGGTCAGGTGGCCTGTACCTTTGGCACGGTGGTTATTGGGGTCCCCACGTTGGCTACTACGGCGGCGTGAACTATGGCTTTGGCTACATGGGCATCGGCTTTGTAGGCGGCCTCTGGCGCGGGCATGATTTTGTCTACAACACCGCAGTCGTGCGCGTGAACAATGTCTACGTCCACAACACCTACATCGACCGTACGGTTGTCGAACGCAACACCATCGTGAACGACAGGCATGTGGCCTTCAGCGGTGGTCCGGGCGGCATCAATCATGCGCCGGCTCCGGAAGAGCGCATGGCGGAACATGACCAGCATTTTGCGGCGACTTCCTACCAGACACAGCACTGGAACAACGCGATGGCCGACCACAATTCGTATGCAAAGTTCAATGGCGGGCATCCGCAGAACGCCGCAGTTGCGCGGCCTCTTGCGGCGGAGAGCCATCCGGCGCCCCAATTCAACAACAACCACGCCAATCCGGAATTCAACCGCGGCGGAGCGAACGGGTCGCAGCCAAACCAGTACCACGCTACGCCCCAGAATACCTATCATCCAGCACCCCAGAACACCTATCACCCGGCTCCGCAGTATCAGGCGCCGCACAACAATACAACTCCGCAGGGCCAGCCGCACAACAATGAGGGGAAACCTCAATCGCGGCCCGAGCACGACAATCACGACCACGGGAAAGGTCGGTAGGGCAACCCTGCTCATCTGGGTGCCAACAGGCCCGCGGTTCGCCGCGGGCCTTCTTCTTTTCAGTCAGTCGCGTGCTCCATGCCGGCAATCTCGACCTCGATTCCGCCGAAGTCAGGATGATCGTTCTCGCGAATGCGGTACCCGAGGTTGATGCGGCTGCCTGCAGTGAGACCAAGTTCGGCGGCACGAAACGCCATGTCCCATCCCACCGCCCGCATCGAGCCGATGCTGGCGGCATGAGAACCGCCGCGATCGACATCCTGCGTCAGATCGAGTCGAATATGCCGGTCCTTCATGACCCGAACGGGCGCGAGCAGCCGCGCCTTGCGAGCAATAAACACGGGTTCGGGATTGCCATGGCCAACCGGCTCGAGCTTGCGCAGCCAGCCGGCCAGAACCGGTGTGATGCGATCTAGGGGCAGCTCGGCGTGAATGTGCAGGAGTCGCTCCGGCTCACGCGCAGCGAGCCGTTCCGAAGCGTAGGAGCTTAGGCGTTTCTTTAACTCCGGGAGTGCCGTAGCGGGCAGCGCAAACCCCACGGCAAAAGCGTGTCCGCCATAGCGGGTGAAGAGATCGGAGCACGTTTCGATCGCTTCGAGCAGGGGGAATCCATCGACGGAGCGGCCTGAGCCGTGAGCAATTCCATCTTCGACACAGATCACAAGCGCAGGCTTGGCGGTACGCTCCACGACACGCGAAGCGAGAATCCCGATCACCCCGCGGTGCCAGCCGTCGCCGTCGAGGACCAGCAGACGCTCGGCAGCCAGTTCGGCCTCGGTTGCAAGACGCTCCTCAATTGTCCGCAGCACGAATGCTTCCGTGTCGCGCCGCTCACGGTTCAGCTGCTCCAACTTGGCAGCCAGTTCAGTGGCCCGACTCAGATCGCGAGTCGTAAACAGTTCGATCACCTCCGAGGCCACATCCATGCGGCCGGCGGCATTGATGCGTGGCGCAAGACGAAAAGCAACGTCGAAACCGGTGAGCCGCTTTGACGCAGGATCAAGCGCCGCAGCGGCAAACAGTGCTCGCAGACCAACGCCCATGGGCCGGCGCAGTTCGCGCAATCCAAGTGCTGCGATGGTCCGATTCTCGCCGCGCAAAGGAACGGCGTCGGCGATCGTGGCGATCGCCGCCATCTTCAGGAAGCTGGGCAGAATCTTCTCGCGTGCGCGTATGGGATCGCGGCGTTCAAGCAGAGCCTGAGCCAGCTTGAGCGCAATGGATGCCCCACACAAAGCCTTCTCCGGATAGTCGCAGCCGGGTTGATTAGGATTCAGGATGGCGAGCGCGTGAGGGATCCGCTCGTGCGCATCGAGCAAATGGTGGTCGGTCACGATTAGGTCCAAGCCGAGCCTCTGCGCGGTGTCAGCCTCGGCAAAGGCGCGCATTCCCGTGTCAACGGTGATCACCAGCCGAATGCCTTCCGCACGGGCTGCCTCGAGTACACTCGACTGCATCCCGTAGCCCTCGCGAATCCGATGCGGCACGTGAAAGCTCACTACGCCATCGAGCATCTCAATGGCAGTCTTCAGCAGCACGACCGCCGTCGTCCCGTCGACGTCGTAGTCGCCATAGAGCAGGATCGGCTCGCGTGCGGCAATCGCGCGCTCGACGCGCTCGACGGCGGCTGTCATGCCCAGCATGTGCAATGGGTCGTGCAGATGGGCGAATTCCGGATTGAGAAAACGGAATGCTTCTGCGGGTTGGGTGATGCCGCGGGCAATGAGCAGTTCCGCGAGTACCTGCGGCAGTCGCGCCGATCGCGCGAGGGCTTCAGATTCCAGCGTATGAGGTTCGGCGATGATCCAACGTTGGCGAGGGGCGCGGCGTGTTATCGAACCGCTGCCTGCGTCTGTGGCTGAGCCCACCCGGCCTACTCTTCGCCATCATCGTGATCGTGGTCGTCGATTACGATGTCATGGAAGTTCTCGATATCCTCGAGCAGCGATTGAAAGCGCTCGTACCACTCGGTCGTCGTCTCGTGCAGGAAAGCGATGCCCTGGTAGACGAAGCCAAGCTGGATGTAGCCAACCATGCCCGAGTATTTGCGCAGCCATTGCGCCTCGACGAGCTCCGTTGCTTCCTCGTCGGGAAAGTTCATCTCTCCTGCTTCTTCGATCAGCGATTCCAACTCGTCTCGCTCGAGGGTCATTTCACTGAAGGTGATGAAAGGCGCCCCGACATGTTTGGCCATCTCCACGAAGTCCTTCCACGCATCGGGATTGCTTTGGCTCTCCCAGAGGATCGAAGGGATATCTTCAGTGACATAGCCGGGCAGGCGTCGCAAGCCGTGCCCTTCGATAAAGGCCACCATGTCGTCTTTCAGAGAAAGCAGATTGTCCGAACTCATAGTCAAGCACACATTCTCTCAGATGCGGATGGGTTGCAGCGGTTCATTGTGGAAAGCGAACGCCGGCCCGGGCCAAGCGGGCCCGACCACGTAAGCTTGAGACAGACCCATTTCAGGAGGATCCTCGTTGCCCGCATTCGAACATCACGTCTTCGTTTGTCATAACGTGCGCCCGGAAGGAGCGCCTCGCCCTTCCTGCACCAGCGACGGCAAGAGCGAATTGCACGCGCAGCTGCAGCAACTGGCGAAGGCTGCCGGTCTGGGCTCGACTGTGCGCTTCAACAAATCCGGCTGTCTCGATCAATGCGAGCACGGGCCGACGGTTGTCGTGTATCCGGAGGCAGTCTGGTATGGCAACGTGAAGCTGGGAGATGCAGAGGAAATTGTGAACGAGCATCTGCTGGGTGGGCGTCCTGTGGAGCGTCTCCGGATTGCCGACGAATGCCTGAACACGAAGAGTTGTCCTCACCGCAGTTGAGTTATTCTGTCGCCGGCGAGTGGCTCGTTTTGCGACATCTCAGAGCACCTTCTCATGCATTTGCCCAGTACGCAAATAGACAGAGCGGAGAACTGCCATGCGCGCTACGCTCTCTCTTGCGGTATTGTTGTCGGCAATCGCTTGGGCCGTCCCTCTACGAGCGGCGTCGCCAAGCCTTGACGCCAACGAGGTCCATCGGAATCTGATCCGTCTCGACGTGAATCTGCGTTCCACCCTTCCTTCGGGGTCGATTGTGCTGTGCAAAGCTGAACTCGCACGGGAAGCCGGCGCTCCGGCTGAGAGCAAGCAGTTCGTCGCTTCCGGGGTCGCGGCGGGAGCGACCACTTCGGCCAGCTCTTCCAGAGTCTGCGCCTTGGAGATTCCCCTCTGCTGGACGGGGAACAGCCTGCCATCGGGCGTGACGCTCCGGTCCGAGATCGACGCTGCAAAGTCGCCCGGTGCGCGCTTGTAGTGTTGAGGAGCGGTGTCCTCCGGACTTCTCTCTCCGACAATGGCGCGTCCTCCTCAAACTTGAGCGTGAGCCTCGACACAATTCCTGAGCAGCGGCGGTCAACTCGGCCAAGGTGCCCTAACTGTCCCTCGTATCAAGGGTGTACACCCAGTGGTCCCATGCGCTATCCTCTTCCTTCAGCCGATGATTTTCTCCCGCGAATACATTGGGTATCTGGCCCGCCGTACGGTCAAACACCTTATCGATGCCAAATTGATCACCACCAGCGACCTGAAGGCTACCGAGGCACGGGTCACGGAGGGTTTGATCGACGAGCTCTCGCTCGAAGACCGCATTAATGAGGAAGTGCGCGTGATCCTCGAGGCCTACTCCGACGAGATGCGCAAGAGCGGCGCGCAATACGCTGAGATGTTCAAGAAGGTGAAGACCGAGCTTGCGAAGAAGTACAAGGCGGTGCTATGAGAATCAGCCGCGACAAGCTCAATAAGCTCGCCCACACAGTAGCCGACACCCTGGCCGAGATCGACGCCGTCGGGTTCCTCGAGGACCGCAACACCATCCGCCAGGAGGCGCGCAAAGCGCTGGAGACGCTGCTGACCCAGGAAGGATTGATTGACACAGCCGCCCGGCAGAAGATTGCCTCGCAGCGCAAGATCATCCTCGAAGGCTCCCAGGAGTGGGACATTCTCTACCGCAAGTACTATAACGACGAGGTGCGCAAGCTGGGCATCTAGGTCCCCCACTTAGCCGTCGCCCCGCGCCGCTTTTTGGCGCGATGCCGGATTTTTGTTACAGTAAACAAGTGGCTCCAAAGGCAGCATACCCCCCCCGCAGTGGCGCTATCGTCTAGGGGTTAGGACGTGAGATTCTCAATCTTAAAACACGGGTTCGATTCCCGTTAGCGCTACCAACCGCCCTTCGGGTGCTCGCAGAATTCATTGAGCCGTTTTCACCCCGTCAACTTGTTCAGAGCTGAATCTGTTGAGCGGCAGCATTTGGGCTGCAACGTGCCCGATGGTGCACACGGCCTCCACGAAAGTTGCAACAAATGGACGAAGACGGCCCGGCGGCCAGTGCTAGCATTGACGGATAAGGGCGGTATGAAAAGCCCGCTGTTTAGATAGATTCCTGATCCTTCTTTCCCCGATCGAGACGATTGGACCGAAGCGCAGCATGAGCCTTTTCAGGAGCTCAGGCGCGCGGAAGGCGCCGGCGGGTTATTGGCTTATGAAAGCCAAACGATACACGATCCAGAACAAGACACGGGAAGCGCCGGTGGGCTGCGGCGTCACGGCGATCAACTGCGCTCGTGAGCCTCTGACGGCACTGCGTGTGATGGTCGAAGGGCTTGGTTCAGGAGAAGAGCCCGGGTTGTGGCTGACGCAGGTCAGGGTCATTCCGATGGTGCCCCGCATTTCGCCGTTCGACCTGCTGTATCTCGATGCGGACCATCGTGTGGTGGAGCGCGTTGAGTTGCTGCCCACCTCGGAGATCCCACGATTCAAGAAGCCGGCTGCGAGTGTACTGGTTCTTCCCCTGCGCACGTTCTCCTCCGCGCAAGTCGACATCGGAGATCAGTTCGTTTTCGACGAGGTGGCCGAGCCCGATGAGGCGGCCGAAATCAGTCCGAGCAAACCCGAGCTTCAGGTATCGGCGGAGCCTGCCGCTGTGGCCACGCAGGCCGTCGAACCACCTGCAGGCGAAGCTCCAAGGCCGCTCGCGGAGTTCGAATCGCCATTTCTCAATCCGTTTTTGAACGTCGAACCGGAGCCTCTGGAACAAGCACCGGCAATCGAATTTGCGAAGCCGGATCGGCAAGAGCCGGCGCGAGAGCAAAAAGAGGAGTTTGTGCTGGCCGAATTCCTGCGAACCGAGCCCATCGCAGTCCCGGCGGTCGTCGCCGAAGAGCAGCCGTCCGCGCCGCAAGACTTGCCCCAGCTGACCTTGCCAGCCACAAAAAAGCGAGCTCGAAAGAAGCCTGCGCCCGTCGAGTCGACGGCGCCAATCCAAATCGTGAAACCAGAAGCGGAATCGACCGCAACTCTGGCGAAGAAGCCCGCCGTCAACCGACTCTTCCGGTGGCTGTATCCGGCGCTCTACGATCAAAATCGCCGCAGCGCCGAGCGGCGTCCGTCGCAGGGAGTCGTGGCCTATGACTTTGTCGACGACACACCGCGCATGCATGAGGTTGGCAACGTCAGCTCGCATGGCCTCTATTTGCGTACGCAAGAGCGATGGGAGCCCGGCACCCTGGTCTCGCTGACCATGCAGTGCGGTGGACCCTACGAGAGCGACTCGCAGCATCGCGTCGAATTCGAGTGTGCCGTGGTTCGTGAGGGAGCGGACGGCGTAGGTATGTCGTTCGTGCTGCCGGCCGGGATGGAGCTGAAGCTTTGGGAGATGCCCGGCCGCAATGGCGCCGATGAAACGGACCCACAGTGCATCGTGCGCGAACTTCGCATGGCGCGCGCTCTCGCCTTCATGCGACGGATCTGCCCCCCTGCCGATGAACGCGTGACAGAGCTGCTCCATAAGACGCTAAGCAATGTGCGAGCGGCAAACACGGTTGAGATCGCACTCAAGGCGGAGCGCCTGCTCGCACAGGAGCCCGATGCTTACTGCATGGCTGCTCATCCTGACCTGATGCTGCGCACTCTGGAGCATGGTTCGTGGGTCGATGTGGAATGGTTGCAGGAGTTGTGGGGAGGCCTGCTGGCGACCTCGTGCACTTTCGAAGGCCAGGACGAATCGAATCTCGCCTACATCAACCTGCTCAGCCGCCTCGCGCCGCTCCCGACGCAGATCCTCACGATGGCCTGCGCAAAGACCATGCAGGCAATGACGGGGCACTCGACCACGCCTTCTGCACCCCTTGCGTGCTCCGCAGAAGAGATCGCACGCATCACGCGCTCCAACAATCTGCTGAAAATCTACAAGTCGATCGGCGAGCTGTCCGAACTCGGACTAGTGGAGAGGAACCCTCGGTCGGTGTCGCCGTCAAATCCGGGCGAGGCCAAGGCCAGGCCGACTCAGCTCGGGCTGGAGATGTTCGCGCGCTGTAATGGCCAGCGTGGCGCGACCATCGCGGCGTAGCGTCCTCCGATCGACAGAACTGCCTGTCCAGGCGAGACATCAACCGGGGCATGCACCCCCTCTCGGATACACTTGCGGTCAACGGTCTCGGTTCTGCCCCGTCTAATGAACTGGAAGTGTGCCCCGATGAACCAGCATCTTCATACGCATCCGCGCCTCGCAATGAGGTTGTCCGCAATTCTCCTTGTGCCCCTGGCCGCCTTCTCCCAGCCCGCCGCGCAGCAGGCAGCTCCGGCCGCACAACAGGCAGCCAATGACCAGCCCGTTGCGACGCTTCACATGCAGGCCCGCGAAGTGCTGCTGCCCGTGACGGTCCGCGATAAGCACGGCGCCTTGGTCACGAGTCTGCAGCAAAGCGATTTCACGCTGACCGAAGACGGCCGTCCGCAGGTCATCAAGAGCTTCACGCGCGAGACGAACTTGCCCTTCGAGCTAGGCTTGCTGGTCGACACCAGCCGCAGCGTTTCCGGCGCCATCGAAGACGAGCGCAAGGCCGCAGGCAAGTTTGTCGACCAGATGCTGCTCGATCCCAAGGCCGGCAATGACGCTTCTGGCTCAGCCAAGCCTGCCGATGCCTCGTCGCCTCGTCATGACGAAGCCTTCCTGCTCCACTTTGACCGCGAGGTCGAGTTGCTGCAGGATTTCACAATGTCGCGCGACAAGCTGCACCATGAGATTGAGGGAATGGGACCGACGTCGCGTTCGAGCAATGATAGCCAGGGACCGGAGACGACCGGCGACGAGCGCGACCGCCAGCGGGGAGGCAATACCCGCGGTGGTACCACGCTCTACGACTCCATCTTTCTTGCCTCTGACGAGCTGATGAAGCCCAAGGACGGGCGCAAGGCGCTGGTGGTCTTCTCCGACGGCGTCGATCGCGGAAGCAAGGAGTCGATGAGCGAGGCTCTGGACGCAGCCGAGCACGCCAACGTGAGCGTCTACACCATCTACTTCAAAGGCGAGCAGGAGCGCGACTCGAATGGCTTCCCTGGCGGGCGGCGCGGCGGGATGGGCGGCGGCTGGCCAGGAGGCGGTGGAGGGTATCCCGGTGGCGGAGGCGGCTATCCGGGTGGCGGCGGGCGGCGTGGTGGTGGAGAGCCGCAGGTCGACGGCAAGAAGATCATGGAAAAGATCGCAACCCAGACCGGCGGCCGTTACTTCGAGGCCAAGAAAAAAGACAACCTCGAAGAGATCTACGGCGTGATTGCCGAGGAGCTGCGCGGCCAGTACCTCCTGTCCTATACGCCCGACAAGGTGGACAACGACGGCGGCTACCACAAGGTCGAGCTCAAGGCCAAGAACAGCGATCTCAGCGTGCAGACGCGCGCAGGGTACTACGCTCCGGGCGGGGATAACTCACGCTAGCGGTTCAGCCGGCGACCGCGACCAGTTCGTGTTGGTCTATAGTGAGAGCGGACTCTGTGTGGGGCTTGCTGCTCTCCTCTTCCGTGACTACGAAGAAACGGCAGAGATCTGCCTGCCCGAACGATGTGGTCAAGGCGACATCGGAAGCATCGCGCCCCACGGCCATGAGAACGCGGCCGATGCGCGGCGTGTTGTGGCGCGCATCGAAGGTCCACCACCGATTTTCGAGGAAGACCTCAAACCAGGCGCTGAAATCCATCGGCCCGCTCGCGGGGACGCCGATGTCGCCGAGATAGCCGGTCGCGTACCGCGCGGGAATGTTCATTGCGCGGCAGAACGTGACTGCCAAGTGCTGGAAGTCGCGGCACACACCTAAACGCTCGGTGAAGACGTCCATCGCGGTCTTGGTGGGCCGGGCCGACGCGTAGTCAAACCTGACCTTCTCGCGGACCCAAGAGCAGATCGCCTGCACGCGCGGCCATCCGGGCTGCGTGGCGCCAAAGAGCTCATAGGCGAGGTTCGAGAAGCGATCAACCTCGCAATAGCGGCTATTCAGCAGATACACGAGGACCTCGTCCGGCAGGTCGCCCACCGCGCATTCGCGCGCGGTCAGCTTTACGGGGTCGGGCCGGCCTGAGTCGTGGACCAGGGTCGAATTGGAGAGTCGAAGTTTTCCGGCGGGGGCGACGAAGCGCGTGCAGCGATTGCCAAAGCTGTCGAAGTAGTTGGAAATCAGCAGGCCGGGTTCGGTTTTAACCTCATCGGGTGCCAGCAAATCGAGCGATCGCGAGGGGTGCACGTTGAGCATGGCCAGCATGGCCGTTTCAGCAGGCAGATTGAATTCGATCTCGTATCCAACGCGAATAAGCATTTGGAGGGATTCCTCACAGCCAGAGAAGCCTGCGGCCTTCGGCCGCGTAGGAGTGCGTGGCGCACGGACGGAACGGCGCTCCTTCTTCCTTAGATGGCAGGACTCGGGAAAGGATTGCATGGGCGACCTGAAATGCATGCAACGCGTAGAAGCCGTCGGAGTTCCAAGCGATCGAGAGACGGGGCTCGCAGACACACTGAGGGCGCAACCATTGGCTGCGCCCTCAGTGTTTACGCCTGCATTAGAACTACTTGTTGGTGTGCGACATGCCCGACTTCTCTTCCAGGGCTGCCTGCGCCGCCGCCAGCCTTGCCGTCAACAACCGGAAGGGCGAGCAGGAGACGTAGTTGAGCCCGATCTTGTGGCAGAACTTGACGGACTCTGGATCGCCGCCATGTTCGCCGCAGATGCCGACCTTCAGCGTCGGCCGCGTGTTGCGTCCCTTGGCCACGGCGCCCTTCACCAGTTGCCCAACACCCACTTGGTCGAGCGTGGCGAAGGGATCCTGCTTGAAGATGCCTGCCTTGAGATACGCGGGCAGGAAGTTGTTGATGTCGTCACGCGAGATGCCGAACGTGGTCTGCGTCAGGTCGTTGGTGCCGAACGAGAAGAACTCGGCCTCTTCGGCAATCTGATCGGCGGTCAGCGCAGCGCGCGGCAACTCGATCATGGTGCCGACCATATAGTCGACCTTGGTCTTCTTTTCCTTGAAGACTTCTGCGGCGACCTGGCGCACGATCGCGGTCTGGTTCCGCATCTCCTCGATCGAACCGATCAGCGGAATCATGATCTCGACGTGTGGTTTGCCGCCCTTGCTCTTGACCTGAACTGCGGCCTCAAGAATGGCGCGCGCCTGCATCTCGGTGATCTCGGGGAAGGTGATCCCGAGACGGCATCCGCGCAAACCCAGCATGGGATTGAACTCATGCAGCTCTTCGACGCGGGCCAGCAGCGTGCGCAGTTCCTTGAGCTTGGGCGACTTCGGCTTGGTCACTTCGAGCCGTGCAATCTGCACCAGCAGGTCTTCGCGCTTGGGCAGAAACTCATGCAGCGGCGGATCGAGCAAGCGGATCACCACCGGCAGTCCGTCCATCGACTTGAAGAGACCGGCGAAGTCTGCGCGCTGCATGGGCAAAAGCTTCTTCAGAGCGGCGCGGCGATCCTTTTCGTTGTCGGTCAGAATCATCGCGCGCATGTGCTCGATGCGGTCTTCGGCAAAGAACATGTGCTCGGTACGGCAGAGCCCAATACCCTCGGCGCCGAACTCGCGTGCCTGTTTGGCGTCGCGCGGAATGTCGGCGTTGGCCCACACCTGCAGACGACGCTCGGGATCGGCCCAGCTCATGAACTTGACGAGATCCGGATCGTCGGGTTGCGCGTCGAGCGTCTTCAACTTGCCTGCGATGACGCGGCCCGTCGTTCCATCGAGCGAGATCCAGTCGCCCTGCCGGAAGGTCTGGCCCTTCACGCGAAGTTCCTTCTTAGCTTCGTCAACAACGCAGTCGCCTGCACCGGCTACGCAGCACTTGCCCATGCCGCGGGTTACGACCGCAGCGTGCGAGGTCATGCCGCCGCGGGAGGTCAGAATGCCGGCTGCGACTTCCATGCCGGCGATGTCCTCAGGCGTCGTTTCGCCGCGCACCAGGATGATGGTCTTGTAGCTGCCGTTGGTGTGGTGCTTCACGGCATCCTCGGCGGTGAAGACGATCTGGCCCACGGCCGCACCGGGCGATGCCGGCAGACCGGTGGCGAGCACTTCGATCTTCTCGCCCTTCTCCACGAGACGGGGAACCAGGAAGTCGTAGAGCTGGTTCGGCTCGACACGGAAGATCGCCTCTTCCTGCGTGATCAGGCCTTCGCGCACCATGTCGATGGCCACACGCACTGCAGCCAGACCCGTGCGCTTGCCGTTGCGGGTCTGTAGCATGTAGAGCTTGCCATCCTGGATGGTGAACTCGAAGTCCTGCATGTCGCGATAGTGCTTTTCCATGCGACGAGTGATGTCTTTCAGCTGCTCGTAGACCTTGGGCATGGCCTTCTCGAGCTCGCTGATCGGGTTCGGCGTGCGCACGCCCGAGACAACGTCTTCGCCCTGCGCGTTCATCAGGTACTCGCCGAAGAACACATGCTCGCCAGTAGCAGGATTGCGGGTGAACCCGACGCCGGTCCCGGAGTTCTCACCGAGGTTGCCGAACACCATGGCTTGCACGTTGACCGCTGTACCGAGCCAGTCATCGATGTGGTTGATACGGCGATAGGTCTTGGCGCGGTCATTCTGCCAGCTGCGGAACACGGCGTCGCGCGCTGCCACCAGCTGCACCAGAGGATCCTGCGGGAAGTCTTTGCCGGTGTCTTTTTTCACCAGCTTCTTGTACTCTGCGATGATCTGCTTCAGCGCATCGGGTTGCAGATCGTAGTCGAACTTTACCTTCTTCGCTGCTTTCACGCCGTCGAAGATGTGTTCGAACTTCTTCTTGGGAACGTCGAGCACAACGTCGCCGAACATCTGGATCAGGCGGCGATAGGAATCATAGGCAAAGCGCGGATTGTTGCTGCGCTTTGCAAGAGCCTCGACCGCGATGTCGTTGAGGCCAAGGTTCAGAATCGTGTCCATCATGCCGGGCATCGAGAACTTCGCGCCGGAGCGGACAGAGACGAGCAGCGGATTTTCGCCAGCGCCCAATTTCTGGCCCTGCAGCCGTTCCAGCTTCTCCAGCGCATCCAGCATCTCGGTCTCGATCTGGTGGCTGAGCTTGCCACGCATGTATTCGCGACAGGCTTCGGTCTGAATCGTGAACCCGGGAGGAACAGGCAGACCTGCATTGGTCATCTCGGCCAGGCCAGCGCCTTTGCCGCCCAGCACATCCTTCATCTTCCCGTTGCCGTCCGCTTTGCCGTCGCCGAAAAAGTAGACATATTTGGTTGAGGTTGAACTTGCCGAGTCGGCGAGTTGCGGATCCAGTACACCCTGCGACATGAAATGATGCCTCCGTGTAGAAGTGTGGCGAAAACCAATCGCCTAAAAGGTTGCGAGTGTCCACAAGTCGAGGGAGTGGCAGTGCAAGGGCCGGGTCAATCGCGGAAATTTCGGTGAGAAACCCAGGCGAGGGCAGTCACTCCGAATAATTCGACTGCGCTTTGTGGACAACGCGATCGCTATAACAGATAGCGCGCCAAGTATACACTTGCATGTGCCCTCCATCACAGGGCTCGCGGGAAGGCCCAGAATTGACGGGGCTTTCATACGCTGGCATGCGGGACGGGACAATCTGTAAATCGCTTTTAATGCTGCCGATGCGGTTTTGCAGGTTGTTTTTGCGTTCGGATTTCCTTCTCCAGTTCGGCCCGCAGATCGAAGGGCGCTTTCGGGTCAGATTTATCAAGAATATTGTCAATGCGCCACTGACTTCCCGTCCGCAAAAGGATCATATCGAGAGACCGAAAGTCACGATTCGCTCCAGCCTTTGGCGCGAACAGCGCAAACGTGACGGAGGCTCTTGCCTCATCTTTGCCAAGCATCTGAACGTCAATCTTCAGGTCCCAGATGCCTTCCCAGTCCTGACAGGAGCAGATCGGGTCTCCATCGAGCACGCCGACCTCATTTGGCCCCGCAGCCTTTGCGTCGGCGTCCATCAAAGCATTCAGCGACGCGTCGAAGTAGTTCAGCGCCCTGGGCCCGCTGAAATCGATCCCCTTGCCATGATTCGTGTAATGCCGATAGAGCGACTCCACAAACCGCTTCGCGGAATCAGTGTCCTGCGAGACCGCATACGGGACGGCCGCGCTCAGGACGACAAAGCACGCGATCGAGACTCGCTGTAGGACGTGCACAAACAAGGCTCACTTTCCGGAGACAAACAGAAGCGATTGTACCCGAGAGCCGTGTCGAAAGATGAAGAGGTTAGATAAGTGCGATTCGTGCAATCGTGGGGTTGACAAGCGGCCGTCGAGCTACGCCTGCGACTCAATGGAGTCGTGGGTCAGCGTGGCGCTAGGCAGCAGGCTGGGCAAAGCAGGGTTCCTGCGGGCAGGGGACCGCATCGCGACAAATGAGGATACGGTCCAGGCCCACCAGGTTGAGGATTTCGGCTACGTGCGTTCGAGCGTTGACCACTGCGAAATCTTTCCCCGCGGCGTGCGCGGCGCCGTAGAGCGAGATGAGCGCAGCGATACCTGCTGCGTCGATACGCTCAACATGCGTGAGATCGAGTGTGACATTTTGTTTGCGTACCACCGGTGTCAGCCGGTCCACGAGCTCGTGTTCCTGCCCGCGTACCAGTTCGTGCAACTCGCCCGGCGCGATGAGTAATGTGTCCTGGGCGTTCATAAAACCCTCCTTTGGGTTTCCTGCCGTCTCCGTAGCTTGAAGGGGAGGGAGAGGCTTGGAAGTGGCTTCTTACTCACCCTTTGTTGTGCACCCTGCCTGCCAAACTCCGCTGGGCCGGAATATGCTGATATCACAGGGTATGCAAGCCCTCAGCCCCATCTGCTGTTTGAACCCGGGTGTCCGGATTTGGTCCTGGCGTCCGCTATCGAACATGTTGCAAGGTTGTACGTAAATTAGATGGAGAAGTTCCCCTTGGTTGTTCACAAAGTTGGTACCGGCGGCGAGGAAACGGTTACTGGTCTGACGCTCGAACACGCGCGCTTGTTGGCCCACGATGCGGGATTCAGCGAGGCTGGCCTCGTGGCTCTGCCCTACCGCGACGAATCGCGCGATGCCTCGCGCTTCGAGGCATGGATCGAAGCGGGCCATGCCGGCACTATGACCTGGCTCGAGCGTACCGACGACGCGAAGCGACTGGTGCGAGCACGCGTCGCGACACCTTTTCCCTGGGCACGCTCGGCGATTGTTTGTCTTGCCAATTACAACTCAGCCCATCCGCGCTCGACGGCACTCGCCGATCCTCATGCTGGATGGATCGCACGTTACGCCTGGTCGAGCCGCGTCGATTCCGATGGCACGCGCCGTCCATCCGACTATCACAAAGTCTTGCTGAGGCGTTTGCGCGCACTCGATGCAAAACTTCGTAACGTATACGGTCCGTTCGAATCGCGCGCCTATGTCGATACTGGCCCCGTCGTCGAGCGTTCCCTCGCCACGGCCGCTGGTCTCGGATGGACGGGCAAGAACACCTGTCTGATTCATCCCAAGCTGGGATCGTTTGGATTTCTCGCTGTTCTTCTGACTTCATTGCCAGTCCAAGAGGGAAAAGCGCCCACGGCGCCGGAGCTGGTCCCCGATCGCTGCGGCACGTGCACCCGCTGCATCCAGGCCTGTCCAACCAATGCGTTGATCGACCCCTACAAGATGGACGCAACCAAGTGCATCGCCTATCTCACCATCGAGCACAAGGGCCCGATCGCGCCCGAGCTCATGGAAGGCACGGGCCGACAGGTCTTCGGCTGCGATATCTGCCAGGATGTGTGTCCGTGGAATCGCAAAGCGCCGATCGGCTCGGACACGGAACTTGAGCCGCATGCGGAACTGGTGAATCCTGCCCTCGAAGCTCTCGCCGCGTTGGACGAGGCTTCCTTTGAGCGGATGTTCAACGGCAGCCCAGTGCGCCGCACCGGTTTCACAGCGTTCCGGCGCAACATTGCCATCGCCGCAGCCAACACAGGTACGCACGCGCTACTGCCCAGCCTTCGTGACTGGGCCGGCGCGGCAGACAAAGGCCTGCGCACCGCTGCCATGTGGGCGCTCAGGCAGATGGGGGAATAGAGTGTCCGGAGAGGTCGGTCTCGAGTCGCCGCGACCAGCCCGGTGTCCCCGACGAAAGGTCTTCGTCGTTGGGGTGGGACCAGCAGGGAGCGGCGACCCTCCACAACCTCAAAAAGGACGCAGAATTCCCAGATCTGCCTTTGAGAAGCTCAGGTTGTGAATGGGTCCGAACGGATCAGGGCACTTCGAAACCCGGCAACTGTGGCCAACAATTTGCAAACAGCCACAAGAAGTTCAACTAGGATGCGCGCATTACGTTCGCCGCACTTAGTCCCTTAGGGCCTTGTTGGCACTCGAACTCCACGGCCTCGCCTTCATTCAGGGTCTTGTAACCTTCCTCCTGAATTGCCGAGAAGTGGACAAAGACATCTTCTCCGCTGGACCGCTGGATGAAACCGTAGCCTTTTGCACCGTTAAACCACTTCACTACGCCTTGTTCTTTCATCTGCCTGCTCCTTTGTGTGTGGCCGGAAAAACCCCACCCGCGGGTAGAGTTTCAGTCCCCAGAGACATCGCGAGCCGCCCAAGCGCACGTTTCTGCGCGAGTGGCAGCTCGATGACCCCCTGGTTGTTCCCGCCAAGAACCAAAACATCCAACGTAAATGGCCTTCCAATTGTGACGAACAGCGTGCCCCCCGGCGCGCCGTGCTCCAGTTATGGCAGGAAACTAAAGAGGATGCAAGGAGAAAATGGTCACTGACCTCAGGTCCACGATGGACCTTTGTCACTCATACAGTCAGCGAAAACGGTCTATTCTTAAGGAAACAGGCCCGCAGAAAACGCTTTAAGGCGCCGGTCACCAAGCGCCTGATTCGGTGAGGTATACGTGTCCGACGTCTCAAATACCGGTACGTTGGGCGCGACGGCGATCGAGGTTATGCCGTCGGCAGCGCCACCGGTCACGCAGTCCAAGTGGTATCGGCTACGCACGAGCTGCGCATCGGTGATCCGGTATCTCCTCGACAGCGAGGTGCACACCTACGCCTTCAGCGTGGCGGCCAACGCCATCATCTCCTTCATCCCGTTTGTCGTGCTGCTCTATACGCTGTCCCTTTCTGTCTTCCACTCGCACGCCATGGCTGACGTCGTCGACGAAGTCGTGCGCTACTATCTGCCCTCGACGGCGCGGCAGGAGTGGATGGCCAGCAGTCTCGAGGCGGTTGCGGTCATGTCGACCCGGCATGGCGTCCAGGTCCTTTCGCTGGTGATGATCCTCATCTCCTGCACCGGGATCTTTTTGCCGCTCGAGGTGGCCCTGAACCAGGCTTGGGGCGTGACCAGGAGCCGCAACTACATCCTCAACCAGCTTGTGGCCTTCGGGCTCGTGATTCTGATGGCGGCGCTGGCCATGGTCAGCATCGTGCTTAGTGCGGCCCAGAGGCAGGTGCTGGCGTTCCTCTTCTTCCACCACACCGACAATTTCGTGTACCAGGGAATCAGCTACATCTGGCTCACGCTCTGCACGGGTGTGGCTGCGATTCTGTTCTTTTTCTCGGTCTACTGGCTCCTGCCCAACCGGCGCACGCCACCGCGCCAAGTGCTGCGCACGTCGGTGATCACCGGCCTTATCTGGCTGGTGTCGCGGTACATCTTCGTGACCGTGCTGCCCTATCTCGACCTGAAGGCGCTCTACGGTCCGTTCTTTGTATCCGTGGGACTGCTCTTTTGGGCCTACATCTCCGGGCTGATTCTGTTCGCCGGCGCGCAGTTCAGCGTCACCCGCGAGGACTAGCCGTCCAGGCAGCCGCGCGTTGTGCCGTTACCCACTCCATCCCCTCTGTTGAGACCTCAGTGTCGGCTATCTCTATTATGCCCAAAATATCCGTAAAATTACCTAGTTAGCCTGATTGACATTCCCTATAATTCCTTATATGCTCCAATTCGAGGCAAATATGAAGCAGATTTTGTACTCGATTGAGCAGGTTGCGGAGCATCTCGGCCTGCACGTAAAGACAGTGCGTAACTACGTGCGCGAAGGTCGCCTGAAGGCAGTCCGGATTGGCAAGCAATATCGCATTGCCGCAGACGACCTGGCGGCGATGACCGGTCGGCCCGTCTCAGGTCTGGAGCAGGAGACGGTGCGGCGCACGCGCCATGTCGAAGTATCAAGCGTCGTCGAGGTGGATGCGGTGAGCTCGGAGCTGGCCCAGCGTGTGACCAACATGCTGCTCGGCGCGGCGCAGGGGCGTGACTCCTCGGATGAGTCGGCGCGTGTGCAAGCCATCTATGACCCCTCGCGCGCACGGCTGAAGGTGATTGTGATTGGCAGCCTGGAGACGACCCAGACCTTCCTGAAGCTGATCGGCGCACTCGTCGAGGTCGGCAAATGATGAGGATCTACAAAACTGCAGAGGGACAGCGCGCCGTCGAGGAACGATACCGGCAGTTTCTCGAGGATTGGCCCGTACCGAATCGCCAATTCACTGTGCCGACGCGTCAGGGAGAGACGTTTGTGATTTCCTGCGGAAACGAGTCGGGGCCGCCTATCATCCTGCTCCATGGTTCGCTCGCAAACTCGGCTGCCTGGATGGGCGATGTAGGGCGGTGGGCAGAACACAACCACATCTACACCGTAGACGTGATCGGGGAGCCAGGGTTGAGCGCCCAGTCTCGCCCGCCGTTAGCTTCAGACGCCTGCGCGCTGTGGCTCGGGGATGTGCTGCGCGCGCTCGGACTCGAACGTGCCGCGCTGGTGGGTGTGTCGCTGGGAGGATGGCTCGCGCTTGATTACGCGACGCGCAACTCCGAACGGGTCGACCGCATGGTATTGGTGTGTACCGGCGGCGTGGGGAAACAGAGGATCGGAATCCTTTTCAAGATTCTGTTCTACAGCTTGTTTGGCGCGTGGGGCAGGCGAGCCCTTCGCACCGCAGTCCTGGGGCGAATGCCCACGGATGCTTCAACTGCCGCGCGCAAGTTTTGGCGAATTCTTTGCCTTGCTGCAGGAGAGCATGCGGCCAAGGACAGAGAAGCTGCCAATCTTCGAAGATGCAGCGCTGCGGATGCTCACCATGCCGGTGTTGGCCATTGTCGGCGGGAAAGATGCGCTGCTCGATTCGGCGGATACGCGACGGAGGATCGAAGCGCTGGTCCCCAACGGCGAGGTCAACTATCTGGAGGAGGCAGGGCACTTCATTCCGGGGCAGGGCGGTGTCATCGCCGAGTTCTTGCAAAGAGGTGTAATTGCTGGACGCGAAAGGGAAGCGGACTCGGCTGTGCAAGCTGGTGCCTAGCGTCGAGCCGGGAGTGGCTTCTTCTCTGCAGTCCGTCACCTTGATGGGGGACACATCTAGGTTGCCGCATCAGTAGCGCAGTCCAAGCCTCAGCGGGAAATCCTCCTCGCCGTCTTCGAGCGCGGGACAATCGCAGTAGTCCTGCATCACTCTGCCATGAATCCTGCGAAGTCCAGCGTGCGCAGCTGCAATGGCCGCGACAGCAAACCAAGCCCGCGATATGCCGCCTTCCATCCATAGCTGGGCGCCGACAGAAGCCGCAACCACAGCGGGAAAGAGCGTGAAGTAAAGTACAACCGCAAACGCCACGCTGGAACGCTCTCTCGGCCGCTCACCGGCCAGAGCAATCCGCGTAAATCGGCTGAAAAAGATGTCGGTCAGCAAGATGCAGAGCCCCAGGCCGGCGATAGCTTGTGCCGTCATCGCAGGCAACGTGCGTAGCGCCGGCGGCGCGATCCCGTGCAGCAGAAGTATCGCGCTCATCGTGACGATGGCACTCCATTTCACCACCCAGACCTGGGCTGCTTCCGACAACTCCAGCGCCGAAGACAATACCGGAGGCCTGCCCCGAATCACCTGAAACACCCAGCTTCCGATTCGATTGCCTGAGGACGCAAGCGCGACGCGCAGCCCGGCAATTGTCCAGAGCCCCACAATGGCAATCGACGCGCGCACTCCATCGGCCGGGACGTCGAGCAAGATCTGCTGATGCACAACCCTGAAGTTGAAAAGCGTCGAAACCACGATGGACAGCCCCACACCGCAGTAGAGCACCAGATAAATCCGGTAGCGTGGCACCCGAAACAGCGTCTGCGAGATGAAGGAATAAACGGCACGCCGCCCGGGCCGTCGGAGGAAGGCGCGATCGAACATACCGCCGATCCATCGAGCCAGCGGACCTGTCGGGCGCCTGCCGCTGTTTTGCTTCCCAGGCCCCTCGATCACCTGTCGCACCCTGCGCATGTAGGCGATCGGATAGGTCAGCATCGTCAGAGCGACTGCCGCGCCGGTCGCGATAAATCCAATCGCCGCGAGAGTCGTGAAGATGGATGGGACATCCGCTCCCTCGATCATGCATTGATAGATTCCGAGAAACCAGAGAGGAGGAAAGCAGAGCGCATAGAAGCTGTGGGATTGAAGTAAGACAGGGAGCAGTCCCGAGAGCGACGGAAACAACAACAGCATCATGACGAAGAGTGCGATCAGCAATCCCTGGAGTGCCAGTGAGAGCCTTCGGAACACGCGCTCGCCGAGAACAGAGAGCAGTGAGCCTTGCAGAGCGAGCGTGAAGGCGGCTGAAAACAAACCACTGAGCAATACCGCGGCGACATGACCAGCCGTAAATCGCCCAGGATGCCGAGGGTTCAGAGTGATGTGCATGATCGTCGGCGCAAGAAGGTTCGAATCGATTAAGAACCCACCGACGAGAATCGCGATCGCGGCAACTCGCCCAAGAAAGACGTTCCGATCCTTTACCGGAAGCGTCTTGAGGATTTGCACGTCAAGCAGGTCGGGAAAGAACATGTCCCACTCAAAGACCATCGCGATGCCCATGGCCACAAACGAATAGAGCACAAAGAAGAGGTGATGGTCGACCTGCAGCCAATAGGGCGGCGGAGTCGAGTGATGATAAAGCGGGTCCAGGTAAAGAGCGACAAGGAAACCTGGCAACCCCGCCGCGCATGCGATTTGCACCAGCAGCGTCTTCGCGTCTCCATCGGGTGAGGCGGTCTCGTGATTGAAAAAGCGCTCGAGAAAGTGCCGCATGAGTCGCGACACCTGGCTTCGTTCTGGTTCACGAACCGGGCCAAGTGCTGCCAGTTCGCTTACTGTAAGGACCGGTGGCGTGCGCCGAAAAGAGAACGGCCCCAGAAGAAAATCAAACATGCGCGGTCCTCATCGTCTCGACGATTTCTTGGGCCGCGGCTTGCGTATCCTGCTGTTCCACTAACTGGGCAAAGACTCTTTCCAGCGTCGAAAGACGCATCAGCTTGGTGAGGTCCTCCGGCGGCGCGTCAGCCACAATCCTTCCCTTCGAGATCACGATCACACGGTGGCAAATCTTCTCGACCACTTCGAGTACATGCGAGATATAGACGATCGCTTTGCCCTGTGCCGCCAAAAGCTCCAACAGATCCTTGAACAGCCGGGCCGAGACGACATCGAGTCCAGACAGAGGTTCATCGAAGATGAGCAACTCTGGATCGTGCAGAAGAGCCGCGGCGATCAGCACGCGCTGGCGCATTCCCTTGGAGTATGCCGAGATCGTCGTGTGTCGCCACGATTCCAGCTGCAGCAGCTTCAACAATTGAGTTCCCTTGAATTCGATAAGTGCTTCGTCGAGCCCGCGCAGGCGCCCCACGAGCTGCAAATACTCGAGGCCCGACATATACGTGTAGAGCTGCGCCTCTTCCGGCACATAGCCAAACCGGCTCCGGAACGCCACCATATCTTCGCTGACATCGCGTCCCTTGTAGAGCACACGGCCGTGGTTTGGCCGAAGCAGCCCGGTCACGATCTTGATGGTTGTCGACTTCCCCGCACCATTCGGTCCCAGCAGACCGACGATCTCACCGGACCCGACCTTGAAGCTGACGTCTTCAACTGCGGGAATTCCACGATAGTTCTTGAACAGATTCTGCACTTCAAGCATGGCAGGGTCTCCAATTTGAAAGGCAGCGTTGGCCCGAGCTGGTTATGTGCAGGATTCGACCGCGCAGCAAAATTCTCCATTCAACCCGGCCAGAGGGCTCGATTCTCAGCTCGGCACGCACCCGGTCGCCGTCATGCAGTCCAATCGCCCATTCAGCCCGTGAGTCTCCCGACGCACAGGGAACGCCTGCGAGCACGGCCAACAGAATGATTGCGAAGAGAAGCTTCTCCATAGCTAATACCGAACAGAGACCATACCCTATGTAGCATTCGGCATAATCTATTGTCAAGTAGATTGCTACATAGGTAGAATGATTCCGCTATGGCTCCTGAGACCAAGCTCTCCCACACCGCCGCCCTGATTCTCCAGGCGCTTCAGGCGGGGTTTGTCTACGGTTTCAGCATCATGGAGATGACCGGTCTCCCCAGCGGTACGGTTTACCCCGCCATGCGGCGTCTGGAACGCGACGGCATGATCCGCTCAAACTGGGAGAAGCAATCGATTGCCGATGCGGAGCAACGGCCGCCAAGAAAGTATTACAAGCTGACGGCGACGGGAAATACCACGCTGGAGGCTGCGCGCAAGCGCTATCCACTGCTGGAGCGACTGCTGCCCTCCGAGGAGATGAAGCAGACATGACACCTCCTGGTCCCTGGATGTGCTCCAGAATCGAAGGGGCTATCTTATCCTGCGCGTCGTGGCTGACGCCCGGCGCTCAGCGCGCGGAATGGCTCCGCGAGTGGAGAGCCGAACTGTGGCACGCGCGTGAATCGACTCGAATCGATCGACAGATCACTTGGGAAGGCGAGAAAGCGATGCTGCGTTTCTGCAGCGGAGCGATGCAGGATGCGTGGACCTTGCGCAAGCTGTCACTGGAACGCAAGGATCCTCGCACCGCATTTCACGGGTCGGCGGCGGAGTGCCTTCTCCTTTTGCTCGCATTATTCGCAACAAGTTATCTTCTCTCTCAGTTCCTTCCAGGCGTTCGCGCAGAAAGCCATCCCTCGGTGTATCGGGTGAACCCAAACCTGATCATGATTCAGGACGCCTTTGCGAGCGACGATTCTCTAGCCACCATTTCCATCGACAAATACAGAGCCTGGAAGGCGCGGCGACAACGCTATTTCGACGGCTTCGCTTTCTATCGGATCGCGAAGGAGCCCGTGATCTGCCGGGACTCGACGAAAGCGCGGTGGAAGGTTGCGCACGGGAGCCTGAATCTTTTCTGGATGCTTGGACTGCCGACGACATTGTCTACTGTGTCAGGTGATGCGATCGGCAAGACACCTGGTGTCATTCTGAGTGATGCGGCCTGGAGAAGAGATCTCGGTGCCGATCCTCATATCGCCGGTCACGTCGTGCGCGTCGGGCACGACGAGGCGAGGGTGATTGGCGTTGCGCCTGCGGGTGTATGGCGGCTTCCGGGCACCATGGACGCATGGCTCCTGGAACCCGACGATGCGAATCGCGGCCTGGGCTATGTGATTGCCCATCTCACCTCCTCGGGGAGGTCGGAGATGTATGCGAGCCGTGTCGAGATCCTCTCTTTGAATACGGACGAACCGAATGAAGAATTGTGCGGCGTTTCGTTTGCGGATCGAACCAAAGGACCGTGGGGTCTCTATCAATTCACACTTTTTCTGGCCTTTCTTGCACTTCCGGCGGTCACCTCGGTTTCGTTAGGCGAGAGTCACTTCTGTTCCTATCGTCCTTCCTGGGCCAATCGAATGTTCCACTGGCTGTTTTTGGGTGCGAAGATCGCGCTGTTACTGCCGGCCGTCTACTTTGCATCGCTCGACCTCGCGTACTGGCATACCACGACGTACTCGATCGGATCGCAGTATATCCAGCTCATCTCTTCTTTCGCGATGATGCTCTTCGGGCTGCGCTGGATCCTTCTCGATCAGCGCAATCGTTGTCCCGTCTGCCTGCGGCGCGTGACCCATCCGGCTCAGGTGGGTTTGGCGGGAAGAACTTTTCTGGCATGGAACGGGACCGAGTTGATGTGCGCCGGCGGCCACACGCTGCTTCACGTTCCGGCGTTGCCCACCAGTTGGTTCAGCACGCAACGCTGGCTCTACCTCGATACGTCCTGGAAGTTCCTCTTTGTCGGCACCAGTGCAGGATGATCGAGGTGTTTCCGGCCACGCTCAGGGTGCCTTGAATCCCTTGACAGCAATGGCGTTGGGACTTCGACCTGCCGGCAGAATCGTAAAGAGCGAGTGGCTCAGGGTACGAACGACGGCCACATCCCCTGAGCCCGCGTCGACGACAAAGAGCAGATGGCCGGCGGTTGAAAAAGCAAGAGCCGATGGCCCATCGCCGACATGGACCGAGCCTTCTCGCTTTCCGTCGTCGATCGCGTAGATGGTGACCTCTTGCGATCGACGGTTCCCCACATAAAGCAGGGAGTTGTCGGCCGAGACGATGCCGCGCACGGGGTCGTCGCCCATCAGGTAAGCGCCGAGCACGTCGTCAGTCCCCGTAATCACTTCGGAGATTGTGTCACTTAGCGAATTCGACACGAAGATCTCGCCTCCGTCGGGCTTCAGGGCGAGATGAACGGGCTGCCGGCCTACATCGAGTAGGGCTTCAACTCGATCATTGGGGGTGCCATCCTGCTGGCCCGGATGCCCGGCATGGGCGATCGCGATCGCGAGAATCTGGTGGCCGGCCGAACACGCCGCAAACACTTTTGTCGAGTCCGGCAGAATAACGACGTCATTCGCTCCAGGACAGCCCTCGAAAACCGCGCGCACTTGCCGCGTCGCCGTGTCCACAAGACTTACAGAATTGCCACGCCGGTTGGCAATAGCCAGCGTCTTCCTGTCGGGCGAGACGCGAACCGAAACCGGCTCCTCGCCTGTACCAATGACCGCAACCACTCGTCGCACTTTGAGATCGATCACCGAGACATTGTTCGAGGAGGAGTTGGCAACGTAGGCGAAGGCATCGTTAGGATCGATGGCGATCGCGCCTGGTTGGCTGTGGACAGGAATGGTGGCGGCGATGGAGTTGTTCTCGGCGTTGATGACGGACACGGATCCCTGCCCGCCAGGCGCGCCGGAGTTGACGACGTAGACCTCGTTCCGCGTGGCGCTGGGCATGACGGCCACGGGATTCGTGCCGACCTGCACTTCGCGGTCGAGGCGAACATTGACGACGTCGTAGATTGACACCGTCCCACTGCCGCCATTCGTGACGTAGGCGTATTCGCGGTAGTTGGCCGGGTACTGCGGAAAATCGTGAGGGCGGCAGCCGGTGAGCCAGAGCAGCGAAGCGCCGAGGCAAATGAAAGGCAGGTTCCCAGATCTCAGAAACGAGACCCGGGGCGCCCAGTTCCTCAATGACACGACAGCTTGTCTAGCGGTCTTTGGCGGCATGCGTCTCCGCGTGAACGCCACGGGGCAGGTTGCGGTGGACGACGGGGGCGATCTGTTCGATCTCGGCCATCATCTGGGCAAACTGATTTGGATAGATCGACTGCGCCCCGTCGGAGAGAGCTTTTTCCGGGTGATCGTGTACTTCGACAAGAATGCCGTCGGCTCCCGAGGCGATCGCCGCGCGCGCCATCGGCAGCACGCTGTCGCGCTTGCCCGTGCCATGGCTGGGGTCCACAAGAATGGGCAGGTGGCTGAGCCGTTGCACGGCGGGCACAATGCTGAGATCGAGGGTGTTGCGCGTATGGTCGGCAAAAGTGCGCACGCCGCGTTCACACAAAATCACTTCGTAGTTGCCCTCGCTCATGATGTATTCGGCGGCCATCAGGAACTCATCGAGCGTGGCGCTCAGTCCGCGCTTCAGCAGCACCGGCTTGCGCAGCCGTCCGGCATGTTTCAGCAGCGAGAAGTTCTGCATGTTGCGCGCGCCGATCTGGATAACGTCGGCCCACTCCGCGACCAGATCGAGAGTGGCGTTGTCGATGGCCTCGGTGACAATGCGCAAGCCAAAGCGCTCGCGGATCTCGGCCATTATCTTGAGTGCTTCGACCCCCAGACCCTGGAATGCATAGGGCGACGTGCGTGGCTTGTAAGCGCCCCCGCGGAAGAACTGAGCGCCGTTCGCGGCAACCTGTTCGGCGATCGCGAAGGCCTGTTCGGGGCTCTCGATCGAACAAGGCCCGGCGATCATGGCCAGGTCTCTTCCGCCGATCGACGCGTTGGTTCCGGGGAAGCGGACGACGGTGTCCTCTTCCTTCACGTCGCGGCTGGCTAGCTTGTAGGGCTTGGTGACGCGAATGACGTCGGCGACGCCGGAGAGATCTTCGAAGTTGCCGCGGTCGATTTCCCCCGGATTGCCGGTGATCCCGATGGCGGTGCGCTGGGCGCCGGGCAGTGGATGGGCGCGAAAGCCCATTTGCTCAATGTGGTCGCAGACGGCCTGGATTTCTTCCGGCGTGGCCTGCGCCTTCATGACGACAAGCATGAGTGGCCTCTCAAACCTATTAGTGTACGGCAAACAGGGATCTTGCGGGCGTTTTGGGCGGTTGAGTCCACCCTACGATGGAGACCCGAAGACTCAGGATCTTGAGGCAAGTCTACCCGCGCTTCTGGCGCTGCTCCGCGTTGCGCTTCTCGGTCCGCCACTTGAGCCCGAGCCAGGCGAGGTAGCCGAGCTGCAGGACCCAGGTAATGATGTAGGCGGCGGTAACGAATTGATGGTCGAGAATCTCTGCCTGACTCATGCTTCTCCTGTTTTGGACGAGCGCAGTGGCTAGATGTTTGCAGCCAGCGCTTCCTCGGCTTCCTCTTCGGCGTACTGCTGGTGTTTGCGCTCGACACTGAAGCGCAGGATCAGGACAAAGATGCCCCAGGCAAACCACGCCAGCATATTCCAGCCAAAGGCTGCGAGCATGGTGGGGTCTTTCATGCCCGAGCCCGAATCGCCACCGAAGACCGGTGCCGGATGCTGCGTGCGCCACCAGCGGTTCGACATGTAGACAATGGGGACATCGAGTGCACCAAAGATGCCGAGTACGGCAGCGAGCGTTTGCATCTGCGGTCCGGCGGCGAAGCGGCGCAGCAGAAGATAACTGACATAAATCAGCCACAGCACCAGGGTGGTGGTGAGACGCGCATCCCAGGTCCACCAGATGCCCCAGGCGCGGCGACCCCAGATGGGACCGGTGAGCAGAACCACGGTGCAGAAGATCACGCCGACTTCTGCGCCGGCCAGTGCCCACGCATCGGCGATCTGCGCGCGATTGTCGTTGCTGCGCCGGAACGCCAGATAGCCGATCGATCCCAGGAGGCTGACGGCGAAGAAGAGAAACGCAACCGATGCCGAGGGCACGTGGTAGTAGATGATGCGAAAGATGTAGCCCTGCAACGCATCGTCGGGGGCGACGTACATCGCCTGATAGAAGCCCCAGATCATCAGCGCGATGGTCACGACGGCATAGAGGCCAATGGCGAGTTTCTTCATGGGTGAATCCTGAGTGCGAACCCTTTCAGTGTACCCCGCGAGCAAATCGGTAGTCTGCATCCAACGGATGAGACCTACTCCGCATGGAAGATCACGTCGAACAGCAGCAGACTGACGGTCGTGAAGATGATGTCGTAGCCCAGCAGCAGCTTGATCCAGAGCGACGGATCGCTGTCGCCGGTCAGGATGCTTTTTGTTGCGACGACCATCGCCAGGAGCGCAGGCAGAAAAATCGGAAACAGAATCAACGGCAGCAGAAGCTCGCGATTGCGGCTGCGAATGGCGAGCGCAGCAAAGAATGTTCCGTTGGCCACCAGCGCCCAAGTGCCCAAAGGCAGCACCAGCGCCAGTTGCCAGGCCTGGCCCTGCACGTTCAGGTTGTACATCACCAAAAAGATCGGTGCGAGCGCGATCTGCACGATAGTGACGAAGAGAAAGTTGGCAATCACCTTGGCCAGAAAGAGCTCGGCGCCGGGCGTCGGCGCCATGCGCTGCGCGTCCAGAACCTGATGCCTGATCTCACGAGCCCACGCCTGATTCAGCGCACTCACTGACGCAAACATCGTTGCTACGCAGAGCACGCCTCCGGCAATGTCGCGGGCAAAGGCGCCCCGCGGATCAAAGGAAATAGAAAAGAGCACCACAACCAGCAGCGCGAAAAACAGCATCGAGTTGATGGCATCTTTCGATCGCCACTCGATACGCAGATCCTTGATGAGGTGAGTCCAGAGGGCGGAGGTCATTTGGCGTGTCCCTCTGGCGTCGTTGCTTTGGTCAAGTCTGCGGTGACAACCGGGACGTCGAGAGCCTGCGCCGCACGTAGATAGTCGTCGGGGCTGAGAATCAACTGGGTTCCGCGGGTTCCGGCCGAGACGCTGATCTTGTCGAAAAGAATTGCCGTCTCATCCACGAAAACCGGAAAGGCTTTCTTCGCGCCGAAGATTGTCACGCCTCCGCGAATGTAGCCCGTCAGTGGCTGCACGTCTTTGAGCGAAACCATCTCAGCCTTGCGCAGGCCGGCAGCCCGGGCCATCTTCTTGAAGTCAAGCTCGGCATCTCCGGGAATCACAGCAAAGACGTGCTCGTGCGGGCCGCCGGTCGTTAGAAGCGTCTTGAACACCTGTTCGGCGGGCAAACCGATCTTCTTTGCGACGGTGATCGCCGACAGATCTTCGGGATCGACTTCGTATTCGCGCAATTCAAAGTGAATGTTCAGAGATTCGAGAAAGCGGGCGCCGTTGGTCTTCATCCGCGCGACTCCTGTGCGCTTGCCTCGCGCAGACTCGGCGATCCCGGAGAAAACTCCGCGACACGCCCGGCTTTCAACCGAAGCACCCAATCCGCAATCGGCGCTGCGGCATCGCGCTGATGGGTCGTAATGACAATCGTCCGATTGCTCTGACGAAATCCCGACAGCAACTCGACCATTTGTTGCACACTCTCGACATCCATATTGGAGAAGGGCTCATCGAGCAGCAATAGCTCCGGAACAGGCAGCAGAACGCGCGCCAGAGACGTGCGCTGGCGCATTCCTTGCGAGTACTGGCCGAAAGGACGCTGGAGATCTGGATCGAGTCCGACCTGACGTAACGCTTCCTCTGGTGCCAAGCACTTTTGATCCGGGTAAAGGCTGGCGAAGTAGCGCAGATTCTCCTGTGCGGTCAACTCGTCGTAGAGCATCGGCGCATGGCTCATGTAACCGATGCGCGCGCGGGCGTCGTGCGGGTCGAGATCGCCAAAAACCTTCACCGAACCGTGGGTGGGGCGCAGCAGCCCGGCAAGAATCCGCAGCAGGGTCGACTTGCCGGCGCCGTTTTCGCCGATCAGGACATAGCAGCGCCCCGGCTCCATGTCGACCGAAACTTGTCTGAGGGCCGCGAAGGCGCCGAAGAGTTTGGAGACTTGATCAACTCGAGCACAGAGGGGCCGTACTCCGAGGGGCGAGTCAGCGGCCTCCGGGGCGGGCGTCGACATGCGGTTAGCTTCCGGCGGGATTGGCCGGCGGTGTCGCGGCAGCGCGCGGATTTGCCGGCGCAGTGCTGGCCGGCTGTTGTCCGGGTTGAGCCGGCGCATACTTGCTGGCGCATTTGGCCTGGAGTTCCGAAGCGTGGAAAACGCCATCGCGCCCAAACGTGCCGGCTGCAAGGGCCTGCGCATCGTCCTTGAATGTGTCGGGGGGCGGCTCGGAGCCGTTGTAATTCACCAGCAGAGCATGGCCGCTTCCAGCCTTGGGAGAGTGGCTTTCAAACTCGTCCAGAACGAACGTGACATGCGTTCCGCTCTGCTCGATCGACCCCGGCTTCACGAATCCTTCCACGCGCAGGTTGCTCTTGTAGGCCTTGTCGCCCATTCCACGCAACTCGGCGATGGTGACGTAGTAGCTCTTGCTCGAGCCGTAGCCCGAGTAGGCAAGCCAGCCGATGGTGCCCACGATGATGGCAACGGCGATGCCGATTCGGATCGAGTTGGATGACTTCTTCATGCCAGTTCTACGATACGGTTGCCCGGGGGCCGGGTCAATCCTGCGGGGCAACAAGGGTGATCTGAATCACACTAACCAGGACAGACCGGTTCCCCGCAAGTCTCCAGTCTGGACCCCTTTAGAGCCCGCTCTCCAGCGCTTGCGCAGCCCGTTCCAGCGCCTGTGTGAGCACCGCTAGCTGCTGGCTGGCCCTGGTCTCGTCTTTCGCGTCGATGGCCTCATTCACCCCGGGGATCACGACCGCGGAGTAGCCAGTGAACTCGCCCGGTGCGTAAATCGTGTGCTTGTACCAGGGTCGGTTGGGCAGTCCGTCCGGAGACAGCAGTGCCGTTTCGACTTGCCGCAAAGCCTGATTCAGCTTGACCAGGTCGCCCGCAGGCGCTTCCTGCGCGGTGTGTGCCTTGTGCGCTGCGACGCTGAACCGGCTCACCGCTGCCAGGGCGGGCCCAAAATCCAGCGAAGTGAACCCGTTGTCGCCGGCCTTGCGCTTCGCCGCGTCCAGGTAGGCGCCGATCTCGCGCGCATAGGCCACGTAGTCGAAAGGCAGCACATCGGCATCAGCCATGCGGATGGCCTCGAGACCGAAGACCCGCGCCATCTCTTCGAGGTAGACGAACTTTGGATCGGCGTTCATCACGAACCATGCATAGTCGTCGAAGGTGGAGTGGTAGACGCCGTAGTCGCCCGACGAGCCGACATCCGTCGACGGCACACCGGCGTGCTGCAGGAAGGGCGTGAAGTCGGAGCCGGACCCGAGATCGGCGACGCGCACCTCTTCGCCGGGCAGCAGCGGAGCATTCGATTCGCGGTGTTCGTTGACTTTGTCTTTGTTGAGCCGCCACTGCTGGTAGACCGTGCCACCGACCGGGCTGGGCACGGACTTGGTTACGTCGCGCACGAATTGTTTTAACGACGGCACAGCGGAGGCATTGAAGTTCGGTCCGGCAACGCCAACATCCGTATTGAAGTAGGCAACCGCGTGACTGATGGTGTCGCCGTGCTGCTCAACCCACTCAGTCGATCCGATCAGGCCTTCTTCTTCAGCGTCCCAGCTGCAGAAAAGGATCGTTCGCTTGGGGCGCCAGCCTTCTTTGAGGAGCGCGCCTACTCCGTGCACGGCTTCGAGCATCGCGGCGGTTCCGCTGTTGGGGTCGACTGCGCCGTAGACCCAGGCATCGCGATGGTTTCCATTGACGACCCACTCCTCGGGATACTGCGAACCTCTAATTCTGCCCACGACATCCCAAATCAGTCGGCGCTGATAGTCCTGCTCGGAGACAAGGTGGACCTTCACCCCGCCCGGGCCGACGTGATAGCGGAAGGGAAGCGCGCCCTGCCAGCCTTGCGGAACACCGGATCCTTTCAGTGCCTGCAGAATGGGCGCTGCGTCGTGGTAGCTGATGGGGATGGAGACGATGTGCGGCTGGTTGCCTTCAGGATTGATGCGCGCCGAATCGGGTAGATCGGGTGTTGAGGCGACGCCGGGCGTCTCGGGGTCGCCTGGATACTTGAACAAATACTGGACTGACCCGCGCTGCACGCCCGTCTCGGGCCGCCACGGACCTATCGGATACGCATCGCCCTTGAAGTAGCCATCGTCCTGCGGATCGGAGTAGATGAGCACGCCGGCAGCGCCGCGCTGCTCGGCCAAATACACCTTCACCCCGCGGAAGTTGACGCCGTAACGCGCGATCACGATCTTGCCGTGCAGATCGATGTGTTCGGCGGCGAGCTTGTCGAAGTCTTCGAGACGGCCGTAGTTGGCGTAGACTACCTCACCGGTTACGTCACCCGATCCGGAAGACCCATTGAAGGGCATCACGACGCCTGGATTGTCCTGGCCCGGATCGTTCGCGGCATGCTCGCGTGTGGGGCCCTTCATGAGTTGCTTGCCTCTGTCGTCGAACGCCTCGACGCGCACGACCTTGGGCTGATTCAGCAGAACGCGATAGGGAACGATCTCCGTCTCGAGACCGGCGGCGCGGAACTTCGCGGCAACATACTCGGCCGTCTTGCGGTCTTCAGGCGTCGCGGCCAGGTGAGGTTCCGCAGTAAGCGTCTTCAGCTCTTCGCCGGCAAGCTTGGCGTTGGGCACCTCGAGGAATTTCGCCTCGATGGATGCCTCCGATGCGAAGTCGACGTAGCCGAATGCAGTCGGCGCCTCTGCCTGCGCCAGCGAGGGCGGCACAGGACGAGTCGACAGCAACGTAAGGAAGAGAACAAGCGCAGGAAGTTTTCGGAGGAGCATGAGCGAAGCCTTTGGGACGCGTGACCGCAGTGTCACCTCGGGAAGGACACAACGGGCTCCGCCGTATTCACCTCAGCTTACACTAGATGCTGGAGCCTCCCCCTCTGCACGCCAAACCCAAAGTGAATGAAGGCAACCTGGCCGCTGCCTGCGACGACCCAGCAGCAATCGTTCAGGCGTTGCCGGAGCCGGAGACCGCGCAGTTGCCGCAGGCAATTCGTGCTCTCCGCAATCGCAACTTCCGGCTCTTCTGGAGCGGCAACTTCCTCTCCAACATCGGTACCTGGATGCAGAATGTGGCGCAGGGCTGGCTGGTTCTGCTGCTCACCAACTCGGCCTTCTGGCTGGGTGTGGTCGGCTTTGCCGGAGCGATTCCATTTCTTCTCTTCACCCTTTTCGGCGGAGTCATCGCGGACCGCGCGGACAAGCGTCGCCTGCTGATGGTGACCCAGACGATGATGATGCTTCTGGCCTTTCTGCTCGCGGCGCTCGCCTGGTTCAAGGTCATCACCATCTGGGAGGTCGCAGCTATCGCCTTCCTGAACGGCGTGGCCATGTCGATGAACGCCCCGAGCTATCAGGCGATGGTCCCCAGACTGGTGAAGCGCGAGGATCTGACCAATGCGATTGCGCTCAACTCGGCGCAGTTCAACATGTCGCGTATTCTGGGGCCGTCGCTGGGCGGCTACGCGATGATCGTCTTGGGGGTGGCGGGCAATTTCTTTCTCAACGGAGTGAGCTTTCTTGCCGTGCTCTGGGCGCTCATGCGCATCGAGTATCCAAAAGAACCCCCGTCGAAGCATGAGAGCATCTGGGCGAGTTTGCGTGGCGGCTTTGCTTACCTGCGCAGCGAGCCGCAGATGTTGGTGCTGGTGTGGATGGTTGTTGTCGTGAGCTTGCTCGGGATTCCTTTTCTCACCTTCATCCCCTACTTCGCCAAGGTGCAATTGAACTCAGGCGAAAGCGGCCTGGGGTGGCTGCTTGCAGGCTCGGGAGCCGGCGCGGTCTTCGGCGCCATGTCCGTCGCAACCCTGGGTGTGCTGCGGCATCGCGGACGGCTTATCACCGTGTGCGGGCTGCTGTTTTACAGCGCGATTGTCGGTGTCTGCTATTCGCGCAGCTTCGCTCTCTCGGAGTGTCTAGCGGTTGTCGAGGGGTTCAACGGCATCCTGATGATCTCGTGCTTCAACGTGACGATTCAGCACCTGTCGTCGGACGAGATGCGCGGCCGCGTGATGAGCATCTACGCAACCGCATTTCTCGGCCTGCCACCGCTGGGCTCACTTCTAGCCGGCGAGCTTTCGCGGCATATCGACACCGGCCATGCCCTGGCCATGATGGCAGGGCTGGCCGGGGTGATCTTTGTGGGTTTCTACGCGTTTGCGCAGCCGCTGAGGGAGCTGGACTAGAAAGCTTGAGCTTCCCACCCTCGACCGCATCGACCTACTGCTCGTCTCCCTTGACTCCACCGGCCGTACCACCACCGCGTGTCATTCCGAGAACCCGCACGCCTGGGGCTACAAATGATGAAATCGCTCGTGGGGTAGGCGGGGCGAGGAATCTGCATTTGTCTCTCTCACGTGCGGTCCGATTCCTTTGGAGCCGCGTCGGGGATGGGCAACCTGATTATGCCACCGGCTGTGCGCAGTGCGCGCAGCGCTTGGCAGCCAACGGAATGTCGCTGAGGCACTCGGGGCAGGCCTTCGTCGCAGGCGGCGCTTCGGGGATGGGCTTCTTGAAGCGCGCCATGAGTGAGTTCGCCGGCAGCACGATGAAGAAATATACCGACGCGGCAACCAGCAGAAATGCGATGACCGCATTGAGAAAATTCCCGATCATAATGTGGTCGACGGCAATCGCGCTGAAGTCGGGTTTGCCGACGAGATTGCCGATGAACGGGGTGAATACGTCTTTGACGAGAGATGTGACTACCGTCCCAAATGCGCCGCCGATGATGACGCCCACTGCGAGATCGAGAACGTTTCCGCGAAGAATAAAGTCCCGAAAGCCCTTCAGCATGTCTTTCCTCCAGCTACTGAGTCGTTTTTGGTCCACGGCCCTTGAGCGGTGCAGTCAAAATGCCCAGCCCGCTCTGCTAAGCCATGCTACACGGCGGATGTGAGACTGCAAGCCAAATCAACAAACTGGTCCGGGGCATTTCGTGGGTTGCGGAAAATGTGGCGAGAGACTCATGGGTAGGCGACAAGAAAAACCATCATGGCCAGGATCATGAGATCGGCGTAGAGCAGCAGCAAAACGCCGCCGTGGTAGAAGCTCCACTTGCGCTGCAGGCAGCGTGCGACCTCACCCATTCCCCACGCCTCGAGAAAGAGCATCGCGATCTGCCAGTACGAGCCGTGAAGACTCTCGATGTGCGGAAACCCCGCCAGCATCAGGCTGGCGACGAATGCCCCCAGCGAGAGAATCATGCCGCGCAGGAGGGATTTTTGTCGGATATGAAGGACGGCGAAGCGGAGGCGCACGGCTCCTTTTACTGTAGTCCTGTGCGCCTAGCGCGCGATCAGTTCCATCTCACGCAATGAATCGACATATGGTGCGCGTAGCACCCCGCGCTCGGTGATGATCGCGGTCGTGTACTTGGCCGGAGTCACGTCGAAGGCGGGATTGCAGATGCCGACGCCATGCGGGGTCAGCTGCTTGCCTCCATGATGCGTGACTTCCTTTGCCGACCGCTCCTCGATGGGGATGGCGTCGCCGGTGGGTGTTGCCGTATCGATCGTGGACCAGGGAGCGGCGCAGTAAAACGGAATGCCGTGTTCCTTGGCAAGGATCGCCACGTTGTAAGTTCCGATCTTGTTGGCGAAATCGCCGTTGGCAGCGATTCGATCGGCGCCGACCACAACAGCTTTGATCTTGCCCGCGCGCATCAGGCTGGCGGCCATATTGTCGCAAATCACAGTCGTTGGAATCCCGTCGGCCATCAGCTCCCATGCCGTCAGCCGCGCACCCTGCAAAAAGGGCCGCGTCTCATCTGCGTAGACGTGGATCTTCTTGCCCCGCTCGACCGCCGAGCGAATCACGCCTAAAGCTGTGCCGTAACCGCAGGTGGCGAGAGCGCCGGCGTTGCAATGGGTCAGAACGCCGCCCTCATCGGGCAGCAGCGCGCCGCCAAACGCACCCATGGTCTTGCAGGCGGCGATGTCCTCCTCGTACATGGCGTGAGCTTCGGCGAGAATTCTCTCCCGCACCATAGAAATTGGCGCATTGGCCGAATGTAGCTCCGTGAACAGTCGCTTCATCCGATCGATGGCCCAGAAAAGATTGACGGCCGTCGGCCGCGTGCCTGCCAGCCGCGCGCAGATCTTCTCGAACTCCGGTCCAAACTCGGCGGCGGTCTTCGCCTTCGTGTTCTGCGCGCCTAGCGCGATGCCGTAAGCAGCCGAAACACCGATCGCCGGCGCCCCGCGCACCACCATGGTGACAATGACGTCGGCCACCTGCTCGTAGCTGGTCGCGACCACATAACTCTCTTCGAGGGGAAGCTTCGTCTGATCGATGAAACGGGCCCCTTCCGGAGTCCAGGCAAGTGTAGGAATCATGCCCTTTTAGTTTAGCTGGTCATTTCGTCCAAAGGTCCGCCCCCGCAGGGGCGCAGCGCTGTAAACATTTACAAAAAATGCTGGACGGCCCTCCATCTCCGTCCGTAGAGTGGAGTCCGTATTCCCATGCCGCACGCCGAGACCATCGCCCCGAAGACTGGTCGAAGAAGCGTGTGGCCGCAAGGCAAGGAGCTGTCTTGAAACTCACCTCAGTCGACTGGCTGATCATGCTGCTGTACTTCGTCTTTGTGCTGGGCATCGGATTTGCCCTCAAGCGCTACATGAAGACGAGCAAGGACTTCTTTCAGGCCGGCCGCGCGTTGCCGGCATGGGTCTGCGGCCTGGCGTTTATCAGCGCCAACCTGGGCGCGCAGGAAGTCATCGGCATGGGCGCTTCGGGCGCCAAGTACGGCCTGGAAACGGCCCACTTCTACGGCATCGGCGCGATCCCAGCCATGATTTTCGTGGGCATCTTCATGATGCCCTTCTACTACGGCTCTAAAGCGCGCTCAGTGCCTGAATTTCTGCGACTGCGCTTTGACGAGAAAACCCGCGCGCTGAATGCCTGCTCGTTTGCTGTGATGACGGTATTCAGCTCCGGTATTTCGATGTATGCCATGGCCCGCCTTATTCAGGCGCTGCACGTCTTCGACGGATTATTCAACGCGCTGGGATGGGCTCCGGGAGGCATCTTCACTTTTTCAATCGTGCTGTCGGCGGTGATCGTACTTCTCTACATCTTTCTCGGCGGTCTCACCAGCGCCATCTACAACGAAGTACTCCAATTCTTCCTGATCATCGCGGGATTCTTGCCGTTAGTGCTGCTGGGTTTGAAAAACATCGGGGGCTGGGCAGGCCTGAAAGCATCGGTGCCCGTGGCCTACATGCACGAGTGGAAAGGCGTGATGCATGCGAACACCAACCCGATGGGGATCGAGATCGTCGGCATCGGCATGGGACTTGGATTCGTCCTCGGGTCGGGCTACTGGTGCACCGATTTTCTTGTGATCCAAACCGCGATGGCTTCGAAAAATATGGAATCGGCGCGCCGCGTTCCGTTGATCGCCGCTATTCCCAAAATGTTCTTCCCGTTCCTCGTGATTCTGCCAGGATTGTTGGCCATCGGTTTGCCAACGCCGCACACCACCACCACGGTTCACACCGAAAACGGCGTGATCTATCACGAGACAAATGTGGTCTCAAAGCAAGTCGAAGAGGGCAGGGGACTGGTCCCAGCAAAGATCAATCCCGTAACAGGGCAAGCAATGCTCGACGCCAGCGGCCACCCGCTACTCGACTACGACATGGCCACGCCGAATATGCTGCTGCATTACTTCCCGACCGGCATTCTCGGACTCGGCCTGACCGCTCTGCTGGCCAGCTTTATGAGCGGCATGGCAGGCAACGTGACCGCGTTCAACACCGTCTTCACCTACGATCTCTACCAGTCCTACATTCACAAGGGCGGCAGCGATCGGCACTACATGGCGGTGGGTCGATGGGCAACCGTCGGAGGCATCCTGCTTTCGATCGCAACGGCCTATGCCGCAATCAACTTCAACAACATTATGGACACGCTGCAACTGGTCTTCTCGTTTGTAAATGCACCGCTGTTTGCAACGTTTTTGCTGGGTATGTTCTGGAAGCGCGCAACCGGGCATGGCGCTTTTGCAGGCTTGATTTCGGGCACAGCTGCAGCCATGCTTCATCACGGACTGACGCTCCCCATCGAGGCGCACACCGGAATTCATGGTGGATGGCTCACGGTGGTCCACCACTATCCCAGCGACATGGCGCAGAATTTCTGGGGAGCCATCTTCGCCTTCAGCACCAATTTCATTGTTACCGTAGTTGTGAGTTTGTTCACGAAACCGCACCCCGAGTCGGAGTTAGTTGGGCTCGTCCATTCGCTCACGCCCAAGCCGCCACGCGCGCACAATCGCTGGTGGAAGAGCCCTGAGGCGCTGGCCGTCGCAATTCTGGTTTGCGCGGTTGCCCTGAACATTTTCTTTGCATAGTGCCGGAGGACACGATGAATCTTGATCTGCGTATTCCCATGGGGCTGATGTTCACGTTTACCGGCTTGATTCTGACGGTCTTTGGTCTGCGCACCAACGGCGACGTTGCACTCTACGAAAAAAGTCTCGGCATCAACGCCAATCTTTGGTGGGGCTTGGTGCTGCTGGTCTTTGGGATGACGATGTTTCTCCTCGGTCGGCGTGGCCAGGCGCGGCTCGCCAAAGAGCCGCCTCCGCCAGTCGAAGAAGACGAAGTCCGCCGCGGCCACTGATCCTGTCGACTGACAATGCGGATCAACGTCCAACCTGCGACGGCCGGAGATGTCGTTGGACTCTCGATCTAAGAGCAGCGGTGAACAGGCGCCTCGCCGATCAGTTCGGTGAGGGATTCTGGATCGCAAAGCTGACTGAGAAGAGCATCCTGTTTGCGATGCGCCGGTCGAACGTTTATCTCGCCAGGCATCGAAACAAAATAGTGGCAACTCTCACGCTCTCGACAAGAAAGCCATGGGCGATCGACGCGAAGCATTTCAGCAAGGGTAAGCCGCTCTACCTGACGTCGATGGCCGTCGACCCAGGGCATCAGAAAGGGCCTGGGACGGAGATGCATCGAAGCGGTGCGGCGACTGGCGAAAGAGTGGTCCGGCGACGTAATCCGTCTCGATGCCTACGATGTAGCCGCAGGCGCCGGAGAGTTTTATCGCAAGTGCGCCTTCCGCAGGATCGGCAGTGCGTCTTATCGCGGCGTTCCGCTGGTCTATTACGAGATGTTGCTCTGAACCTCGCCCCGATGCGCTCTGAGCGAAAGGCGCGAGAAGTTTCTTCACAGCTTCTACACAGATGTTCCTTATGCGCTCATCGTTACACTGAAGGCGACGATGGCACGCAAAACGATCGAGCACTACGAAATTGTGCGCAAGCTGGGTGCGGGCGGCAGCGGTGTGGTCTATCTGGCCACCGACACACTACTGCAGCGGCCGGTTGTACTCAAGATTCTGCGCGCGGGTTTACTTTCAGCGCAGCAAATGCGTTCGACCATTCTGCGCGAGGCCCGATTGGCCTCGGCGATCGAGCATCCCAATGTTTGCGCCATCTACGAAGTGGGCGAGAACGGCGACGAAGGCTACATCGTCATGCAGTTCGTACCCGGCCAATCGCTCGACCAGTTAGTCGCCAAAGGCCCGGCCAGGCCTCAACTGCTGCTTTCAGTCGGAATTCAAATCGCCGACGGATTGCAGGCCGCCCACGCACTGGGCATCTTTCACCGCGACCTGAAACCGCAAAACGTGATGCTCACCGAAGGCGGGCTGGTGAAGATTCTCGACTTCGGTCTTGCGCGACGCCTGCAGCCCGAAGACGCAGCGTTCGATCCGAGCAAGCCGGCGCTCGCCAAGGACGCATCGATAGCCGCCACTTACACGGCGCGCGGCGGCACCATCCGCTACATGGCGCCCGAGCAGTTCGTCACCGGTCAGTCGAGCGTGCAGTCGGATGTGTGGGCGCTGGGCGTGATTCTCTACGAGCTGGCTAGCGGGCGCCATCCATTCACGCGCCCCGATGCGGAAGATTTTCAGGCAATCCGCGCCATTCAGTTTTCCGATCCGCCGGACTTGACCGAGATCGTTCCGACAATCTCGACCGAACTCAAGAGCGTGATCGCCACCTGCCTCGAGAAGAATCCCGCGGCGCGCTACAACACGGCGGCCGAAGTCCGCGAAGCGCTCAAGACGATCATGAAGGCGCAGCAGATCGAGACGGGCATCATCCCCGGCGATGCTGCTGCGAATCTGCCCACGACCGGTGCGGAAGCAGAAAAGCGCGCAACCGGCATCCTCTCCATGCTGGCCGAGCGGTTTCGTGAGTCGGCGCAGGAGCGGTCGGAGCAGAATTCGCTGGTCGTGCTGCCGTTCACGAATCTCGGCGCGACCGAGGTGGCCCCGCTCTACGGCTACGCGCTTGCCGATGCCATCGCCGCACGGCTGGCGCGCATTCCCTCGCTCATCGTCCGCCCTTCGAGCACCCTGATGTCGCTGCCGATTGCGCAGATGGACCCGCTCTCGGTCGGCCAGAAGCTGCTTATTTCCTATGTGCTCGCTGGAAGTTTCGTGCGTTCCGAGCTTGGCTTCGATCTGAACTGGCAGTTGCTCGATGTGCCCTCCCAGAGCGTGCGCTCTGGCGGCGCAATTCAGGTTGCTTCACTCGACCTGATCGCCGTTCAGACCGAGATTTCGAACGAAGTCTTTGCCGCCCTGCACGGGCTGAGCGGTGGTCGTATCGAAGCGACCAGCGCCGAGACGCCGCGCAGTGCAACGAGGGACGGTTCGCTGCCAGGGCCGGTGAGCGAGGAATATCTGCAGGCCCGCGCCCTGTTGAGTTCGTTCATGGTGCGCACGGGTGCGCGTGCCGATCTTGACCGTGCCCATGCCTTGTTTACAGGCGTGACGGCGAAAGATCCGGAGTTCGCCGCTGGCTGGAGCGGCCTTGGTATCGCCGAGCTGCAGTATGTGCGCCACGGCTTCGGCGGGCAGATTCACGTGATGCATGCGCGCCGTGCCTTCGATGAGGCGTTGCGCATCGATCCTGCGGCCACTGAGGCAAACCTCTACCGCATTTACATGTTGCTGTCGCGTGGCGAAAAAGAATCCGCGCGGCACGGCATCGCCAACCTCCTGGCCTCAGCGGGCAACGATTGGAACGTGCACATGGTGGCGGGCCTCGCGTTGCGCGGCGACGGCATGTACCTCGAGGCGTTGCATCAGTTCAGCCGGGCACTCAAGCTGAACCCGGCCAATGCCGCGATTCTCTATAACCATCGCGCGCGTGTTTATCACTATCAAAACCAAATCGAGCTGGCCGGCGATGAGCTGGAGAAGGGCCTCGCGCTCGAGCCGCGTCATCCCCTGCTGCGCACCTCGGAGGCCTACCAGCAGTGGCGCAAGGGCAACCTGCCGAAGGCAATCGAAATCCTGGAGGACGTGATTCGCGACGACGAGCTCATGCGCATCGCCGTACCTACTCTTGCTCTGTGTTACGTCCAGGCAGGCGATCGCGCGCGCGCCGCGGCGCTGCTCAAAGACGATACGCTGGCGGCGGCAGAGGCCGATAGCGAGATGGCCTACCGCCTAGCCTCCTACTTTGCGGTCGAAGGCGACTCGACCGAGGCGCTGCACTGGCTGCGTCGAGCAATCTATCTCGGCAACGAGAACTACCCCTGGTTCCAAAAGAACCCTGCCTGGAACAATCTGCGCACCAACACGGATTTCGAGCGCATTCTCGAGGACCTGAAACGCAGCTATCGCCGGAATCTGAAGACCTGGAAACGGCTGCTCGAGCAGATCCCGCCCGACGGGGACTAGCCGTCGAGTCGCGCCGGTGAGTACACTAACGCCGATGCTACTGGAACCGGCAAACGAAGCGGATTATCCGGCGGTCGTTGACCTCATCAATGTGGCCTTTCGCGCCACAGGCCCTACCGCCAGCTGGAACATCGAGGCGGGCGTGATCGAGGGGCAACGCATGAATGACGCGCTGCTGCGCGAAGACCTGGCCGCCAGTCCTGAAGCTCACCTGCTGGTGCATCGCGATTCGGCAGATGGAACGATTCTGGGCACGGTATGGCTCGATCCCAAAAACGACGGGGTCTGGTACCTGGGCTTGCTGACCGTCCGGCCTGCTCTGCAGAAGCAGCAACTCGGGCGCGTTCTCATCGCCGCTGCCGAGGATTTCGCAAAGCAACGTGGCGCTCGCCGCATGCGCATGACCGTGGTGTACGTGCGCGACACGCTGATTGCATGGTACGAAAGGCGCGGCTACACGGTCACCGGCGAGACAAAGCCATTCCCCTATCACGACATGCGGTTCGGGAATCCCCTGCGCGACGATCTGCATTTCGTCGTGCTGGAGAAGACGCTGGCTTGATGGGCGACGACGGGCGAGCCCCGAGCAGGGCCCGCCCGCATTTCGCTACTTGAGGCTCACAACAGCCTTCAGCGGCAGGTCCACCGAAGACCCGCCAACCAGAATCGTGTAGTCGCCGGGAACCAGCGACCAACCGTCCTTCGCTTCGTCCCAGATCGACAGGTACTTCGGATCGATGTCCACCGTGACGGTCTGCCTCTGCTTCGCGTCGAGCTTGACCTTCGTGAATCCCACAAGCCGCTTGAAGGGCTCGTCTGCGGCATTGGGCAGCATCGCGTAGACCTCGGCGATCTCGGAACCCTCGCGTGCGCCAGTGTTGGTGATGGTGAACGTCGCTCTCACCGTATCGCCCGAACTCAATTTCAATCCCGAATAGCTATAAGTCGTGTACGAAAGTCCGAATCCAAACGGGAACAGCACCGGCGTCTTCTCGGTCTCATACCACTTGTAGCCCACCTTCACGCCCTCGTCATACGTTACCTGGAAGGGCGGCAGGCCTTTGGCCCACATCTCGCGATTCACTGGCCCGGAGAAATGCTGCGACTCGGCCGGAGGCGTGGTCAGCGTCGGATGCGGCAAATCGGCCTCGCTCTTTGGAAAAGTGTTGGGCAGCTTGCCGCCGGGATTGACCGACCCGAATAGCACATTGCCCACAGCGTCGGCGCCATCGCTGCCCGCGAACCACGCTTCGAGAATCGCTGCGGGCGCGCCTACCCACGGCATTGTCACCGGATTGCCTGTCTCGAGCACCACGATGGTGTGCGGGTTCGCAGCAGCGACGGCGGCGATTACCGCATCCTGGTCATGTGGCAGCGTGAGGCTGGGCAGGTCCATGGCCTCGCTGGCCCACATGTAGGCGAACACAATGGCCACATCGGCGTCCTTGGCTGCAGCTGCAGAGGCGGCTGGGTCAGTGCCAGGATCGTACTTCACAGTCGTCTTGGGAGCGCGTGCCTGGATCGCCTTGAGTGGCGATGTCGGGAACCAGATCTCCTGCATCCAGTGCGTAGCGCCCTTGCCCGCAGGCAGGATGGCATTGCCGCCGATGGGATCGACCTGCGCCGAGCCGCCGCCGGAGATCATGCCCACATCAGAGTGTGAGCCAATGACGGCGATCGTGTGCAGACGCGCCGCATTGAGTGGCAATGCCGCATGGTCGTTCTTCAGCAGGACGATGCCGCTTTCCTCGATCTTGCGTGCGGTTTCAAACCCGGCGAAGGGGTCCACGACGAAGCGCTGGCGCGGAAAGTCGATGACGCCCGCGGCAAACATCGAGCGCAGAATCCGGTGCACATGCTCGTCCAGTTCCGCGGAGGAGATGGTTCCTGCCTCGACAGCAGCCTTGAACTTGTCGCTGAAAAAAAAGTCACCCGGCTCTTCGTTGTCGAGGCCCGCGGCTGAAGCCTTCTCGGTCGAATGTGTTCCGCCCCAGTCCGAGAGAACGAAGCCGGGGAACTTCCAGTCCTTCTTCAGCACGTCGCTGAGCAGGTACTTGTTCTCGCAGGCAAAGTCGCCATTGACGCGGTTGTAAGAGCACATCACCGCTGCGGGATTCCCCTTGCTGACGCCGATTTCGAAGGCCAGCAGATCGCTTTCGCGCGCGGCACGTTTGTCGATGTTGACGTTGACCGCGTTGCGCCCGCTCTCCTGATCGTTCAACGCGTAGTGCTTGATGTCGCCGATCACGTGCTCGGACTGCGTGCCTTCAACGAGCTTCGCGACGAGCGTTCCGGCCAGCACCGGGTCTTCGCCAAGGTATTCAAACGTGCGGCCGTTGCGCGGATCCCGCGTGAGGTTCACGCCGCCGCCGAGCGACATATTGAAGCCCTGCGCTCGCAGCTCGCGCCCGATGAGCGCGCCATATTCGAAAGCGGCATCGGGATCCCAGCTCGCGGCCGCAGCAACGTTGGCCGGCAGGGCAGTGGAGTAGCGGCCGTTCACGCCGCTCGAGCGCACGCCGTAAGCTGCGTCGCTCATGTCGATGCCTGGAATTCCAAGACGGGGCACGCCGACAGCGTAGCCAACGCCGCGATTCGATGCTGCATTCTCCGGAGTCACAGGTTCGTCGGTCGGCATCCCCACGCCGTGCAAAAGTGCAATCTTCTCGTCGAGCGTCATTTCCTTCAGCACAAGATCGGCGCGCTCATCCGGCGAAAGGGTCGTGTTCATCCATGGTCCTGTGGGAGCGGGTGCCTGCGGTTGGCGCTGCGCAAAACTCTGGCCGGTCAGGCACACAATGGAGAGAATCAACAGGGCAAACGACGGGAAGCGGAAACGAGACTGCCGCATACAAAGACCTCACTCAAACGTTTTACCAAACAAGCCATGCTATCAGCAGTCACGTGCGAAAGTAGAGCGCAAGAAACCTTAAGATTTCTTGCCGTGCCGTGGCTGCTGTCCGGTCTGGCTCAGTGCTCCTCGATGATTGCGAGGTCCCACGGTCCCAGCATGATCTCCTGACCCTTGGTGCGGTTCGTTCCCCGGATGAGGCCGGTCCCGTCGCCGTAGGCATAGTTGAACTTCACGCTGTCGGCCGAGTAGTTGAAGTAGTAGTGCAGCCGTTTGCCACCGCGATTCACGCCATGCCACACGTGGATCTGGTGCGGGAGCTGCTGATCGGAGCCAGTGAGGCCAAGCTGGTCCAGAGTTCGCTTCAGCAGTGCGGTCTGCAATGCGTCCGAGACGTACGTCCCTTCATAGAGCAACGTTCCCGAGCCGTACTGATTCTCGGTGATCGCCGGCCATTTGCCGAAGAAGGGATGGTCGTAATACGCCAGTGGCTTGGCATGCTCGGGCATCAGGAACTCAGCCCAGAATTGGACCTTGTTGGCATCGCCGACGTGGAAGGGGTCGTCCTTCAGCGCGAGTGAATGTTCGACGTTCGAGAACTCCTGATAGCTGATTCCCGCCGCCTCGCGCAGCGGCCCGGGCGCGCGCACCCACCGCACAGCGGAGTTTTCGTTGGCAAATCCGCTCTTGAACGTCATCACCACGTGACCGCCGTTCTTGACATAATCCGAAATGCGTTGCAGCAGCGCATCGTCGGAAATGTAGAGCGCGGGTACGATCAGCAGTTTGTACTGCGAGAAGTCAGTCGTTTCGGGAAAGACAAAATCAGCACCGATGTTCAGGTCGTAGAGGCTGTGATGCATCTGCTGCACAAGTGACGCGTAGCCGTCAGGCTCGCCGGTCCAGCTGCGCGCCGGGACACCGCCGCCGTAGGGCATAAAGCTGATCGCATTAGCCGAGTCGCGGCTCCACAGGATCGCGACGTCGTTGTGAATCTTCAACCCGACGAGCTTGGGGCCGATCTTCTCCAGCTCGTGTGCGGTCCGGCTCATCTCGGCGTACTCGCGATTGGGCTCGAGGTCGTGCGACAGAATGCCTTTCCAGTAAGTCTCCTGGTTGGCGGCGATCGAGGCCCAGTGCCAGTACTCGACCATGTTGGCGCCGTTGGCGAGATAGGTGTAAACATCCTCGCGCAGCTGGCCATCGTAGGGCGGGAACTGGCTCTGCGAAGTCCAGCCAATGGTCTGCGC
>Ga0181526_10000248_pt1 | contig 59383 bp, 52 predicted proteins | sample PEATcosm2014_Bin_35_FD_119750 | JGI IMG/M metagenome (GOLD analysis project Ga0181526, IMG submission 119750) | Peatland microbial communities from MTU Mesocosm Facility, Houghton, MI, USA - PEATcosm2014_Bin06_30_metaG | ecosystem: Environmental > Terrestrial > Soil > Wetlands > Peat | place... | reverse complement strand
TCACCTTCAAAGGCACGATGAGCTACATCGTGGGCCGCGGCAAAGTCGCGATCCTCGACCCGGGACCGGACGACGACGCCCATGTGGCGGCGCTGCTCGATGCCGTGCGCAACGAAACCGTCACCCATATTTTCGTCACCCATACGCATCGCGATCACTCGCCGGCGGTGCCGAAGATCAAGGCAGCGACCGGCGCAAAGGTATTCGCCCAGGGCCCGCACCGGCTGGCGCGGCCGCTCCATATCGGCGAGACCCGGCGGCTCGACGCGTCAGCCGACATCGATTTCCGGCCCGACGTCGCGCTCGCCGACGGCGAGGTGGTGACGGGCGACGGCTGGACGCTCGAAGCACTGACGACGCCGGGCCATACCGCCAATCACATGGCCTTTGCCTTTAAGGAATCCGATCTCCTCTTCGCCGGCGACCACGTGATGGCCTGGTCGACCACGATCGTGGCGCCGCCCGACGGCGCCATGAGCGATTACATGGCTTCGCTCGAAAAGCTCGCCCGCCGCAGCGAACCGCTTTACCTGTCCGGCCATGGCGCGCCGATCCCGCAGGCTCAGCGTTACGTGCAGCATCTGATTCGTCACCGGAAGGCGCGCGAGGCGTCGCTCTTGCATCGGCTCGGCAAAGGCGCAGCCGACATCCCGACTTTGGTCAAGGCGGTCTATATCGGCCTCGATCCGCGCCTCACCGGCGCGGCTGGCCTGTCGGTGCTGGCGCATCTCGAGGACCTCGTTGAGCGCGGCACGGTCGCGACCGACGGGCCGCCGTCGATCGCCGGCATTTACCGCTTGGCGGCGGCGCCCTTGGGCGCCGGCTGACGCGGCGGCGCCGGCGCTTTCTTTTCCGGCACGGGCGCCGCCAAAACATCGTCGATATCGTCGATGAGATTGCGCACCCGCGCGGCATTGGTGCCGATGTCGTTGCGGCCATAGCGCGACGCCGAGCGCACGTCGATGCGGGCGCCGTCGCTGGTCGGACGGATCCGCACCACAACGTCGTCGCGAAAGCCGAGGATCGGGGTGCGCGCCACCGCCTCGATGATGCCGTCGCGCCCGGACGCGGCTTGCGCGGTGCGGGTTTCGCCGGCGCGCAGCGCGAAGAGCTGCGGCGGCCTTGTATCGACGATGCGCCATCGGCGCTTGACGATCACCTTCAGCGCCGCGTCGAAGGCTTCCTGCGGCGTCGAGGTGGTGTCGTCGGGTTCGATGTCCGAATAGGCGGCGTGCTGCTGCTCCGCGGCGTACAGACCCGCATAGACCACCGGATTGGCATCGCGCGGCCGCAACCGCGCGATCGCATCGAATTGCGGCGGATCGATCGGGTCGGTGGTGATGTCGGAAATCGCCGGCAGGTGATAGGCCTTGATGCCGAGATAGAGCGGATAGGCGATGAGCGCCAAACCGATGAACACCGCCGTGGCGGCATGGCGGCCGCCACCAACACCCTCGCGCCAGATCACGACGCCCGCGCCGCAGGCGAGCAGAATGGCGACGCAAGCCAGCACCAAGGCGCCGGCGAGCGTCGACAGCGCCGGCACGATGTCGAGCGCGCCCGAGCGCACGATGATGACGGCGATGAAGGTCGCGGCCAGCGAAAAATAAGCGATGCGGCGCGCCCAGATGGCGAGCCGCGAGATCGGCTGTTCGTGGTAGATGCGGCGGCGCATGGGTCGGGGAATTTCGTCGTTTCGCTGGGCTATTTGGTGGCGGCCACTGGCATAACGTTATTCGCCTGTGCCGTACACCGCCCGATCGGCCGCCACGCGGCGCGCGCGCCCGCGATATTCACGGCCCGAACACGACCGCATGCATGATGCGCCCGGGCACCAAGGTAAAAAGCCCGGCAATCACCAGCGCGCCGAGGAACAGCCCGATCATCGTATAGCGATGGCGCGCGACGTTATGGCGGTGCGCCGCAAGCACCCCGACGGGGAGCATGGTCAGCGTAAAAATCGCCAGCAAATGGATCGGGCTCCATGGACCCCACAGCCGGAGCTGATGGATGAAGAAGGCCGTGACGCTGACCACGAGCATCAGCGTCACCCAAATCCAGCCCAGGGTGCGGTGCGGCAGCGTACCCTTGGGCGCCGCGAATTGCACGAGCCCGAGCGCAAAAGCGGTCATCGCGGCGAAGGCATGAAGCTGGATCGCCGGCGTGGCCTGAAGGAGCGGCGCGAGCGTCATGGTTCACTCCATTGGGCTCACCTCATTTGGCGCGCCCAATTTAACCGATGCTTCGTCAGAGCCCCAGCAGCTTCTTGCTGTTGCCGCCGGCAAGCGCGGCGATAGTCGCGGCATCGAAGCCCTCGGTGCCCACGATGTGGCCGAGCGGATCGTATTCGGCCATGTCGTAGGGATAGTCGGTGCCGAGCACGACATGGTCGGCGCCGAATACCCGCACCAGTTCGGCGAGTTGGTTCGGCGTGAACACCACGGTGTCGACGTAAATGCGCTTGAGATAACTGGTCGGCGGCTGCGGCAGCGCGCCATGGCTATCCGAGCGCGCGCCCCAGGCGTGATCGATGCGGCCCGAATAAGCGCCGAGATAGCCGCCGCCATGGACCGCGAGAATTTTCAGCTTAGGATGACGTTCGAGCACGCCGTCGAAGATTAGGTAATGCAGCGCAATGGTGGTCTCGAGCGGATTGCCGATGACGTTGTTGAAATAAAACCGCTGCAGCCGCGACGCCTCGGTAAAACCATTGGGATGGATCATCACCAGCGTGCCGAGTTCTTCGGCCTTCTTCCAGAACGGCGCGAAGGCCGGATCGGACAATTCCTTGCCGGCGACATTGGTGAGAATCTCGACGCCGGTGAAGCCGAGCTCGCGCACGCAGCGTTCAAGCTCAATGGCCGCCTCGTTGCCGTCGGTCATCGGCACCGCGCCGAAGCCCTTCAGCCGGTCAGGCCTCTTGGCGCAGAAGGCGGCGATGCCGTCATTGACCATCCGCGTCGCCTTGACCGCGATGTCGAGCGGCACGGTGTAGTAGCATTGCGGCGGCGGCGGCGCGATCAACTGGACGTCGATGCCCATGGCGTCGAGATCGGCAAGCCTGTGCTCGTGCCCGGCGCGTTCGCGGATATCGGCTTCCTGCTTCTGGGAGAGCGCCTTGGTTTCGGCATTGGCGAAATGGGCCAGCGGGATCGTCGCCCAATCGAGATGGGGCTCGACGAATTTCGCCGCTTCCGGCACCGCGACATGCGAGTGGATGTCAATCGTCACGCTTTGCGGCCGTGTCTGCCGTCCCGGCTTGCCGTGGCGACGCGCGGCGGTCGGGGCGTATTTATTCCAGAGATCGGTCATCGACGTTCCTTGCAATCGGCGTTTCCGGCACCGGGAAAGCACAGCGGGCGCTAATGTGCAACGGCAAAGCGGCCGCATGGCCGGAACGAACAAACCGCGCGCGTAGCGCTTAAATCGAAATCTGCCGGCCGATCTCGACGACCTGTTCGCTCGGCAGCCGGAAATAGTCGGTGACGTGGGAGGCGTTGCGCACCATGGCGGCGAACATCGCCTCCTGCCAATGCGGTAGTTCGGCGCCGCGTTCGCGGTGCAGGATGATTTCGTGGCCGACGTAATAGGTTACGTCGCCGAGCTGAACGGCGCAGCCTTTCTGCTGGGCCTCCGCCAACAGATGAGGAATATCGGGCCGCTGCATGAATCCGAAATGCGCCGTCACGCGCCAGAAATTGTCGCCTTCCGGCACGACCGACATCAGATCCGGCCAGCTCACCCGGGGCCGCGATTCGGTCAGCACCCGCAGCACCACCACCCATTCGTGCAGCGCCCGGTTCTGGCGCAGATGCCAGATCATCACCGGAGGCACGCCGGTCGCGGTACGGGTCAGAAACACCGCGGTGCCGGGAACCCGCGGCACGCCGCGCGCCTTGAGATCGGCGAGAAAATCCGCCACCGCGACCGGCGTTTGCTCGACATGGTGCGCCACCGCGACGGTGCCGCGGTGCCAGATCAGCATCACGCCGTAGACGCAAGCCGCGAGCAATAACGGCACGTAGCCGCCTTCGGCGATCTTCATCGAGTTCGCGGCGAAAAATCCGGTATCGACCACGACGAACAGGCCGGCCAGCGCCGCGCTCGTCCACAGCCGCCATTGCCAGATCTCGCGCATGGCGATGAACAAAAGGAACGACGTCGTCAGCATGGTCAGCGACACCGCGATGCCGTAGGCGGCGGCGAGATTGTCCGATTTGCGGAACACAAGCGTCAGCGCAACGGTGACGATCATCAGCAGCCAATTGACGACGCCGACATAGATTTGACCGTAGCCCTGGTCCGAGGTTTGCGTGATGTGGAGCCGCGGCAGCCAGCCGAGCTGGATCGCCTGCCGGGTCATCGAGAAGGCGCCGGTGATGATCGATTGGCTGGCGATGACGGTGGCGACCGTCGCCAGGCAAATCAGCGGGATCAAGAGCGCTGGCGGGCAGAGCCGGAAGAACACGTTATCGGCGACCGGCTCGCCCAAGAGCGCGATCGCCGACTGGCCGGCGTAATTGAGCACCAGACTCGGAAACACGATCCACGACCAGGCAAGCCTTATCGGGCCCTTGCCGAAATGACCCATGTCGGCATAGAGCGCCTCGGCGCCGGTCACGCAGAGGAATACCCCGCCCAACACCAGAAAACCGGCGAAGCCGTTATCGGCCAGCAATCGAAACCCGTAATAAGGATTAAGCGCCGCGAGCACGGCCGGATCGCGGGCGACGCCCCAGACGCCGAGTGCGCCGATCGCAATAAACCACACCGCCATGATCGGCCCGAAGGCTGCCCCGATGCGCGAGGTGCCGAGCGGCTGCACCGCGAACAAAGCGAGCAGAATGGCGACTGCGGCCGGCACCACATAGGCGGTCAATCCCGGCGCCGCGATCTCGAAGCCTTCAAGCGCCGACAACACGGAAATCGCCGGCGTGATGGCGCCGTCGCCATAGATCAGCGCCGCCCCCAGCAAGCCGGCGAGCACGATCGCCGGGCGGCGATGCCGCTGCGCGCCCAACAGCGACATCAAGGCCAGAATGCCACCCTCGCCGTCATTGTCGATGCTCATCGCGACCATGACGTATTTGACCGATGTGACGATGAACAAGGTCCAGATCAAAAGCGACAGCACGCCGAGAATGCGGTCGGGCGTGGCGTCGCCGCCGAGAATCGCGAACACGGTTTTCAGCGTATAGAGCGGGCTCGTACCGATATCGCCGAAGACGATGCCGAGCGCCGACAGCCCGGCCAGAGCGAATGCGGCGCGGCCGCGATTCGGATGGCCGGGTTCGATCAATTGACCGGGTGCCGCTGAACTCATCGCCGCACTCGGTCGTTCACCGGTAATCGAAACAACGGCAGCCGGTTTTTTGTCATCGACATCGGAAAAGATGAACGGCCGCGCGCGACAAGATTATGACAGCGCCCTTGCGTGCTCAGCGCTGCGGCCCGGACAGGCTGAGGTCTTGCTCGGCGCGGAAGATATTGCTGTACAGCGTCGCGATCCACTGCCGGCCGCTCGACGTGACATTGAGGTAGCGGATCGCCGTCTGGACATGCGCCGACACGCTGTTCCAATAAAACTGCGGATAGAGGTCGGTGAGATCGGCGGGCGAGGTGTAGCCGAGCTGCTTGTTCATTCCGATTTCTTCGAACTCGCAATAAAGCGCATTGGCCTTGCGCAGGTAATGCGGGTCGCCGAGTTGGCCGATGAGATCCGCGGCGCGGACCAGCATGCATTCCTCGTCGTCGTCATTAACTTCCGGCGAGACTGGAAAGCGCGTGAATTCGATAGAGCGGGCGATCCGTTCCGCATCGAGCGGCTCGATCTTGGCGATGCGGTCCATCACGAACAGTTTCGATCGATCGACATGATAAGGTGTCAGCGCGGCGTCGGATGCGCCGCGCGACAGCTTGGTCTTACTGCCGGCAGCGTCGATGACATAGCCATCGGCGCCGTCGCCTTTGAGAACGCCGCGCACATAGCCGATGTCGTGCAGCAGGCAGGCAACCAGCACATGGGCAAAATCCGTCGGATAGGTCGGCGTCAACAGTGCGCGGCCCTTCATGATGTCGTAGCCGACCAGCGTGACCAGCATGGTATGCTCGACATTGTGATAGAGCGCATCGCTGTTGCCGATGCATTCGATGGCGAGCCGGGCAACCGACGGAATGAGCTCGGCCAGGCCGGCATGAGTCGCCGCGAACCTGCGCTTGAGGTGCTCGGCGAGAAACTCTCCCAGAGCCTCCGACGCCAGTTCCGGAACGGTAATCAATGCAAGCCCCTCCACGTCCCTTGGCTATGGTGACGGCGAGTTCCGCAATTTGCAATAAGGATTATGCATTTTTGTCGTGCGCGATCTGCTCAAGCTCGCGCGGCCCTAACGCAATAATGGAACAATTTTCATGACAGAGGAGCGAAACAACGCGCGATCCGCGTAGCCGGCTAAAACACGCCGAGGTGCTGGCGCAAGTCCACACCGCCGTTCTTCAACTCTGCTGCCGTCGAGACGATCGCGACGCGGCCGGAGTTAAGAATGACGATATCGTCGGCGATGTCGAACACGAGTTTCGGGCTTTGCTCGACCAGCACAATCGACAGCCCGCTCTCCTTGAGCTTGCGGATGGTCGCCATCACCTCGGCAACGATCTGCGGAGCGAGGCCCTCCGAGGGCTCGTCCATCAACAATACGCGCGGATTGGCCATCAGCGCGCGGCCGATGGCGAGCATTTGTTGCTCGCCGCCGGACAAATAGCCGGCGAGTTGGCCGCGCCGTTCAGAAAGCCGCGGAAACATCGCGAACACCGTCGATTCGGTCCACGGCGCATGCTTGCCGGTAAAGCCGGTCTGCGCCGCGACCATGAGGTTCTCGCGAACGGTGAGGCTCTTGAACATGCGGCGGCCCTGCGGCACCAGCGCCACGCCGCGCGCGGAAATCATTTCCGGCGGCATCAGCGTGACCGGGCTACCGAACAGTTCGACCCTGCCGTTACGCGGCGGCAACAGACCGATACTGACATTCATGCAGGTCGATTTGCCGGCGCCGTTGCGGCCGAGCAGTCCGAGCAGCCGGCCCTCGCCCAGCGCAAACGACACCTTCTGCAGCACATGGCTGTCGCCGTAGAAGGCGTCGACCTCGCTGAGACTGAGCGCGCTATTCGCCAAGATAGACCTCCCGCGTGCGCGGATCGGCCACCACGTCGGTGCGGGTGCCTTCGACGATCACCTCGCCGAAATGCAACAGCGTGATGCGGTCGGCGAAGTCGAGCGCCACATCCATATCGTGCTCGATCATCACGATGGTGACGTCGCGCGGAATGGCATGCAGGAGCTTGCGCACATCCTGCCGCTCGTCGATCGACAGACCGGCGAACGGTTCGTCGAGCAGCAGCACTTTGGGATTTTGCGCCAGCGCCATGGCGATTTCGACCCGCCGCCGCTCGCCGTAGGAGGTTTGCGGCAGCGGCCGCTCGGCGATGTGGTCGAGGCCGACGCGGCCGAGCGCCGCGCGCGCCTGCCGCGTCAGGTGATCCTGGCGGTCGAGCGCCAGGAACGGATTCCAGCGCAACGGCGACAGGCCGAGCAGCGCCAGCGTCACATTGCGCTCGATGGTGTCCTGCGCGAACAGCGTGATGATCTGATAGGTCCGCGCCATGCCGAGATGCGCCCGTTTGCGGCTCGGCAGGCGGGTAATGTCGCGGCCGAACAGCGCCACCGAGCCGCGGTCGGGCGTGAGCTCGCCGGTGATGAGATTGAACAAAGTCGTCTTGCCGGCGCCGTTCGGACCGATGATGAGGCGGCGCTCTCCGGGATCGACGCTGAGATTGACATCGGTCGTGACCCGCAAGCCGCCGAACGATTTGCTCAAATTGTTGATGACGAGCGCGCTCATGGCCGCGGCTCCGGCTTTCCTTGCCGGCCGCTGCGCCACGCCGAGCGCGCGAGCCGTACCGCACCGGGCACCAGGCCTTCCGGCATGAACACCACAATGGCGACGAAGATCGCGCCGAGCATGAAATTCCAGCGCGTAATATAGGCGCTGACGACGTTCTTGACGATGACGACGAGGGCCGCACCGACCACCGGACCGAGCAGCGTGGCGGCGCCGCCCGAGATCACCATCAACAGGCCCTCCGCCGATGCGGTCAGCGCCAGCGCCTGCGGCGAGATGAACTCGTTGTAATAGACGAACAAAATCCCGGCGACGGCGGTCAGAAGCCCGGAAAACATGAAAGCGCCGAACCTTATCATCCAAACATGGTAGCCGAGTGCGTTCATGCGGCGCGGCTGGTCGCGGGTGCCGCACAGTGCGGCGCCGAACGGCGAGCGCACGAAAATCGCCGCGGCGATAAGCGCGACCAGAAAGATGACAAGCGTGGCGCCGTAAAAACCGCGTGCCGAGGCAAGCGAAAGTCCGAACGGTGCGGGCCGCGTCGTCACGCTGATGCCGTTGTCGCCGTTGGTGAGGCTGATCCAGCGATAGGCCAACCCCCAGATGATTTCGCCGAGCGCCAATGTGATCATGATGAAGCTGATGCCGGTCGCGCGCAGCGCCAGCGCCGCGAAGCCGGCGGTGACCACCATTGCGGCGGCAAGCGCCGCGAGAATAGCGAAGCCGTGGCCGTAGCCGGCGGCAAGCAGATAAGCCACCACATAACCTGCGACGCCGAACAGGCCGGCGTGACCGAGCGAAACAAGGCCCGCGTAACCGACCAGAACGTTCAACCCGAGCGCGAAGATCGCGTAGAGCAGGACCTGGCTTGCGATATTGACGTAATAAATCTCGCTGACCACGAACGGCACGGCGATCAGCGCGAGGATCGCGACAGCGATGGCAATACGTCCGACGGTGACGGGGCCGTTCACAACACTGCTCACAGAACCGCTCGCAGAACTGGTCACAGAACTTGGCCTCCGAACAGTCCTTGCGGCCGCAGCACCAGGACCAGCACCATCGGCAGGAACAGAATGAAATAGGCGAGTTCCGGCAACAATGCCTGGCCGAAATTATAGATGAAGCCGACGATGATGCTGCCGACGAAGGAGCCGAGCAGGCTTCCGGTGCCGCCGAGGATCACGACCACGAGCGCGAGCGGCAACATGTCCTGGTCGAGGCCGGGGTAGACCGAAAGAATGGGCCCGCCGATCATGCCGGCAAAACCGGCCAAGCCCGCGCCGAGCCCGAAAACGATGGTGAAAAGCTGCGACACCCGAATGCCGACGACACGCGCCATTTGCGGATCGTCGACGCCGGCACGGATCATGGCGCCGAGCCGGGTACGATCGAGCATCAGCCATAGCGCAAGCGCGAAGACGACGGCGATCATGATCACAGCGACGCGATAGAGCGGAAACACGGCGCCGGCGGCGCGGACGAATCCGGTGAGGCTCGGCGGGGTCGCCACCGAAACCGGATCGCCGCCCCACCCCATCAGGCAGAGATCGGCGACCATGAAGGAGACGCCGAGCGTCACCAGCACCTGGGCCAATTGCTGGCCGGCGAGCCGCCGCAGCAGAAGCCGTTCCATCAAGGCGCCGAGCGCCGCCACTTCAAGGCCCGCGATCAGCGCCGCCAGCCAAAAATTGAGCGTGAAGCCGAGCGCGCCGGAGAGCAGCGTCGTGCCCAAATAGGCGCCGAGCATGAACATCGAGCCGTGCGTCAGATTGGGAATCCGCATCAGCCCGAAGATCAGGGAAAATCCCGCCGATAACAGGAACAACAGGCCGCCGAACGTCACGCTGTTGACGGTGAGCAGCACCCAGAACGTCATATTCGCCGAACCTGGTTTTTGCAGCCCGGATTGCGCAACGCGCAATCCAGGATTCAAGCCCACCGTTCCCGGGTTACGTCACGCTCAACCCGGGTAACGCGCCTTCAGCACTTCGCCAACGGCGGATAATCGCGCGAATAGACCGGATGCGCGAGGAAGTCTTTTTCCGGCCAGGTCCAGAACTGACTGACATTCTCGTAGGTCTTGATCGTCTTGTTCCAGAGTTTGAGGCCGTATTTGGCGCCCTCGGTGCCGCAGCGCCGGACGTAGAAGGTCCCGACGATGTTGCCGAAGTGATCGAACTTGACCGGACCGCGCGGCGTGTCGGTCAGATTGACCGCGCGCAAGGCGGCCATGAATTTCTCTTTGTCACTGGCGTCGCCGCCGACCGCCTTGAGGCCGCCGTCGACGACCTGGCAGCTGACATAGAGCAAGGCCGCATACTGGCCCGGCACGGTGTCGTAATTTTTCAGCATGCCCTCGATGAAGCGATTGTTGCCGGCACTGTCGAGATCGAGCGAATAGGGTGTGCAACTGACAAGGCCGATCGCCTCCTCACCAAAGCTTTTGAGCAAAGCGTCGTCGCCGCCGGTTTCGCCGGTCACGACGGGATATTTGAGACCGGCGCTGGCATAGGCCTTCATGAAGCGCAACGGGTTCGAGCCGGCAAAGCCCTGACAGACGCCGTCGCAATCGCTGATCTGCGCCACATAGGGCGTGTAGTCGGGCGTCACCAAAGGCGGCCACAGCTTGTTGGCGACGCAGCCGCCGTTGGCCTGAAAGGAGGCCTGGAAGCCGCCCATCTGCTCGTATCCGAAAGCAAAATCCTCGGAGATAGTGACGACGCGCTTGAGCTTCAGTTCGGTCGCCGCATAGTGCCCCATCGGATGCATAAATTGCGAGGAGGCGGCCGACGCCCGCAAGAAGTAGGGATTGGGGCGGCGTTGCGTCATGTCATCGGCGCCGGCGAGGCTCAGCGTCGGCGTCTTCTGGTCGCGGACATAATCGGTGATGGCCAACAGCTCGAACGCCGCCAGCGGACCGAGGATCACATCGACCTTGTCGCGCTCGATCAATTCCTGGGCCTTGGTCTTGGTGCCGGCCGGATTACCGCCGGTGTCGGCGGAGACGAAGTCGACCTTGCGGCCGCCCATCGTGTAATTGGTCTCCTTCAGATAGGTCAGGACGCCCTGCTCCATCTGGATACCACCCTGCGCAAGCGGCCCGGTCTTCACCGTGAGCAGGCCGAGCTTGAACGGCGCGGCTTGCGCGATGGCGGGCGTCGGAAATCGGGTGACCGCTGCGGCGGCGCCGGCGGCGGTGCCCGCCAGCAGCGTGCGGCGGCTAAGTTTTCCGGACATCAGCTTACGAGACATTACGATCCTCCCTGCGGCGCTTTATCGGCAGCGCCCTTGTTGCCGGCGCGTCCCCCGCGCCGACCCATTCACGCTATCATTGGCGAAGCAAATCTTCCGTGTAAAGGCCGCTATTGTCGCGCTCGTTTCAACACTTTTTCAGCGGCGGATAGTCGCGCGAATAGACCGGATGGGCGAGGAATTCCTGCTCCGACCAAGTCCAGAACTGGCTGACATTGTCGTAGGTCTTGACGATCTTATTCCACAGCTTCAGCCCGTATTTGGCGCCCTCGGTGCCGCAGCGGCGGATGCAGAAAGTGCCGATCACATTGCCCAAATGATCGAACTTGATCGGCCCGCGCGGCGTCTCGGAAAGGCTCACCGCGCGGAGCGCCGTCATGAATTTTTCCTTGTCGCCGGGGTCGCCGCCGGCCTTGAGAGCGGCTTCGACCACCTGGCAATTGACGTAGAGGCCGGCGGCATAGAAGCCCGGAACAACATTGAAGTTCTTGATCATGCCGTTGATGAAGCGCGTGTTGGCATCGGACTCAAGATCGAGCGAATAAGGGCAGCATGAGGTGAGCCCGATCGCCTCATCGCCGAAGCTCTTGAGCAAGGCGTCGTCGCCTCCGGTTTCGCCCGACACCACCGGATATTTCAGTCCGGCGCCCGCATAGGCCTTCATAAAGCGCAGCGGGTTCGAGCCGGCGAAGCCCTGGCAGACGACGTCGCAATCGGCGATCTGGGCGATATAGGGCGTATAATCGGGCGTCACCAAGGGCGGCCAGAGCTTGCCGACGACGCAGCCGCCGTCCTTCTCGAAAGCGGCTTGGAAGCCGCCCATCTCCTCATAGTCGAAGGACAGATCCTCGCCGATGGCGAGCGCCCGCTTGAGCTTCATCTCGGTCGCCGCATAGTGGCCCATCGGCTGCATCGCCTGCGACGAGGTCGCCGAGGCGCGCAGCAAATAGGGATTGGGCTGCCGTTGCGTGAGATTGTCCGCCGCGGCCAGACTGAGCGTCGGCGTTTTTTGCTGTTGGATGTACTCGTTGATGGCGTAAAGTTCGAAGGTCGCAAGCGGGCCGAGGATGACGTCGACTTTGTCGCGTTCGACCAGTTCCTGGACCTTGGTCTTGGCCCCGGCGGGGGCACCGCCGGTATCGCCGACGACAAGCTCGACCTTGCGGCCGGCCATCATATTATCGGTTTCCTTCAGGAAGGTCTGAACGCCCTGCTCCATCTGGACGCCGCCTTGGGCGAGCGGGCCGGTCTTCACCGTGAGCAAGCCGATCTTGATCGATGCGGGTTGCGCGATCGCGGGTGCCGGAAACTTTCCGAACGCGACGGCGGCGGCGCCGGTCGCCCCGCCGGCAAGAACCCCGCGGCGCGTGAATCTGTGCGAATTGCCTTTGCGAGACACGATATCCTCCCCTGAAACGCGCCGGAGCTATTGCTCTCTTGCTGGCGCAAAAAACCGTTCACTGGCGTTTATACGATTATTTCTTGTGCGGTGGAATGACAGGCAGCATCAGATAGGGCCGCGCCTTGCCGCCAAAATGCAAGCCGGTCATACCGCCGAAAATCTGCGGCGGACGGTCGCGCACGTCGTCGTGCAGGAACGGACCGCAGCCGGTCAACTCGTTCTTGAAGTTCGACAGCTTGCCGCCGCTCGGACCGCCATAAACATAGTCCTTGCCGCGAATGGTCAGCGCGACACGGTGGCCGGCCGGCACCACGATCGAGGTCGGCCAGATTTCGACGTCGAGCTCGACGACCTCGCCGGGCTTGAGCGGCTCCTTCTTGGTATGGCTGTGATAGGGCCGGTACGGCTTGGTGAGCTTTTTGTCGAGCGCGCGATGCGAGGCGCGCAGCCAGCCTTGGCCGACCGGCGCGTGCGGATCGATGGCGCCCTGGAACACCACCTCCTTGAGGTCAGGCGAGAACACACGCAGCACCGCGAAAATGTCGGCGTCGCTGGTTGACGACGAGACGAAAAGTTTTACCGCCGACGGCCCAGTGATCTCGGTGTCCGCTTTGAGCGGCGGGGTAACGAAAGTGACGCCGTCGCCCATGGCGTCGAACCGGATCGCCGTTTTCTTCTGGGCATTCGCGCCGAGCTTCGGCGCCAGCGCACCTTCCGCCGCATCGAGATAGAGCTTGGTCCATTTGGTGCGCTTGAGCGGCCATTCCTTTTCGGTGCGTTCGACAAAGCCGTCGAGGTGACGCACTTGCAGCTGCACCGGCGGCTGTTTGTCCCAGCCATTCTTCTTGCCGTGCAGGAAATAATCGAAAAAGCGCAACTGCAGCTCGCGGCCGTAATCGGTGTAGAAATGCGTCCAGTGCTCGATGCCGTGCACTTCGAGCCATTTGTGCTTGGATGCCGCGCGCACAAAGCCTTCGAAATTGCCGCGCGGGTGCAGCGGCTGGCCGCCCCAATTGGCCGCCGACAAAAACGGCACCTTGACCTTCGACCAGATCGGCGAGCGGGCGCGGTGATAATCGTCGTCGAGCGGATGGGCGACGATATCGCCGCCGAAATTGCTGCGGTTTTTCGCCAGTTCTTCGTCCGAAAGGAACTCCGGCCCGCAAACGAGTTCGCCATGCACGCGGCTTCGTTTGCCGCGTTCGCCGGCGCCGTATTGCACGGTCTTGACCTGCATGTCGTACCAGTTTTCCCAGAACGTGCAGAGGATGCCGCCGTGATGCGTCATGTCGCGATACCAGTCGGCGGCGCCCTCCCAGATGCACATCGCGGCGAGATGCGGCGGCTCGCGGCTCGCCACGTGCCATTGATTGATGCCGTAATAGGAAATGCCGTTGAGACCGACTTTGCCGTTCGACCACGGCTGCACGCCGGCCCATTCGATGCAGTCGTAGAAATCCTTGGTCTCGCGCGGCGCGAAATGATCGATGAAGCCCGGCGACACGCCGCAGCCGCGGGAATCCACCCGCACGCAGGCGTAATCATGCGGCACCCATTTCTCCGGATCGACCACTTCCCAGCTCTGGTAGAGATTGCTGGAGCCTGCGGTCACGTCGGGATGCTTTTCCGCCATGCGCTGCCAGGCGCTCGGATAGCCGTCCTGGAACGCGAGACCCTTGGCATAGGGTCCGTAGCTCAGGATCACCGGATAGCGGCCTTCGGCGATCGGACGAAACACATCGGCGCGCAGCACGAGCCCGTCGTCCATGGTGATCGGCACGTCCCAATCGATGCGCATGCCGTCGCGCGTTTCGCTGCGAGGCTGATGGGTCTTGTGCGCCGGCTTGGCGCCGGCAGCCGCCGCCATGCGGGCTTCGCCTTCGAGCGATGACATGCGTTTCCTCCACGTCTTCTTCCTAAAGCCACAGCTTAGCGCGCCCGTTTAATGACGCCAGGGCCCTTATCGTCCATTATGGCGACTGGACAATTGTAAGGCAACACCGTACAATGTTGCCGTGATCCGCTCGTTCCGAAGTAAAGGATTGCGTCGTTTCGCCGAACGCGGCGATCCCTCTCGACTGAGTGTGCAGAACCCAGATCGCATTCGGCGCATCCTCCTGGCGCTCAACATCGCGAGGTCGCCGGACGCACTGAATATTCCTGGTTTTCGATTTCATACGTTGAAAGGTGAGGATCGCGGCCGGTACGCGGTCGATGCGAGCGGAAATTGGCGAGTGACTTTCGCTTGGGACGGCGACGATGCCGTCGACGTAGATTTGGAGGACTATCACTGATGCCTAAGAACCGTCTTGTCCGGGGTTTGAAGCCGATGCATCCGGGCGAAATGCTGCGTGAGGATGTGCTGCCGGCGCTCGGTAGATCCAAGACGGAGATCGCCCGGCTGCTCGGCGTTTCGCGGCAGACGCTCTACGATATTCTCGACGAAAAGCAGCCGGTGACGCCAGGCATGGCATTGCGCCTAGGTAAACTGCTCGGTAACGGCCCCGACCTGTGGATCAATCTCCAGCGGAGTTTTGATCTCGCCTTGGCCGAGCGCGATCTAGCCGGCAAACTCAAGAAAATTCCGACGCTGACGGCGGCATGATCTAGTGTTCTGTCTCCTGGCGTCATCGGAGGTGGAGGTTCGCGCTCAGCGCCGCTTTTTCCTAGCACCCCGCTTCACCCCGGCCATTTTTTCGAGCACGGCGCAGACCGCGGCGGTGTCTTCGGGACCATGACCGCTCGCAAGCGCCTTCTCATAGATCGCGCTCGAGGCGTCGAACATCGGCGTCGGCACTTTGATCTGGCGGGCGTAGCCGCCGATCACGTCCATGTCCTTTTGCCACACCGAAATCTTCATCGTCGGCGCGCTGTAGTCGTCCTTCACCATCATCGGCGCGCGCAGTTCGAAAATCCGCGAATTGCCGGCGCCGGTTTTGACCAGATCGAAAATAAGCTGCGGCGGCAGGCCTGACTTCATGCCGAGCACCATCGCCTCGGCGCTCGCCACATTGTGGATGGCGACCAGAAGATTGGCGACATATTTCATCCGGCTGCCATTGCCGAACGCCCCGACATCGTGCACGGCGCGGGTGAAGCCCGCAAACAGCGGCCGCAATTTCTTGATCGCGGCCGAACCGCCCGAGGCATAGACCACGAGGTCCTTGGTCGCGGCCTGCGCGCCGGTGCCGCTCACCGGACAGTCGAGCATCAGATGGCCGGCTTTGCGCAGCAGACGTTCCGCCTTGGCTTTGTCTTCGAGCGTGAAGGTCGACATTTCGACGATGACGCGGGGCGACAGGCCTGACTTGGCGATGGCGGCCGCGGTCTCGGCGAGCGCTTCGGGCTTTGGCAGACTGGTGATGATTGTTTTCACCTGGCGTGCGACGTCGACCGCATCGGTCGCGATCTCGGCGCCAAGCTTGGCCAGCGCCTTGCGGCGGGCCGGTGCCAGGTCGTAACCGATCACCCGCCAGCCAGAAGCCACCAGATTTTTGGCAAAGGCGCCGCCCATGATGCCCAACCCGACAACGCCAACGACACCTTTCTTTCCCGAAGTCATTTTCTGACCCAAGTCCGTTTTCTTAACCGAAACCATGCCGCTCCTCGTTTCCTTATTCTTCAAAGCCCGCGACGCTATGGCATTCGCTCCCATCGGCGCAAGCCGCTATCGCTCCCATGGGCGCAAGCCGCTTTCTCGCGCGGCCACGATCGCATATCGTCCGCCTTGGGGAAGACGCGAGGAGAGTGCCGGATGCAAATCGGAATAGCGGGCCTGGGCGCCATGGGCAGCGCCATCGCGGCCCGGCTGCTGGAACTAGGGCACCAGGTGACAGTGTGGAATCGCACGCCGGCGAAAACGAGACCGCTCGCCGATGCCGGCGCCACGGTCGTCACGCGGCCTGCCGCGGTTGCCGCCGCCAGCGAAGTCGTCATCACGATCCTCACCGACGGCGCGGCGATCGACGAGGTGTATGGCGGGCCTTCCGGCCTGTTGTCCGGCGACGTCAAGGGCAAGCTGTTCGTCGACATGAGCACCGTGCCGCCTAGCGTCGAGACCGCCTTGACGTCGAAGGTGCATGGCGCGGGTGCTGCATTCGTCGAATGCCCGGTCGGCGGCTCGACCGCGCCGGCGCGGCAGGGAAAATTGCTTGGCCTGATGGGCGCGGACTCAGCCGCCGCGGCACGCGCGCGGCCTGTCCTCGAACAGCTTTGCCGCAAGGTCGAGCATTGCGGCCCGGTCGGCGCCGGCTCGTCGATGAAGCTCGCGATCAATCTGCCGCTGATGGTGGCGTGGCAGGCCTATGGCGAGGCCTTCGCCATCGCGCGCGACGTCGGCTGGGAGCCGAAGCGGCTCCTCGATCTCTTCGTCGAGAGCAATGGCGCCAATAACGGACTGAAGATGCGCGCCGACATGATCGTCGCCATGATGGAAAACCGCGATCCCGGTACGACGACCTTCAGCATCGCCAATGCGGTGAAAGACCTCCGCACCATGGTCGCCACGGGCGCCGCGAAAGGTGCCGATATGCCGGCTACCAAGGCCGCCCTTGCGGCCTTCGAGGAAGCGAACGAGAAAGGTCTCGGCGGCGGCGACGGCTCGCGACAATCGGTCTATTGGGCGGGCCGCGCCAAGAGTTAGCATTCATCCCGGCTAGGTTTCGCCGTATCGGGTTTCATCGAAAAACATCGGAGCCAACAATGTCTGTGATTACGCTCGCGCAAGCTTCTGCCATCGTCGATGTCGCGCTGAAGAAGGCGCGTGAGACCAATCTCGCGCCGCTCTCGGTCGCCGTGCTCGATGCCGGCGGCCACCTCGTCGCCTTCAAACGCGAGGATAAATCCGGCATCCTGCGTTTCGATGTCGCCTTCGGCAAAGCCTGGGGCGCGCTCGGCATGGGCTTCGGCTCGCGCACGCTGGCAAGCCGCGCGGCGAAGACGCCGCAATTCTTCACCATGCTGGCGGCGGCGAGCGACGGCCGCATCGTCTCCAATCCGGGCGGCGTGCTGATCCGGGACGGCGCCGGCAATGTCATCGGCGCCTGCGGCATTTCGGGCGACACTTCGGACAAGGACGAAATGTGCGCCATTGCCGGCATCGAGGCGGCGGGGCTGAAGGCCGATCCGGGCGCCGATTGAGAGGGCAACGATGAAACTCTTTTCGTTCTGGCGCTCGCTCGCAACCTATCGCGTGCGCATCGCGCTCAATCTCAAGCGGCTCACGCCCGATGAGGTAATCGACGTCAATCTGATGAAGGGCGCGCAGCGCGAGGCCGCTTACCGGGCGGTCAATCCGATGATGGCGCTGCCGGCGCTGATCGACGGCGACGGTCCGGCCTTCTTCGAATCGCTCGCCATCGTCGAATATCTCGACGAGACCCATCCCAACCCGCCATTACTGCCGCGCGACCCGCGCGGCCGCGCCCGCGTGCGCGGCCTCGCCCAGATCGTCGCCTGCGATTCGCATCCGCTGATCGTGCCGCGGGTGCGCGAATATCTCGAGCACGAATTCAAGCTCGACGAAGCGACCCGCACCAAATGGTGCCAGCACTGGCACCGGGCAGCACTGACCGCGCTCGAAGCCCATCTGCAGGATCCCGCCACCGGCCGCTACTGTCACGGCGACGCGATCACGCTCGCCGATATCTGTCTGGCGAGCCAGGCGGCGGGCGCGAAATTCTTCAATGTCGATACCGCGCCGTTTCCGACTTTTGCGCGGATCGCGAATTCCTTGTCGCAGATCGACGCCTTCGCCCGCGCCCATCCGCTGAAGCAGCCGGGAGCGCCGGCGAGTTGATTTTTCCGCTCATTCCCGCGCCAGCGGAAATCCAGCGATGGGTCCCCGCTTTCGTGGGGACGAGCGGAGAGAAGCTGCGTTCCTCACCACCATTTGGCAAAATGATGCAGCGGACCGCGGCCGGTGCCGACCCCGAGCCGGTCGGCCGCCGCGATCGCCGCGCTGACATAAGCCTTGGCCTCGCGCACCGCGTCGCCGAGCTCTTGTCCCATCGCCAGGCCCGCGGCGATGGCTGACGACAAGGTGCAGCCAGTGCCGTGGGTATTGCGGGTCGCGACGCGCGGCGCGGCAAAGCGCGTGCAGGTGTCGGCTTCGACAAGAAGATCGACGCTCTCCGGGCCGCTGCCGTGGCCGCCCTTGATCAATACCGCGCCGGGGCCGAGCGCGAGCAGCGTTCGCGCCTGCCGACGCATTTCGAGTTCGTCGCGCGCGACCGGCACTTCAAGGAGCGCCGCGGCTTCGGGCAGATTGGGCGTCAGCACGTTTGCCCGCGCGATGAGTTTGCGCAAGGCGTCGATGGCGTCGGCGCGGAGCAAATTCTCGCCGGAGGACGCCACCATGACCGGATCGAGCACAATATTGCGCGCGCCGTGCCGCTCGAGCCCGGCAGCGACGGCTTCGATCGCCGCCGCATGGCCGAGCATGCCGATCTTCACCGCGGCGACGTCGAGATCGGAAAACACCGCGTCGAGCTGCGCCGTGATGAATTCCGCCGGCACCTCGTGAACGCCGAAGACGCCCTTGGTGTTTTGTGCGGTGAGCGCGGTGATGGCGCAAGCGCCGTAAACGCCGAGCGCGGCGAAGGTTTTCAGGTCGGCCTGCACGCCCGCCCCGCCGCCCGAATCCGAACCGGCAATGGTCAGCGCGATGGGCACGCCCATCAGGTGCCCCGCTTCGCCAGCATCGCGTCGACGATGCCGCGCAGTTCGCGCGCCGCGGCGGCCGGATCGGGCGCGAGCGACAGCGCCGAGATCACGGCGACACCGTCGGCGCCGGCGCCGATCACCGCACCGGCATTGCCGGCATCGATGCCGGCGATGCCGCAGACCGGCATCTTGGGCGCACGCCGATGCAAGGCCTCGACGATGCGGGCGAGACCCTGCGGCCCGATCGGCGCGTTCTTTTGCTCCTTCGACAGCGTGACATAGACGCCGCCGGAACCCACATAGTCGATCAGGTCGAGCGGCGCGGCGTCGGCCTCGGCGACGGATTTGATCGACAGGCCGATGAGTGCAGCTTGCCCGAGAAGCCGCCGCGCATCCTCGACCGCCATATCGTCCGGCCCGAGATGGACGCCGTCGGCTTCGGCCGCGAGCGCTACATCGACGCGGTCATTGACCACGAAGGGCACATTGAACGGCTTGAGCGCCGCTTTGATCGCCCGCGCCTGCGCGACCATGGCGCGGGTTTCGTTTTTCTTGTCGCGCAATTGAACGAGCGTCGCGCCGCCCGAAGCGCAAAGCCGCGCCAGCTCGGCGAGGCCGCGGCCGCCGGCACGCTCGGGATCGACGATGGCATTGAGACGTAGATCGACGAAAATTCGGGGAGCTTGCATCAGGAGGCTTTCAGGCGCGCGCGTATTTCGGCGCGATCGAGATTGTACAGCGCGTCGATGATGGCGAAAGCGAAGCTGCCGGGGCCTTGGGCGGTCTGCGCCGCGACTTCACCCGCCACGCCAAACGCCGCGAGCGCGGCAATGGTCGCCAGATAAGCATCCGCTTCGACCGCCAGCGCCGCGCAAACCAGCGCCGAACCGGCGCAACCCATGGCGGTGACGCGGCTCATCAGCGCATGGCCATTGCCGATTTCGGTCCGGCGCTTGCCGTCGGCGACGACGTCCGTCGCGCCGGTCAGCGCCACGATGGTGCCATGGTCGCGCGCGAAGCGCGCCGGGGCGTCGACTGCGAGCTCGGGACCGGTCAACGCCGCGAATTCCGCGCCGTTGAGCCGGACCACCGCGGGACCGCGGCCGACGACATCGCGCGCGAATTGCGCGCGCTCAGGCGAACGCTCGATGAAGACCGGATCGAGCAGCCACGGCACGCCGTGCGCGGCGGCGGCGGACAGCGCCACGCCGATCGCCGATTTTCGCTCGGCATCGAAGGTACCCAGATTGACCAGCAGCGCATCGGCGCCGGTGACGAAGGCGCCGATTTCATCGGACGACAGCGTCATCGACGGCACCGCACCGGCGGCGAGCAGCATGTTCGCGGTATACTGCTGCGCCACCGAATTGGTGATGCAATGCACGCGCGGCGCGCGCGAACGAATGCGCGCGAACACATCGGCGACGATGTCGGCAAGCTCAATCGGTGCATGCATATCGCGGCCTTTCAAACGCCTGCGAGGATACTACGCCGCCGGCGACACGTCATTCCGGGTGTCCGACAATGCGTCCGGAATGACGCAGGCTCGGGCTTGGTATATGGTGTCGCCACGGAGGTGCGCATGGTTCCCTTTTTCGTGCAGATCAAATGCCAGCTCGGCAAATCCTACGAGGTTGCCAATAAGCTCGCGGATGCCGAGATCGCGTCGGAAATCTATTCGACCGCCGGCGATTTCGACCTCTTGGTGAAATTCTACGTCGATCCGGACACCGACATCGGTCATTTCATCGCCGACAAGGTGCAGACCATTCCCGGCATCGCCAATACCCACACCATCATCACTTTCAAGGCCTTCGGACCGTCCTAGGAGCATGGTCCGATTCAATTGAATTGGATCAGGGTCTGGCGCGCGCGGCTCGTTATTTCTTCGCCGGCGGCGTCGGCCCTTGGACCGGCGGCAGTGAAATGACATAGGCGGCGATTGCGGCGCGATCATCGGCGCCGAGCAACGACGTGTTGCGGATCACCTCGGCCATGGCGCCGCCCGCGTAGTCGCCTGACGGCGTCATGCCATCGTCGAGAAAGCTCGCGATGTCCTTTTCCGACCAGACATCCTTACCGTGCTGGAGGCCGACCGGCGTGATGTTCGGCACCCAGCCCTTGCCGTCGGGCGCCGGCCCCCCGGCGAAACGCTCGCCCTCGATGATGCCGCCGAGCGCGTTGCGCGGACTATGGCATTCCGCGCAATGGCCCGGACCGCTCACCAGATAGGCGCCGCGATTCCATTGCGCCGATTTCGACGGATCCGGCTCGTAAGGACCGCCGTGCAGAAATAGAAGTTTCCAGCCGCCAAGCAGCCTTCGCACATTGAAAGGAAACGACAGCTCATGCCGGCGCGCCTTGCCGCGGACCGGAGGCAGGGTCTTCAGATAGGCATAAAGATCGCGCACGTCGTCGAGCTGCATGTGGCGGTATGACGTATAGGGGAAGGCCGGATAAAGATTGGCGCCGTGCTCCGACGTTCCGTTCCACAGCGCGCCAACGAAATTGGCTTCGGTCCAATTGCCGATGCCGTCCTTGGGATCGGGCGAGATATTCGGCACGTAGAACGTGCCGAATGGCGAATGGAGCGCGAGACCGCCGCCAAGCCGGGTGCGGTCGACCTTCGCGGGATCCTCGTTCGGTACGGCATGGCACGACGCACAACCGCCGATCTCGAACATGGTCTTGCCGTTGTCGAGATTGGCCGCGTGCGGCGGCAGCGCCGCGGCGGGCACGACCGCCGGCAATGTCAGAATCCAGAATGCAGCGAGGGCGATGGTAACGCCGGCCGCGCCCGTGAGCGCGAGCGTTCGCAGTGTCGGCATGCCGCGGTCTCCGGCGCATCCGCCGTTTGGTCCCCAAGAAACACATATCGAACTTCAGCAAGAAAGCGAAGGGCGGGCCGCCGCTGCCGGCGCCCGCCCTCCGGGGCCTTACTCGTTTCGGTCTTGGGTCGTTTTAGTCTTGGGTCGTTTTAGTCTTGGCTCGTTTTTGTCTTGGCTCGTTTTTGTCTTGGCTCGTTTCAGCCTTGGCTCGCCGCGCTCAGCTCTTCTTGAGACGATAGGTCTCGTGACAGCTGCCGCAATCGTTCTTGCCGATATTGCCCATCGCCGCCTTGAAACTGTCCAGGTCCTTCACCGAGGCCTGGGCCGCTTTGGCATCGTCGCCGAACTTGGCGAATTTGGCCTTGAAGTCGGCCATGTTCTCCCAGACCTTGGGGCTCGCCTTGAAATCGTCATTCGCCGCGAAAGCGTCGCCCGGCTTGGAGCTGTCCGGGAACAGCGCCGGCATCTTTGCCGCCGCGTCCTGGAAGGTTGCGAGAACCTTGTGCGCGGCCGCCAGATCAAACGGCATATCGCCCTTCAACATCGCGCCGGCGGTCTTGGCGGCATCGCCGTTGGCCTTCATCAACGCCTTGCGCGCGGCAATCGGATCCTGCTGGGCTGCGGCGGCGCAGACCCCGAGCACGACGGCTGCGGCAATCAATATCGTGCGTTTCATTATATTGGGCTCCCCTCGTTGGCTTCCCGGCGACAAACACCCGCCGCCTCACATTATTCCGGCGTCCACGATCATAGCCGACGGAACGGCCGGCGGGCAGCCATTTCGCGGCGCTATTCCGCCGGGCGCAGCGGGGCTTCGCGGGATTTGCGGCGCCGCTCGGCGAAGCCTGCGATCCAGCGCGCCACTACATAGAACACCGGCGTGAAGATCAGCCCGAATGCCGTCACTCCGACCATGCCGGAGAATACTGCCGTCCCGAGCGCTTGGCGCAATTCCGCGCCGGCGCCGATCGCCCAGACCAGCGGCGTGACGCCGAGGATGAAGGCCAGCGACGTCATCAGGATCGGGCGCAACCGCAGCCGGGTCGCCTCCACCGCCGCCTCCCAGCGGCTGCGGCCCTGATCCTCGAGCTGGCGCGCGAACTCGACGATCAATATCGCGTTCTTCGCCGCGAGCCCGATCAGCACCACGAAGCCGACCTGGGTGAGGATATTGTTGTCCTGGCCGCGGATAATCACGCCGATGATGGCGGCAACGAGACACATCGGCACGATCATGATCACCGCAAGCGGCAGCGTCAGGCTTTCATATTGCGCCGCCAGCACCAGGAACACGAATACCACCGCGAGCACGAAGGCGAACATCGCCGTGGAGCCGGCCCTGATCTGCTGGTAGGCGAGCGTGGTCCACTCGGTCGCAAAACCTTCCGGCAGTGTCTGCGCGGCGAGCTTGTCCATGATCGCGATCGCCTGGCCCTGCGAGTAACCGGCCGCCGCGGCGCCGTCGAGCTCGGCGGCGGGATAGAGATTGTAGCGCGGCACCCGATAGGGGCCGGAGATATCGTCGACGGTGGTGAAGGAGCCGAGCGGCACCGTATCGCCGCTGGAATTGCGCACCCTGATCTTCAACACATCGGCGACATCGCGGCGATCTTGGTCCCGGGCCTGGGCGGTGACGCGAAAGGTGCGGCCGAACAGATTGAAGTCGTTGACGTAGGACGAACCGATATAAATCTGCAGCGCGTTGAACACGTCCTGCACATTGATTCCGAGGAGCTGCGCCTTGGTGCGGTCGATATTGAGATAGACCTCGGGCGTCGAGGTTTCGAACAGCGAGAAGACCTGGCTCAGCCCGGGCGTTTGGTTGGCGCGCGCCATTAAGGCTACAGCCGCATTGCGCAGCGCCGCGGAGCCGGCGCCGGCGCGGTCCTCGACCATCATGCGAAAGCCGCCGGCGGTGCCGATGCCGCGCACCGGCGGCGGCAGCACTGAAACGATGAAGGCTTCCTGGATCTTCGACAGCCGCTTGTTCAACTCGCCTTGAATCGCGCTCGCCGATTGGTTCGGCTCATGCGCGCGCTGATCGAATGGATCGAGCACCAGAAACAGCGCGCCGGAATTGGGCGCATTGGTGAAGGTTGCGCCGGAGAAGCCGACGATATTCACCGCATGCGCGACGCCGGGGACGCTCTTGGCGATGTCCAGCACACGCTGCTGCACCGCGTCGGTACGCGCGAGCGATGCGCCCGGCGGCAATTGCACCACCGTAATGATGTAGCCGGCGTCGACTTGCGGGATAAAGCCGACGGGAGTGGCGCGAAACGCATTCAAGCCGAGCCCGATGACGACCAGATAGATCGCCACCATGATGACGGCGCGGCGGACGGTCCGGGTCGCGAGCCAGGAAATTCCGGCGCCGACCTTGTCGAAACCGCGATTGAAATAGCCGAAGAAGCCGTGGATCGGCCGCTCCCACCAGGTGTCGCGGTGATTGGGCTCGTGGGGCTTGAGCAACAGCGCGCACATCGCCGGCGACAGCGTCAGCGACACGATCAGCGAGATGACGGTCGCGCCGGCGATAGTCAGCGCGAATTGCCGGTAGAACTGGCCCGATATGCCGGTGATGAACATCGACGGCACGAACACCGCGCAGAGCACGAGCGCGATGGCGATCAGCGCCGAACCGACTTCGTCCATGCTCTGCTTGGCGGCCTCGCGCGGCGCAAGGCCCGAAGCGATATTGCGTTCGACATTCTCGACGACGACGATGGCGTCGTCGACCACGATGCCGATGGCGAGAACGAGCCCGAACAAGGTAAGATTATTCAACGTGAAACCGAACGCCGCCATGAAGAAAAAGCTGCCGATGAGCGATACCGGAATGGCGACCAGCGGAATGATGGCGGCCCGCCAGGTCTGCAGGAACAGGATCACGACCAAGACGACGAGCACGACGGCTTCGCCGATGGTGTTGATGACGGCGTCGACCGATTCCTGAATGAACTGGGTCGGATTGTAGACGATGGCATAGGCGACGCCGGGCGGAAAGCGTTTGGCGAGTTGCGCCATCAGATCGTTGACGCCCTTGGCGGTGGCGAGTGCATTCGAGCCCGGGCGCTGGAAGATCGCGAGCGCGACCGCGGGGTCGTGATCCAGATAGGAATTCGACGAATAATCGAGCGCGTCGAGCCTGATGTCGGCGACATCCCTGAGCCGCACCACGGCGTCCGCCGTCTGCTTGACCACGATGGAGCCGAATTCGCTTGGATCGTCGAGCCGGCCGAGCGTTTGCACCGCGATTTGGAACGCGCCCGGATTGTCGATCGGCGGCGCATTGAGCACGCCGGAGGCGACCTGGATGTTCTGGCCCTGCAGCGCGGTGGTGACGTCGTTCGCCGTCAAGCCGAGCGATTGCAGTCGGTCCGGATCGAGCCAGATCCGCATCGAGTAATCGCGGCTGCCGAACACGGTGATCGAGCCGACGCCGTCAACCCGGGTGAGCGGATCGGTCACTTCCAGCGTGGCATAGTTGGAGACGAACAGCGCGTTGCGCGATTTGTCGGGCGAGTACAGGTGCACGACCATCATCAGGTCGGGCGAGGCTTTGTTGACCGTGACGCCGATATTGCGGACGTCGGCCGGCAGCCGCGGCTGGGCGATGGCGACGCGGTTCTGCACCTGTACCTGGGCGATGTCGAGATTAGTGCCGAGGTCGAAGGTGACCTGGATCGAGAACCGCCCGTCCGCCGTCGAGTTCGACGACATATAGAGCATGTTCTCGACGCCGTTGATCTGCTCCTCGACCGGCGTCACCACCGTCGAGGCGACGACATCGGCGCTGGCGCCGGGATATTGGCCGGAGACGACGACGACCGGCGGCGCGATCTCGGGATATTGCGCGACCGGCAGCCGCGAAAACGACACGCCGCCGAGGATCACGAACACGATCGAGACCACGGCGGCAAAAATCGGCCGGTCGATGAAAAAATGCGAGAGGCGCATGTTAGGGCATCAACCCGCTTTGGCCTGATCGCCGGCAGCCGGCGGCGGGGCGGCCCCTTGCTGCTCCGCCTTGACCTTGATGCCCGGGCGCGCGCGCATCAGCCCGTTGACGATCACGCGGTCAGTGGCGGCGAGCCCATCCTTGATGACGCGCAAACCGCCGTCGAGTTGGCCGGGAGTGACGTATTTCTGCCGTACCGTGCCGTCGGCATCGACGACCAGCACATATTTGCGAATTTGCTCGGAGCCGATCGCGGCATCGGGAACGAGCAGCGCCATATAGGGTGGCGAACCGGGAACGCGCAGCCGGCCGAACATCCCGGGCGTGAACAGGCCCTCGGCATTATCGAAGACGGCGCGACCGCGAATCGTGCCCGAGGATTGATTGATGGCATTGTCGACGAAATCGATCTTGCCGCTGTGGACGAAATCTTTCTCGTCGATCAGCTTCAGCTTCACCGGGACATTGCCGTTGAGCGCCGCCACGTCCTTGCTCGCGCTGGCGAAGCGCACGTAGCGCAGATAGGAAGCCTCGTCGAAGGAGAATTCGAACCAAATCGGATCGACCGACACCACCGTCGCCAACAGCGTCGTATTACCGCCGGTGCCGCCGGTCACCAGATTGCCGACGGCGACGCGGCGGTCGCCGATGCGGCCGTCGATCGGCGAGCGCAATTCCGAGTATTGATCGAGGTCGAGTTCGGCGGAATGCACCATCGCTTCTTGGGCGCCGACCGCGGCTTCCGCCACCGCCTTGGCCTGCGTGCGCTGGTCGTAGGTCTGCTCGGTGATGGTCTTATTGGTCAGCAAAGCCTGGCCGCGTTCGAGATCGGCCTGCGTGAACGAGAGATTGGCGCGCGCCTGGGCGAGATTGGCGCGCATTTGTTCGAGCGCGATCTCGAACGGCCGGCGGTCGATGGTGAAGAGCGGATCGCCCTTTTTCACCATCTGGCCGTCCTTGAAATGAATCTCCGCCAGATAGCCGGACAGCCGCGAGCGGATCTCGACCGAATTCACCGCAGCGAAGCGGCCGACATATTCGTCCTGATCGACGACCGTGCGCTGCACCGGGTTGGCGACGGTGACGGTCGGCGGCGGCGGCCCGCCGCTTTGCTGCTGGCCCTGGCCGCAGCCGGCAAGCATCACCGACAGCGTGATCGCCGCCGACACGAGGACGGCGAAACGCGCCGCATTGCCAAACTTCATGCCTATTTCCCTCATGCCGAGCCCGCCTGCAATAATCGCGCCTCGGTCCGCGCATGGTCACTGCGCGGATCGTCGCCCTTTTTCAAGCCCGTACCGCTCCCCATGTTGGCCCGCAATCTCGACATCTACCAAACTGGCGGGCGTTAGAGCTCTAACGATTTGAAATTCAACGACAATCAGTGGCGGCGGGTCTAATTCCAAATCAGCCGCGCGACAGCCCCGCAAGAGCTGCGCCCGCCAGTGCCAGCCACGCCGCGATGAGAATGAAGCCGCCGGAGGGCGCTGCCATGGGGAAGAGCCGATGCGCGGTGAAAGCGCGCATCGCGATATCGCCTGAAAACAATAGCGCGCCAAGCACCCAGGCGCAGAGCACGATGAGCGCCAGCGGCCGCCACAGCAGGCCTTGCTGCATCAGCGCCGCGCCGCCAAGGACCGCCGCGGCGTGGAACAGCAGCATATAGGCGGCGCTGTCGAGGCCTAAGCCGGGCGCCATATGGGCGCCGGCTGCAGCCAGCACGATGCCACCCGCGCCCATCAGGCCGGCAAGTGCGATCAGGATCGTCACGGTCATGGTCGTCGTCCTCCACACCGCGAGGCGGCCTAATGAGTATAGGATGGCTTGGCGCAAAAGATTAAATTCGAGGGAGGGCAGCGGTCCAATGGGGCAGGCGTTTGAATTCGGGCTCTACAGTTTCGGCGACCTCACGCCGCACGCCCAAACCGGCAAGCCCGCCGGCGCCCAACAGCGACTTTCCGAAATCCTCGCCGCAGCAAAACTTGCCGACGATGCCGGCTTCGATGTTTTCGCAGTCGGCGAGCATCACCGGCTCGATATGCCCATTGCGGCCACGGCAGTCGTCTTGGCGGCGATCGCGGCGCAGACCAAAAATATCCGTCTCGCCAGCGCCGTCACCATACTGAGCACCGCCGATCCGGTGCGCGTGTTCGAGGATTTCGCCACCGTCGATCTGATCTCCGGAGGACGCGCCGAGATCATTGCCGGCCGTGGCGTGTTCACGGAATCCTTCCCGCTGTTCGGCTACGACCTCGCCGATTACGACGCACTGTTCGCCGAGAAGCTCGAACTTCTGCTGAAGCTCAACGCCGAGGAACGCGTTACCTGGCAAGGCCGCTTCCGCTCCGCGCTGAACGACGCGCCGATCCCGCCGCGCCCGGTACAGGGCCGCGTGCCGATCTGGGTCGGCACCGGCGGCACGCCGAGCAGCGCCGAACGCACAGCCCGGCTCGGGCTGCCGCTCGCGCTCGCCAATATCAGCCTCCCGCCGGAAAAACTCGCGCCGCTCGCCGGCCTTTACCGCCGCACCGGAGCGCAGGCCGGCCACGACGCGGGAGACCTGAAAATCAGCATCGCCAGCCATCTGCATGTTGCGGAAAACTCGCAGGAAGCGCTCGACACCTTTTATCCGCATTATGCCGGTTATTTCCGCGATCACACGCCGTCGCAATACCGCGCTCGCGAGATCACGCGGGCCGAATACGAGACGCTGGCCGGCCCGCAAGGCGCGCTGTTCGTCGGCAGCCCGCAACAGATCGTCGACAAGATCCTCTACGAGCGCGAATTATTCGGCCATCAGCGCTTCCTGGCGCAGATCGATATCGGCGGCTTGGCCTATGCGAGCGTGGCGCGGGTGATCGAACTCGTCGCGACGCAGGTCGCGCCAGCGGTTCGGCGCGCAGTAGGCTGAAACAAGCGGCCCGGATTGAAAGATGCGGCGGGTTCCTTTTGTGGTATCATATAACCTCCACGAAGGGCGCTAGTGTTCGCCGACGGGATGCCAGAGCGCCCAGGCAGCAACGGGCCGAGACGGCTCTCGGCCCCAGATCTGGAGGCTGGTGATGTCGCGCATTTCGATAATCGGTGCGGTGAAAAGCAAGAACGTCGCGGCGATTGCGATCCTTGCCGTATTGCTCGGCGGCTTCGGCAGCATGAGCTTTGCGGCGCAGGACCGGTACACGCTTAAATTGGGCAAGCTCTCGTTTGCCGATTTCAAAGGATATGAAGATTGGAAGGATGTCGCGGTCAGCCAGACCGCAACTCAATTGAAAGAGATCGTGGCGAATGACGTGATGATGAACGCGTATCGGAAAGGCCTTCCCGCCGATGGCAAGCTATTTCCCGAGGGGTCCAAGATTGTGAAGATCGAGTGGACGTTCAAAAAGAACCCTGTGTCCCCTTATTTGGTGCAGGTGCCCGATACCCTGAAGGCGGTTGACGTGATTGAGAAAGATACCAAGAGATTCCCGAACACGCACGGATGGGCCTACGCCAATTTCATCTATGATGCGGCGTCTGACACTTTTGCGCCCGAGGGGACTGAACCCACGTGCGGATTCGCGTGCCACACGACAGTGTCGGCAAAGGATTACATCTTCACGGCTTATCCCAAGAGATAAGCAGGGGGATCGGCTGCCGCGGACGGCTGCTCGTTCATGACGACATGCCCTAGTCCACCCCCGCCCGCCCGATCGCCGCATAGCGGAAGCCCGCGCGTTTCATTTCGTCGGGGCGGTAGATGTTGCGCAGGTCGACGATCACTGGGCGGGCCATGATCTTCTTGAGCCTTTGCAGATCGAGCGCGCGGAATTGCTCCCATTCAGTGGCGATGACGACGGCGTCGGCGCCTTCGGCGGCGCTATAGGCGTTGTCGCAATAGGCCACGGTGGGCAACAGCGGCTTCGCCTGTTCCATGCCGGCCGGATCGTAGCCGCGCACTTTGGCGCCGAGATCGGTGAGCGCGGTGATCAACGGGATGGCGGGCGAATCGCGGGTGTCGTCGGTGTTGGGCTTGAAGGTGAGACCCAGCACCGCGACGGTCTTGCCGCGCACCGAGCCGTCGAGCGCCGCCACCACTTTGCGCGCCATGGCGCGTTTGCGCTGGTCGTTGACCACCGTCACCGCCTCGACGATCCGCATTGCCACGCCGTGGTCCTGCGCGGTCTTCAAAAGCGCGCTGGTGTCCTTCGGAAAACACGAGCCGCCGAAGCCCGGGCCGGCGTGCAGAAATTTACCGCCGATGCGATTATCGAGCCCCATACCGCGCGCCACTTCCTGCACGTCGGCGCCGACCTCCTCGCATAGATCGGCGATCTCGTTGATGAAGGTGATCTTGGTGGCAAGAAAGGCATTGGCGGCGTATTTGATCAGCTCCGCGGTGCGGCGGCTGACATAGACGAGCGGCGGTGTATTCAGATAAAGCGGCCGGTAGATCTCGGCGAGCACGTTACGGGCACGCGGATCGTCGGTGCCGACCACGATGCGGTCGGGATGCTTGAAGTCCTGGATGGCGGCGCCCTCGCGGAGGAATTCCGGATTGGAGACGACCTGGATCTCGGCGTCGGAGCGCTTGTCGCGCAAAATATGTTCGATCTCGTCGCCGGTGCCGACCGGCACCGTCGATTTGGTCACCACCACGGCCTCCGCCGACAGAAGCGGCGCGATCTCGCGCACGGCCTCATAGACGAAGGTGAGATCCGCATGGCCGTCGCCGCGGCGCGACGGCGTGCCGACCGCGATGAATACCGCCTCCGCCTCGCCGATGCCCGAGGTGTCGCCGGCGAATTCGAGCCGGCCCTGCCGCATATTGGCCTCGACCAGATCGGCGAGCCCCGGCTCGAAGATCGGGATTTCGCCGCGCTTGAGCGCCGCGACCTTGGCGGCATCCTTGTCGATACAGGTTACCTGATGCCCGAAATCGGCAAAGCAGGCGCCGGAAACAAGCCCCACATAGCCAGCGCCGATCATGGTCACACGCATTGCATTCCCCGTTTAAGGCTGCCTGGTTTAAGGCTGCGCGGTTTAAGACTGCCCCGTTTGAATTTGCCGAGCCTCGTCGAACGGTGGCGCGGGCGCAACGTCGGCATCCCGCCGCATCAAGGCGAGCCAGCGCCGTCCGAACAGCACGATCACGAGCCCTCCGTAAACCACGCCGCCGAGCGCCGCCAACAACGCGAGCTCCGATTCGTTGCGGAACCTGGACCACGAGGATAACAAAGCCGTGACCAGCGGATCGGCAATAATCAGGACCAGCGCCAACGCCACCCCGGACACCGCGAGCTTGATCAGCGACGATTTCAGCGCGGCGTCCGGCGCGATCAGGTGAGCCCGCGCCGCGAAGAACAGCACCAGGATGAAATTGATCCAGGCGCCGATCGAGGTCGCGAGCGCGAGCCCGACCTGCGCCAGCGGCACCATGAGCACGACCTTGAAAGCGATATTGACGGCAGTGCCGATCAGCGCCGCCTTGACCGGCGTCTTGGTATCGCCGCGGGCGAGAAATGGCGCAACCACGCTGCGGATGAGGACGAAAGGCACGAGCCCGATCGTATAGGCGACGAGCGTCATCGCCGCCGCATGCGCATCCTCGGGCGTAAAGGCGCCGCGCATGAACAGCGCCCGCATGATCAGACCCGGCACCACCAGGAAGGCGATGACGCAGGGCAGCGCCAGGAGCAGCGCGAATTCGATGGCGCGGTTCTGCGCTGAGCGGGCCCCCACCTCGTCGCCGGCGGCGAGCCGATGGGTCATTTCCGGCACCAGCACGGTACCGACCGCGATGCCGATGACGCCGATCGGCAATTGATCGATGCGGTCGGCATAGTAGAGCGCCGAGATCGCGCCCGCCGACAGAAAGCTCGCGATGATGGTATCGGCGAACATCGCAAGCTGCGTTCCCGCCGAGCCGATCGTCGCGGGCACGAGCGCGCCGAAGAAGCGCTTGACGTCGTCGTCCCAGCGCAGCGCGCGGAACGAGGTCATGACGCCGGCATAGAAAGTATCGCCGCCGACCAGCGCCGCCTGCAGCACACCCGAGATCAGCACGCCCCAGGCCGCCGCATGGCCGGCGCCCGGAAACAGAAATGCGAGCCCGAGCGTCGCCATCATCGTAACATTGAGCAGGATCGGCGCCGCGGCTGCCGCCGCGAAGCGGTGCAGCGCATTGAGGATGCCGCTCCACAGCGTCACCAGCGTGATCAGCAAAAGATAAGGAAAGGTGATCCGCGTCAGCGACACCGCGAGCGCGAATTGCTGCGGCTCGCGCGAGAAGCCCGGCGCCAGCACTTCGATCACTTGCGGGGTAAAGATCAGCGCCAGCGCCAGCAGCACGACCTGCGAGGCCAGCAGCAAAGTGAAGATGCGGTCGCCAAACCGGCTTGCCGCTAACGCGCCGCCCTGGGTGCGGATGCGTGCATAGGCCGGAATGAAGGCCGCATTGAAGGCGCCCTCGGCGAAAATGGCGCGAAAATGGTTCGGCAGCCGGAAGGCAACAAAGAACGCGTCGGCGACCGGCCCTGCGCCGATGATCGCCGCCAACAAGATGTCGCGCAGAAACCCGGTTAGACGCGACAGAAGCGTATAGCCGCCGACGGTGAGAATCTTGCCGATCATGCTTGGTGTGTACGGCTAATCGTCCCGCTCGTCATTCCGGATTGCCGCAAAGTGGCAAGTCCGGAATCCATATCCACAGGTGGCGATTATGGATTCCGGGCTCCTCGCTTTGCTCGGCCCCGGAATGACGTGACAAATCAGCCCGCGAGCGCCCGCCGGACGCCGGCGATGATGCGGTCCTGCACCGGCGGCTCGAGATAGGCATGCATCGGCAGGCTGATCACTTCCGCCGACAATTGCTCGCTCGTCGGCACGCCGCCGCCGGCGATGGGGAAGTCGCGATAGGCCGGCTGGCGATGCAGCGGCTTGGTGTAATAGATCGCGGTCGGAATGCCGTCGGCTTTCAGCGCGGCGGCGAACGCATCGCGGCGGCCGGGCTCGAGCCGGATGGTATATTGCGCCCAGACCGAGGTGCACTCGTTGCCGGTGCGGGGCACGGTCGCCACGTCGGCGAGGGCCTGCGCATAGCGCGCCGCGACCCGATTACGCGCGACGATCTCATCCGGGAAAATCTTCAACTTTTCGATCAGCACCGCCGCCTGGATGGTGTCGAGCCGGCCGGTGATGCCGATCCGCGCGGCTTCGGAGCGGTCGACGCCCTCGCCGTGCAGGCGAATGCTTTTGATGCGCGCCGCCAGCGCATCGTCATCGGTGAACACCGCGCCGCCGTCGCCGTAGCAGCCGAGCGGCTTGGCGGGGAAAAAGCTGGTCGCGGTTGCGGTCGACAGCGTGCCGAGCTTTTTGCCGCGGTAGCTCGCGCCGAAGGCTTGGGCGGCGTCGTCGAGCACCAAGAGACCGTGCGTGGCGGCGATAGCGGAGATCGCATCGTGATCGGCCGGCAGACCGAACAGATCGACCGGAATGATCGCGCGCGGCTTCAGGCCGTGGGCCTTGGCGGTCGCGACGGCACGTTCGCAACTCGCCGGATCGAGATTAAACGTGTCGGGCAGGACGTCGGCGATAATCGGCGTGGCGCCGAGCAGCGCCACCATCTCGGCCGTCGCATGATAGGTGAAGGACGGGCAGATCACCGCGTCGCCGCGGCCGATTTCCCATGCCATGAGGACCAGAAGGAGCGCATCGGTGCCGCTGGCGCAGCCGATCGCGTGCTTTGAGCCGCAGAACGCGGCGAGATCGGCTTCGAAGGCGCGCACCTCCGGACCCTGGACGAACTGACAATGCGTGAGTACGCGGCCGACCGCATCGTCGACGGCGCGGCCGAGGCGACGGCGCTGCGCCGCGACATCGATGAAGGGGATGGGCCGTTCTTCCACGCGAATATGCTGGTTCATGATTTATTTGATCTGTTTCTTGATTCCGGCGGGCAGCAAGCTTTTCAGCCGACGACGCGCCGGGGGCCCTTGCGCTGCGGCATGGCGGCCTGCGCCGCGCGGGAATCGGCCGAGCGCGAATCGAGACAGCGGATGGCGATTTCGAGGCTGGCGAGCGCTTCCTCGCCGGTGACCGCCGGCGGCTGGCCGCTGCGGATGGCGCCGACGAAAGCCAGTAGCTCGGAGCGCAACGGTTCGGCATAGCCGACCGAGAGATGCCGCATCGAATAACTGCCGTCCGGCTGGAAGCCGAAACATTCGGTCACTTGCAGCGTCAAAAGATCGCCAATGACATATTTGTCGCGGGTCGCGATATGAATGGTGCGCGCTTTGAACGGCGTCAGCCAGTTGGTGTTGATATGCGCCAGCACGCCCGACGCGGTGCGGAATTGCAGGAGCGCGATGTCTTCGCGCTCGGCAACCGCGCTCGAGGTCTGCGGCTGGATCTCCACAATCTCCGACTCGGTGAACCAGCGGATCAAATCGATATCGTGCACAGCGAGATCGATGACGACGCCGACATTCGACATGCGCGGCGGGAACGGTCCTACTCGAGTGATGGCGATCGAAAGAATATCCTGGTCCTTGATGGCGCGCTTGATCGACTGCACCGCCGGATTGAACCGCTCGACATGGCCGACCATCAGCGTGACCCCGGAGCGGCGGGCTGCGGCGACGACGGCGCGGCTCTCCTCGACGGTCGACGCGATCGGCTTCTCGACCATGAGATGGATGCCGCGCGCCGCGCAGTCGATGGCGATATCGTGATGCAGATGCGTGGGCGCGGCGATCGTAACCGCATCGACACCCTCGCGGATCAGCGCATCGGCGTCCGGAAATGAAGCGCAGCCTAGCGTGCGGGCAACCTGGTCGCAGCGCTTGCGGTCGGGATCCGCGACACCGATCAGCTTTACGCCAGGCAGTTCCGACAAGACGCGGGCGTGGTTACTGCCCATAACGCCCACACCGATAACACCGACGCGCAACGCGCCGTCCACGCCGAGTTTTTCAGCCTCACGCATGACCCCAAAAGCCCCCTTAGCTACCCCGGGAAGCCGACCCCATTCGTCCCCCTAGCATGCTTGGTGCCAAGTGGCGACCAGCCGGGTGGGGAAATCCGAACACGAATTGAGTCAAAGGCTTACCGCGTGGCGGCAATAACCCGCAACCATGGTCCAAAGTGTTGCAAATACTGGAAAATCCCGGAAACCGAGCGGCTGCGGAGGCTGAACGGGCGTCCGTCCGCGCCGCCGCGTCTCGGCGCCCCATTACGATCGGCGGTAATCGTCCTCGATGCGGACGATGTCGTCCTCGCCGAAATAGCTGCCGGTCTGCACCTCGATCAGTTCGAGATCGATCTTGCCGGGATTTTCCAAGCGATGCTTGGCGCCGATCGGAATGTAGGTCGATTCATTCTCGTGAACGATCCGCGTCTCGTCACCGACTGTGACCCGCGCGGTGCCCTGCACCACGATCCAATGTTCGGCACGATGATGATGCAGTTGCAGCGAAAGTCGCCCGCGCGGCTTCACCACGATGCGCTTGACCTGGAAGCGCGGCCCGTGATCCACCGACTGATAGGAGCCCCACGGCCGGTGCACCTTCAGATGTTCCTCGGTGACCGCCGGCGCCACTTCCTTGAGCTTTTGTACCAGCCGGCGCATGCCGTCGCCGTCCTCGCGCTTGGCGACCAGCACGGCGTCATCGGTCGTGACTACCACCAGATTGTCGACGCCGAACAGCGCCACGAGCTGCCTGTCGCTCGTCACATAGGAGCCGCGTGAATCGACGAAGACCACGGAACCCTGACTGGAATTGCCGAGCGCGTCGCGGCTCGAAAGCTCCCACACCGCCTGCCAGGATCCGACGTCGGACCAGCCGTAGGAAACCGGCGTCACGGCGGCGCGCTTGGTCCGCTCCATCACCGCGTAGTCGATCGATCGCGCCGTCGCCTGCCCAAAGGCTTTCGCGTCCAGGGTAACAAACCCGAGATCGGTGCCGGCGGCTTCTACCGCCGCCGTCACTGCCGCGACGCTATCGGGCTCGAAACTGGCATATTCGCCGATCAGCAAGCCGGCGCGGAACATGAAATTGCCGGCGTTCCACAAATAGCCTTCCTGGACATAACGCTCGGCGGTTTTGGCGTCCGGCTTTTCGACGAATTTCTCGATTGCAAAAATGTCGGGGCCGATCGCGGCCCCGGCGCGGATGTAACCGTATTCGGTGGCCGGCCGGGTCGGGCGCACGCCGAAGGTAACAATCCGGCCGGCGGTGGCGGCCTCGGCCACATGGCTGCAAACTTTGGCGAAAGCCGCCGCGTCGCTCACGACATGATCGGCCGCCAGCGCCACCATCAGCGGATCGCCGTCGCGCTTGATGGCAAAGGCCGCGCCGGCGGCGATTGCGGGACCGGAATCGCGCCGGATCGGCTCAAGCATAATATCGGCCTCGACGCCGATGGCGGCGAGCTGCTCGGCCACCAGGAAGCGGTATTGATTATTGGTCACGATAATGGGACGGCCAAACAGCGCCGGATCGGAGCCCCGACGAATGGTATCTTGAAACGTCGAGCGCGGACCAAACAACGGCAGGAATTGCTTCGGCCGGCCTTCGCGCGAGGCCGGCCACAGCCGGGTACCGGCGCCGCCGCACATGATCAGGGGAATGATCGGTTGAGCCAAGGCTTAGGTCCCTTCCGAAACGCCGAACTCTGCCACACCTACGTTAAAAACATCTACGCGATTCCCGGCCGCGCCATAAGTCGAAAGGCGGCGGCAAGACCCGTAGCCGCCTGAGCTATTTCTTGCGCGAGACTTTATTGACCAAGGCTTTCTTGACCAAGGCTCTCTTGCCGAGCACCCGGCCGGCCACGGCGTCGAGCTTGCGCACGAGCTTCGGGTCGCGAGCCGCCGGCGCGGTGATCAGGGCGTTGTCGAGCGCCCGGTCGGAGCCGATCGGGCACGGCTCGTGCTCGCGCGGAAAGTCCCTTGCTAGCCGCGCCACCAACCGCGTCGCCTTCTCGGCATTCGCCATCAACACCTTGATGATGTCTTGCACGGTCACCGCGTCATGATCGGGGTGCCAGCAGTCGAAATCCGTGACCATGGCGACGGTGGCGTAGCAAATCTCCGCCTCGCGCGCGAGCTTGGCCTCCGGCATGTTGGTCATGCCGATCACCGAATAGCCGAGATTTTTGTAGGTGAGGCTCTCGGCCAGCGTCGAGAACTGCGGACCTTCCATGCACACATAGGTGCCGTCGCGGACCACGGCGAGGCCTTCGGCCATCGCCGCCTCGGCGATATGGATGCGCAGCCGCGGCGACACCGGATGCGCCATCGACACGTGGGCGACGCAACCTTTGCTGAAGAACGAGCTTTCGCGCTTATGGGTGCGGTCGACGAACTGGTCGACCAACACGAAGGTGCCGGGCGGCAAACTCTCCTTGAACGAGCCGCAGGCCGACAGCGAGACCAGGTCGGTGACGCCTGAGCGCTTGAGCACGTCGATATTGGCCCGATAATTGATGTCGGACGGCGAATGGCGGTGGCCATGACTATGCCGTGACAGGAACACCACCGGGAGACCTGCGATCTGACCGACCCGCAGCGGCCCGGACGGCTCGCCCCAGGGGCTCTTGACGGTCTTCGTGCGCACCTTTTCGAGGCCGGGGAGATCGTAAATACCTGAGCCGCCGATAATGCCGAGCACTGCCTTGGTCATGAAACAAAACTCTCCATGCACGCCGGAATGCGTGGCAGGCCGACCTTTGCCGGACCGGCCGAAAAAATCAATGATGCAGCAATATGAGCGAAATCGCCGGCACGTAGGTGATGATCATCAGTGCCATGAAATTGAGCAGCAGGAACGGCAGCACGCCGACATAGATCCGGCTCAAGGGCGCGTCGAAAATCGCTTGCGAGGTGAACAGGTTCAAGCCGAACGGCGGCGTATACATGCCGAGCGAAAGATTGACCGCGACGATGATGCCGAAATGGATGGGATCCACTCCGACGCCGCGCACGATCGGCAGCAAGAGCGGCGTGAGGATCAGGATCGCCGCCGGCGGCTCCAGAAAGCTTCCCGCCAGCAGCAAGCCGATATTGAGAATGAGCAACAGCTCCCACTTCGCCATGTGCATGGCGTTGATGCCTTCGACGATGTGCTGCGGGATGCCGCTGGTCGTCAACAGCCATGAATAGATTCCCGCCGAGGTCACGATCAGCAGGATTTGCGAGATCAGATAGGAAGAGGCCAGCAGTATCCGCCAGAAGCCCGCGAGGTCGACCTCGCGATAGATGAACATGGTGACGAACAGCGAATAGACGACCGCGACACCGGCGGCTTCGGTCGGCGTAAAGACGCCGCCATAGATGCCGCCGAAGATCACCGCGAGCGACCCGATCGCCCAGCTCGCTTCCTTGCTGGTCTTCCAGATGGTCGCCCAATGCGCGCTCGAGCCGAGCGGGACGTTCTTGAACTTGGCGTAGCTCATCACATAGACGGCATCGATAAAGCCGATAAGCAGGCTCGGCAGGATGCCGGCCGTGAACAGGAGCACGGCGGATTGCTCGGACGAGACCGCGTAAAGGATCATCGCGATCGACGGCGGGATGACGACCGCGATGGCGCCCGACGAAGCGACGAGGCCGACCGCGAAGCGATCGTTGTAGCCGCCGTCGCGCAGCGCCGGGTAAAGCATGCGGCCCATCGCAACCACGGTGCCGACCGCGGTGTGCGACATGGCGCCGAACAATTCGGACGCCGCCACCGTCGTGACCGCGAGCGAACCCGGCATGCGGCCGACCATGGCCATCACCATGGCGATGATGCGCCGCGCGATGCCGCCCTGCGCCATGATTTCGCCGGCCAGCACGAAGAACGGAACGGCGAGCAACGGAAAGTTATCCAGCCCGCTGAACATGTAGGTCTGGATGGTCTCGGTCGGCGCGTCGGCGACGGTCAAGACCGCGACAATCGAGGTTACGAGCAGGATCAAAAAAATCGGAAAGCCGAGGATGAGGAGAGCGACCGGCAAGCCGAAAAAGACGAGATAGCCCATGGCCGCCGCCCTTAATGCGAACTGTCGGCGTGGTCGGCGCCCGGTGAGAGCCGCATGACGAGCCGGAAGGCGACCAAGAGGCCCATCAAGCTATAGCCGATCGGTATCATCGCCTGCGGGATATAGAGCGGAAAATTGGCCGCCTGGCTGCGCTCGTCGAAGGCGGCGAGCTGGGTGATGACCGGCCAGGCAAAGACGGTGACGGCGCCTGCCGCCGCCAGCATCACCAGTTCCGAGAACACATGCACGCATTCGCGCAATTTCGGCGGCAGCATCATCAAGACGACATCCATCCGGATCTGCCGCCCCTCCCAGGCAACCGCGCAGCAGCCGGTGAACACGCAGCCCACCATGAGGAACAGCATGATCTCTTCCGCCCACGGGATCGACACGCTGAAGAAATAGCGCCCGACGATGTTGGCGAAATTGATCGCGACGCTGGCGATCAGGCAGACCGCGGCCGCCGTCCGGGTGATCGCAAGCAGCCAACGAACGCCTTTGACGACACTATCGATCACACCGGACCTCTCTATGTGCGAACCGTGAAACTCGCCGGCTACTGGGTCGACGACTGCCGCGTCCGCTGCGCCGCGTCGGTGAGGATCTTATAGGCCTCGGCCAATTGCGGCTTGGACTTGGAGACGTCGGCGCCGACGCTCGACAGCATCTGCATCATCGAGGTTTGCTCATCGGGGGGCAGATTGATCAATTCGCCGCCCGAGGCCTTCCAATTCGCCTCGGCCTTCTGACGCAGATCGATCGAGGTCGGATTGATGGCGATGGATTGCGCCATGCCTTCCTTGTCGACGATGTCCTGCAGGTCCTTCGGCAAGGCGTCGAACCATTTTCGATTGACTTCGGCGATGAGGAAGATCGCCGGCTGGTTGGTCATCGTGATGTATTTCGCGGCGTCGATAAAATGCATCTTGGTGAACGGCCCCATCCCGGCCACCGAGCCGTCGATGGTACCCTGCTGCAAGGCCGGCAGCACGTCGCCCAAAGTCATCACCACCGCGGTTGCGCCGAGCCGGCCGAAGGCTTCGGTCTGGAAGGCCGACGCAAAGGTCCGCAGCTTCAAGCCCTTGAAATCGGCCAGATGGCGGATCGGCGTTTTTGAAATGACGTCGGAGGGCTCGGCCATGAACAGTCCGACGCCATGCAGCCCCTTGTCGGCGCCAAGCGAGAGCATCAGTTTGAGTACCGCCGGATCGGCCGCGACCCGGTGGCCATGCGCAAGCGAGTCGACAAGCCCCGGCGCCGCGGTCACTTCGAAGCGCTCATCGACGCCGACCCAGAATTCGGACGGGATGACCGCCATTTGTATGGCGCCGAACTGCGTGCCTTCGATCTGCCGCGGGATCGGGCCGAGTTGGCTCGCGGGATAGACTTCGCCTTTGATACGGCCGCCGGAATCTTTTTCCACCGCGGCCGCGAAATTCCTAGCGTAGGTGTCGGGCACGTCGTTGATGGTAGGCGTCGTGATTTTCATCACGTAAGTGGGCTCGGCGGCCCGCGCTCCCCCGAGCGTCAGCGCCACCGCGCATGCGGCCACAGCGACGACCGCAGGCGCAATACCCCCACGATTTCTGCCGGTCATTGTTCCCTCCCTGTCGGAATGGCCCACCGGACCGCGTCGAGGCGGCGGCGGGCGTACCCATGCCGAGCCATCAAGATACAGGAATTTTTCAAATTCCGACGCGGAAATCCGCTGTGTGACGGACTGCCGCGCCCGAAAAAGAGGCAGGCGAAAGCCGGGGCTCGGCGCCGCCGGCTATTTTGTCCGCGCCGCCGCCGCCGACACGATCTGGTAAGCGGCGTTCAGAAGCGGCTTCTGCTTGGAAACGTCCGAACCCACACTTTCCAGGAGCTTCAGGTAAGACGCCTGCTCGTCAGGCGGCAGGCTGATCAGTTCTCCGCCGGTGTCGGTCCAGATCTTGCGCGACTTCTCGGTGATTTCCGTCGCCTGCGGGTTGATCGCCACCGTTTCCCGCGCGGCGGTTTTCTCGATGATCTGCTGCAGATCGACCGGCAGCGTGTCGAACCATTTCTTCGAGATCTCGACGATGGCGAAGATCGCCGGTTGGCCGGTCTCGGTCGCGTATTTGGCCGCGTCCTGGTAATGGAAGGCCGTGAACACCGCGGTGGAGGCGACTGCGCCGTCGATGGCGCCCTGCTGCAGCGCCGGCAACACGTCGCCCAGGCTCATCGCCACCGGCGTGGCGCCGAGCCGGTCGAACGATACACTCTGGAACGGCGAGGCGAAGATGCGGATCTTCTTGCCTTTGAAATCGGCGAGATGACGGATCGGCGCCTTGGAAGCGATCGCCGACGGGTTGACCATGAAAAGACCAACGCCATGCAGGCCCTTGTCCGCGCCGAGGCCGAGCATGAGCTTCAGCACTTCCGGGTCCGCCGTCAGCCGCTGGCCCTCGGCCATCGACTTGACCAGGCCCGGTGCGGCCATGACTTCGAAGCGCTCGTCGATGCCGACAAGAAATTCCGGCGGCACCAGCTGACACTGAATGGCGCCGAATTGCACGCCCTCGGTTTGCCGCGGGATCGAACCTAATTGGCTCGCGGGGTAGACTTCAGTCTTGATCCGGCCGCCGGAGTCTTTCTCCAGCGCGGCGGCGAAATTTTTGGCAAAGGCGTGGATCTGGTCGTTGATGGTCGCGAGCGAGATTTTCATCGTATAGGTCTTGTCTTGAGCCTGTGCCGGCCCAAGCGTCAACATCACGCCCAACGCCGCCGTGCACGCGCCGGCGGCAAGCGCAATCCATCCGCGTCTTATGCTGGTCATCACATCCTCCCCTATCGGCCGAATTCGCCTAGCCACGCCGAAAGGCGGCGAAATGCATGGTGCCGTAACGTCACGATACAGCAATTCGCGCGGCGCGGGGAATGGCGCGGTGTGATCGACTGCCGCACCCGCGAGCCGAGCTCCTGGAGCATGATCGCGAAAAGTGGAGGCCGGTTTTCGCATCAGATCATGCTCAAATATAGGATTTGGACCGCGATCCGATTCAATCGAATTGGCTCATAGTCTAGGCGGAGCGGGACGCCAACTATTGGCGCTGGCTCGGGAGCTCGCCGCGAAAATTCGGCACCGCCTCGCGCAGCACGCCATAGACCGGCGCGCGGTCACCCGCCGCGAGGTCTTGCTGCAATTTTTCGATCCAGCCTTTCACCACATCGACAGGCGGAGATGACGGCTTCGCCGCGACCACGCCTTCGACGCCGATATCCGCCCCCCCTTCTTCGCTCGCGAACAGGATCTCGTTCAACCGCTCGCCTGGGCGAATGCCGGTGAATTCGATTTTCACGTCGAGGCCCGGCTCAAGCCCGCTCAAGCGGATCATCCGTTCGGCAAGATCGACGATCTTGATCGGCTGACCCATGTTGAGGACGTAAACCGACGTGTCCGACCGCGTCGGGCCGAGCGCATGGCTTGCCGCGGTGATGACGAGGTCGCAGGCTTCGCGGATGGTCATGAAGTAGCGCACCATGTCGGGATGGGTGACGGTGACCGGGCCGCCGGCCTCGATCTGCGCCTTGAATTTTGGCACCACCGAGCCGTTCGATGCCAGCACATTGCCGAACCGCACGGCGATCATGCGCATCGGCAGCTTGCCGCCATTGCGGCGGGCGCCGGCCGAGTCCAGGGCTTGGCAATACATTTCGGCGAGCCGCTTGGTGGCGCCCAGCACCGAGACCGGCTCGATCGCCTTGTCGGTCGAGATCATCACCATGGCGTCGGCGCCGGCATTGACGGCGGCGTCGGCGACATTGACCGAGCCGAACACGTTGGTCTTGATGCCCTCGTCCCAGTCGCGTTCGAGCAGCGGCACGTGTTTCAGCGCCGCGGCGTGGAAAACCAGGTTCGGCTTGAATCCGGCAATCAAGCTGAAGATGCGCTCGCGATCGCGAATATCGGCAATACGTCCTTCGACCACGGTGACGCTCGACTTGAGGGCGAGATTTTCCAGCACGGCATGCAGCGCCGGTTCCGAATTCTCGATCACCAACAGCCGCGCGGCGCTGAAATCGACGACGCGCTCGCAAATTTCCGAACCGATCGAGCCGCCACCGCCGGTGACCACGACCGTTTTGCCGCGGACGAAATCCTCCAGCCTTCGGTAATCGATCCGCACGCTCGGCCGCAGCAGCAAGTCCTCGACACTGACCGGCGCGAGCCGCAACGCCTCCTCGCCAGCCTCGAGCGAAGGCAGACGGCTGGTCGTCAGTCCGAGCCGCCGCGCCAGCATCAACATGGTTTCGGGATGCAGCTCGGGCTCGAGCGCGCTCGGCGTTAAAATCAGGCGGCCGACGCGGACCTTCTGTTCTCCCAATGTAGTGACGATGCTTTCGAGATCGCTCGGGCGGCCCAACACCGGAACACGCCGGATGGCCAAGCCCTGATCGGCCGCCGAGGGCGACAGGATGCCGACGGGCCGCACTTTCCTGACCGCGCCGCTTTCGATGGCGCGCAATAAAACGTCGGCATCGGCCGCGACGCCGACAATGAGGGTCGGTGCCGCATCCGAATTCCTCACGTGCTGTTGCGTGCGCGAATGTCTGAACAGACGATAGGCGAATCGCGGGCCGCCGAGAAAGAACATCTGCAGCAGCCAGTAGAGCGCGATGGTGATCTTGCCGAAGAAATAGGTGCCGTACAAAGTCGGATAGAGCAGGATGTAATCGAGCACCAGCAAAGATACCGCCAGACACGTGACGGCGCGGACGATGTTCGATAAATCTTGCAAGGAGGCGAAACGCCACTTGCCCATATAGAGGTGAAAATACCAATAAACGATGCCGGCGTAGACGACATAACAGGGCAGGATGATGACGAGCCAATGATAGCGCGCTTCGAGGCCGCCGCTGGCGCCGTTCTCGAAGCGGATATAGAGCGTTGCGAGGATCGCCAGCGCCGTCATGACGAGGTCGTGGACGACGATCAGAACGCGGCGCGGATTACGGAAAAATGCCCTCATGGGTTCAGTATAGTCCGACCCCGACGGTAAGATGAAATGTCATGTCGAAGCCCGGCGATCCCTGCTCACGGCCGGTGGTAGTCGCGATACCAGGCGACAAATTTGCGCACGCCGGTTTCGATCGCGGTTGCCGGGCGGAAGCCGACGTCCCGGGCAAGATCGTCGATCTCGGCGCAGGTTTCGGCCACATCGCCCGGCTGCATCGGCAACAGCTCGATTTCGGCTTTGCGGCCGAACTCGCCCTCCAATAACTCGACGAGACGGGAAATCTCGATGCTGCGGTTATTGCCGATATTGTAGATTCGCCATGGCGCGGTGCTGGTCGCCGGATCGGGCGCCGCTTTCGCCACGGCATCGGCCTTTGCCGGGACCTTATCGATCAGTCGTTCGACGCCCGCGACCACATCGTCGATATAGGTGAAATCGCGCCGCGCCCGGCCGTAATTGAACAGCTTGATTGGCCGGCCTTCGGCGATGGCTTTGGCGAAGATGAACACTGCCATGTCGGGACGGCCCCACGGGCCGTAAACCGTGAAAAAGCGCAATCCCGTCGCCGGCAAACCGTAGAGATGACTATAGGCATGCGCCATCAGCTCGTTCGCCTTCTTGGTCGCGGCGTAGAGGCTGATCGGATGATCGACGTTGTCGTGCACGGAAAACGGCAACCGCGTATTGGCGCCGTAGACCGAGCTCGACGAGGCGAACACCAGGTGTTCGGTCTTGCGATGGCGGCAGCCTTCCAGAATGTTGAGAAATCCGGCCAGATTGGCATCGAGATAGGCGTGCGGCTGCTCCAGCGAGTAGCGCACGCCGGCTTGGGCCGCCAAATGCACCACCGGGCCAAAACCACCGTCGCGAAAGAGGGCCTCGACGGAGTGCCGATCCGCAAGGTCGAGCTTGTGAAAATGGAATTGTGGAAATTGGCGGAGCAGGGCTAGCCGTGCCAGTTTGAGCGCCGGATCGTAATAGTCGTTGACGCTGTCGACACCGACGACGCCGCGGCCGCCTTCGAGCAGCCGCCGCGCCAGCGCGAAACCGATAAAGCCCGCGGCGCCGGTGACCAAGACCGGATTTTGCGTCATCGACCTAAGCCTGCATGCTTTGCCGAATTGCCTCGTTGGGCGATCTAAGAAAGCGCCCGAACCAGCACTTCAAGCGCATCCCCGCCGCCGTCGCAACCGATTTGGCCGCCACACTGTACAGCCGGGAGCCAGAGGGGATAAAAAGTGGCCCGCCGAGGCGGCGGGGCGAACGGCAATGAGGAATTTTCAATGAGTCACGCGGCCACATTCCTCAACGAAACGATCGAGACCGCGCGCCGCATCGATCCTGCGGCGATAGAGGCGTTGTGCGGGGAACTGGCGAAGCTGCGTGAGCGCGACGGCCGGCTGTTCATCATCGGCGTCGGCGGCAGCGCCGGGAACGCCGGTCATGCGGTCAACGATTTCCGCAAGCTTTGCGGCATCGAGGCCTATGCGCCGACCGACAACGTCTCGGAACTGACGGCGCGCACCAACGACGAGGGCTGGCCGACGGTATTCGCCGAATGGCTCAAGGTGAGCCGCGCCAATGCCAAGGACGCCATCCTGATTTTCTCGGTCGGCGGCGGCAATATGGAAAAAAACGTGAGTCCCAATATCGTAGCCGCAATCGGGGTCGCCAAGGAGCGCGGCATGCGCGTGCTCGGCGTGGTCGGCCGTGACGGCGGCTATACCAAGAAGGCCGGCGATTGCGTGGTCGTCATCCCGACTGTCGAAGAGAGCCGCGTCACGCCGCATGCCGAAGCGTTCCAGGCCGTCGTCTGGCATTGCCTGGTCTCGCACCCGCTATTGCAGAAAAACGCCACCAAATGGTGAAGGCCGTTTTCCTCGACCGCGACGGCGTCATCAACGCCAACCTGGAGCGGGACGGCAAGCCGGTGGCGCCGACGACGCTCGCCGAATTCCGCATCCTGCCGGGCGTCATCGAAGCGGCGCGGCGCCTCAAAGACGCGGGTTTTCTTCTCGTCGTCGCCACCAACCAGCCGGACGTGCGCAACGGCATCACGGCCAAAGCGGCCATGGAGGCGATGCACGACGAAATCCGCGCGCAGATGCCGATCGACGACATAATGATTTGCCTGCATAACGACGCCGATAATTGCGCCTGCCGCAAGCCAAGGCCGGGCCTGTTGCTCGACGCCGCCGGCAAGCACGGCATCGATCTGCGCGCGAGCTACTTCGTCGGCGACCGCTGGAAGGACGTGCACGCCGGCCAAGCGGCTGGCTGCCGCACCATATTCGTCGATTACGGCTATCGGCAGGATCGACCGGCCGTGCCGGACCACATGGTCAAGTCGCTCGCCGAAGCGGCCGATATTATTGTCGAGCGAGAAACGGGGCATTGACCTTATGGCCGCAGCTACGCCTGCCTGACGCCCGAGCCATCGAATGCTTGCTCGCATCCATCAAGCTTCAGTATACAAGTCGGCAGACGAGGGCACCGCGAGGGTAAATTGAACATCGTTTCGGACCTAGCGGCGCCATTCAAGTTTTCAATCAAGAAGCTGAGTTCGGAGACGCTTTGGCTCCTCGCACTAGGCGCCGCGTGGATTGGGACCACGACGGTTGCCTTCTACATTAAAAGTACGCAGCTCCTGATCGGTCTCGACGGGGGCTATATGCTCAACCTTGCCCAACGCCAATTTGCTTGGCGCGTCCCCGTTCTGTGGTCCAGCATGGACTGGTTCCAGGGGTTGGGCGATACGTTCTTCGCAGTCAATTTCAGGCTCCTGCCGGCGTTCATCGTCGGCTCGCAGTTTACGAACATAACGGCGGCGAAAGTCGCCATCTTTGAAGTCGTCCTTTGCGAGCTGTCATTGGCGATCGTTCTGTTCGGAATTTCATTGGGTGTGTCGCGCGTTGTTTCCATTGCAGCGGCGGTGGCAACATGCGTCACATTCCTGCCCTTCGCCCATCCAACACTGATTTACGGGATTCTGGCGCTAATCCCGCATATGGGTTCGCTTATTGCGGCCACATTGCTTGCGGGAGCCGCGTTTCTCCAATACGGCCGTCGGAGTTGGCAGGCTGACCTACCCTACGCGCTGATTGTCTTTGCGATACTCGGGTGGTCAATTTTAGTCAGCATTACGATCATTCTGCTCGCTGCGCCGTTTCTTTTACTCTGTGCGGTTTCGGGCACGATCGCTGCAGCAAGCCCAGCAGAACGCCGATGCAAAATCGGCCTGTTTATCTGCGTCAGCCTATTCATGACAGCCGGACCGGTAATCTATTTTGTCAGCACGATATTCGATACAGCCGCAGTCACATTTCATGAGGAACTCGCAAACGACCTCGCCTCGCTTTACTTCACGTCGATACTGTTCCATTGGCGATCTGTGGGCCCGGTGGGGCCAGTTCTGATGATCTCCGGAATTGCCGGCGCGGCGATCGCGGCCCTCGATCGAACGAACCGAACCTTAAGAGTCTTCGCGATCACCCTTCTGACATATCTGGGCAGCCGCTTTACGTTTGCGACGCTCATTATTGTGTTCGACTTTTGGCGTGGCCCGGCGGCGCTATATTTCGAATTATTCGTCATCCCCCTCTACGCAATCTTTGCCGCATTATTCTGGGGCCGAATGCTCGACATGCTTTGGCGAAAGCGCGGTTGGATTCTTCCGGGTAAAGCGGGCGCCGAGATCAGGATTATCGGGACAGGCATCGTCGTCGTGTTGGCCCTTGCGGCGATCACGAAGCGCACGGGCTGGGGATTTCCCTATCCACCATCGGCGACGCCGATCACCGCCATTCTCACGCAGGAAACCGGCTTGCAGCCCGGCAGCCCGTTCCGCGGCCGGACCGCGAACATGATCGGCCGGTCGATCGACCACGGTGTGGACTGGTTAACGCTTCACGGCATCGACGCGAATATCGCCGCAGCGACCGGAAACGAATTGCGGCTTGTCGGCCTGCATTATTTCGGAATCTCAGGTCTGTTTCAGTACGGTCCCACCATTAGTCCGTTTCTTTACGCCCTGACTTCGCGCCTGCTTGGACTTCCCGGCGATAAGCAAATGCGCAACGTCATCGTGCTCCGCAAGCTGGATCCTCGCATTCTTGCGATGCTCGGCGTTCGCTTCGTAATAACGGATCGCGCATACGGCGGCAATGCGACGCTTCGTGCCAGTATTCCGATCAATGACCGCACCCTGCTGCTTTACGAGATCGCCAAACCCAATCTTGGCGACTACTCGCCGACGATCGTACACAAAATGGATACCGCGACCGAAATCGTAACGCGATTGGCCGATCAAAATTTCGAGCCGACGCGCGAGATTATAACTGACATTCGTGTGGACAGCGGCCGGTTGGTTTCCGCGCGGCATGTTAGATTGAGCTTTTTGGGTGCTTCGCTGCGGCTTCAAGCGGACAGCGATAAAGAATCGATCCTGCTGGTTCCTCTGGAATACAGTCGCTGTCTGGACGCGGAAACCGACAAAACACACAAGCCCATGCTGTTTAGAGCTAATTTACTTGAAACCGGCATACTATTTTCCGGAAATTTGGATGTAACGCTGTCAATTCGGACCGGTCCGTTCCTAAATCCGACGTGCAGGCTTCGAGACCTATTTGACGCGCTCGCGTTACACGTGGGAGAAATTCCATCGTCGGCGATCCGGGCACCTGCTTCGGGCGGTTGATGCCGACGGACCCGAGGGCTCGATCGTTACGTGCGTCATCACATGCGCGCATTTTCGCGGTGCGTGATCAATAAGCCCAAGTCTTGCCGACCGGCCGATTGCAAGCAACGAGATCAGTGGTATGAGGCGCAGGTCTGACGTGTCTTACACAAAGGAGCTTCGATGAGGCTGGTCGTAACCGGAGGGGCCGGCTTCATCGGTGCGGCTGCCGTATGCCACGCGGTCCGCGCCGGCCACACTGTCTTGACAATCGATAAGCTGACATATGCGGGGCGTCTCCAGGCGCTCGCGGAGGTGAGTTCGTCGCCAACCCATCGCTTCCTTAACGCCGACATCGCCGATCGAAGCGCCATGGAAGCCGCATTCTTCGACTTTGGACCGGATGCCGTGCTTCACCTCGCCGCGGAGAGCCATGTCGACCGATCGATTGACGATCCGGATTGCTTCATCAAGACCAACATCGAAGGCACCTTCATTTTGTTGGAGACGGCGCTTCGCTATTGGTCGCGACGAGGCCTTGTCGACGGCGGCGACTTTCGTTTTGTCCATGTCTCGACCGATGAGGTCTTCGGCGCCCTGGCCGAAGAGGGGCGTTTCGATCTCACCAGCCGCTACGCCCCAAACTCGCCCTATGCCGCCAGCAAGGCCGCCGCCGACCATCTAGCGCGAGCATGGCACCGTACCTACGGTCTGCCCGTCATCGTCACTAATTGCTCGAACAACTACGGGCCGGGACAGCATGCCGAGAAACTGATACCAACCGTCATCCGGCATGCCCTCGCTGGCGAGGCGGTTCCGATCTATGGAACTGGGCAGAATATTCGGGACTGGCTCTATGTCGGCGATCACATCGTCGGATTGATGTCGACCCTGCAATCCGGCCGGCCCGGCGAAACTTACCTTTTCGGCGGACGATGCGACGTCCGCAACCTCGATCTCGCACACCGGATTTGTTGCCTGCTCGATGCGCGCGCGCCGCGCAGTGATGGCAAAAGCTATGCCCTGCAAATCAACTTGGTCAGCGATCGACCGGGCCACGATTTCCGCTATTCCATCGATCCCTCGCATGCCGAAAACGCGCTTGGCTGGAAGGCGAATGAGCGGCTCGACACGGGACTGGAGAAAACGATCGAGTGGTACCTCGCCAATCCGGACTGGCTCGTTCCAGGAAGCGTGCTCGGACGGCTCGGCGACCGGCGCATAGATATGATCGGGGCCGCGTCGTGACTATTTGGAAGGGAGTTATTCTGGCCGGGGGTACGGGCAGCCGGCTTACGCCCTTGACCCGGGTCGTCAACAAACACCTGCTTCCGGTGTTCGACAAGCCCATGATCTATTATCCCCTGACCACGCTGATGCTGGGCGGCGTAAGGGAGATCATTATCGTCACCGCCGCCGAAAGTGTCGATCAGTTCGTGACGCTGCTCGGTGATGGCAGCCAATGGGGGCTCAAGCTTTCCTATCGTGTCCAAGATCGACCGGCCGGAATTGTCGACGGCCTGCTTATGACGGCCGAGCATTTGCGCGGTCACAACGTCGTGCTCATCCTTGGCGACAACATTTTTTTCGGCGCGGGGCTCGCCGCGACGCTCACGGATTCGATGGAGCGCAATGTGGGCGCGACAATTTTCGGTTATCAGGTGGCCAATCCCAGCGATTTTGGAGTCGTGACGTTGGATGCGAATCTGCATCCTGTCGCTATTGAGGAAAAGCCGCTGCAGCCGAAATCGCGCCTCGCTGTCACGGGGCTCTATATCTATTCGGCGGATGTCTTCGGTATTGCGAAGCAGGTTCGCCCTTCAGCGCGGAACGAGCTTGAGGTCACCGACGTTAACCGGATTTTTCTGCAGCAAGGACGCCTGTCCGTGCGCAATCTCGGCCGCGGTGTCGCTTGGCTCGACGGCGGCAAGCCCGGCGATTTGTACGAGGCAAGTCAATTTGTGAAAGTCATTCAGGAGCGCACCGGTCTGCTCATCGCCTGTCCGGAGGAACTCGCCTATCGCTTAGGCTTTATCGATCGGGCTGCCTTCACCCGCCTCGCCGAAGCGACGCCAACCTCGGACTATCAGTCCTATTTGCTGCGCGTGCTGGAAGATCAATGGAGCGGCCTTCGCTAGGTGCGCAACGATCGCCCGATCACGGCATCTCGGCGTGATGAAGCGCCTCGCGCAGCAAGCCGCGATCACGCAGCGACGACGAGCCTTGCCAATCGCGTTAAGATTGCCTTCATCGCGGGGAGAAGCTAATAAACTGGTCCTCGGCTCCGAAGTAAAGCAAAATGTCTACACTTTGCGTGCCGCGCGGAGGCTAGCTTCATGCTGACGAAGACCGGCAAAACGCAACGCCCAACATCGCACGATGCGCCGGTCGAGGCGATCCCCGAGATTGCTGTGATCGTGCCGGTTTACAATGGCCGCTCCATGCTCGAGGAGCTTTGCCATCGCCTTGTCGAATCCTTAAGTTCAATTACCAGCGAATTTATCATAATCCTGGTCGATGACGCGGGACCCGACAACCCATGGCCACTCATTCGCGAAATTTCGCAGAAAGACGCCCGCATCAAGGGCATCCGGCTAAGCCGGAATTTCGGACAACACTATGCGTTGACGGCGGGCATCGATGTCGCGCATGCCCACTGGTACGTCATAATGGATTGCGACCTGCAGGACGCGCCCGAGGATATTCCACGCCTCTATGCCAAAGCCAAACAGGGCTATGATCTCGTCACTGGCGTGCGAGAGAAGGAAGGGCACGCCCACATTAAACGGATCGCTTCGCGATTATTCTATGCCTTGTTCAAAGTTCTGTCCGGCGTCAGGCTGGACTGGTCGACCGGAAATTTTCGGATCTTTTCAAATACGGTTGCCGACGGATTTCGAGAAATGCGAGAGCAGCTTCGTTTTATTGCCGCGTCTTTTGAGTGGATGGGCTTTGAGACGGCCTATATCGAACTCCCGCATCACGCCCGCGCGCAAGGCCGGTCGTCTTACACGATCGGCAAGCTGATGAGGTTGGCCGGTAACACCATCCTCGCCCACTCGCAAGTCCCCTTGAATATCGTTGCAGTCCTGGGTTTTGTGATGTCGGGGATCACGTTTCTGATTGCACTGGCCTATTTTGGCCGAGCTCTGATCTACGGAAGCAGCGTCGCCGGCTGGACGAGCCTATTCGTCACCATTTTGTTTATCAGCAGCTTTCAGATCGCCTTGATGGGAGTTCTCGGCATTTATATTGGAAAAACTTTCGACGAGGCGAAGCGTCGTCCACTCTATATCGTCAAGGATACCGTTAATCTTACTCCAGACGACGCGTAGCTGGCATCGAAGATTAAGCAGGAGAAATTGTTCAGGTGTTGACTGCGGGACAAGCTATCCGTCCGACGGTGCTGGCTGCTGGTTTCAAGGGCGCTCTATTTGTGACGGGGCTTTTCGAAGCAAGAATAAATCCATCCCGCATAGTAAGCTATCGTCAGGATCGCGATGAGTCGGATTCATTCAACCGGCTTGTCGAGTTATGCCGATATCACGGCCTGGCTGTGGAGGAGAACCGTCATCCCCGCATTGACCAGGACCCGCTTGTTTTTCTGGTCGGCTGGCAGTTCTTGTTGCGCCACGGACTGGATCGTTGCGTTGTGTTGCACGATTCCCTATTGCCGGAGCTTCGAGGTTTTTCGCCCACGGTTACTGCGCTGCTCTTGGGCTCTGAAGTTGTTGGAGTAACGGCTATGCGGCCCGAGGAAGGCGCCGACACGGGCGCCATTTGCGGCAGGCGAAGAATTCAGATTTCGCCGGATGCAAAGCTGCAGACGATAATGGAACTTCAAACACGAGCCATGGTGGATCTTGCAATTGAAATCCTGCGACGGACATCGAATGGCACTTTGGTTTGGCAGTCCCAAGATCAAAATGCGGCTACTCATAGTCTGTGGCGCGATCAGTACGATTATTTCATCGACTGGCGGCTGAGTGCGCCCGAGATCCTCCGGCATGTGCGCGCGCTTGGCTTTCCCTATGAGGGGGCAAAGGGCGTGCTAAATGATCAGGTCATTACGATCCGGCAGGCAACCGTCGGACCGGACCTCGCTTTTGCCATCCGGAATCCGGGCAAGTTGTGGCAAGTCGACGGGCAACGCGCGTTAGTAGTCTGCGGCACCGGCACGCTCTGGATCGAGGATGCCTTTGACAGGAATGGAGAGCCGTTTCGCTTCGAACATCTGCGAGAGCGATTCTTGACCGCCGATATAGCCTGGGTTGCATCCTTTTTGCGCCGAACGCCCGATTCCGGTTCCGGCGAATGATGAGGGGAAAAGGAACCTACTAATGGGTGTGGAGTTTCGTTCGATCTTTTTGCTCTTTTGCGTCGTTGCTTTGACGGTTTATGGCCAACTGGTCATCAAGGCGCGAGCTTTAGCGCATGCGGCCGACGGATCGGCCTATCTCAAAGCGATGCTGTTCGACCCCGGCGTGCTGAGCGGCCTCGCCGCGGCGGGTTTGGCCGCGGTCGCGTGGATACTCGCCATCGAGCGCCTTGAGGTCGGTTTTGCCTATCCATTCATGGCGCTGAGTTTTGTATTCGTGCCGCTCGGCGCCAAATTCATGTTTACCGAACCGTTACCGCCGCTGCAGATTCTCGGTATGGCGCTTATCGTGATCGGAATCTCGATGAGCGCGCTAGCGCGGTGAAGGCGATCGCGACTGTCCGTGGAAGGCCACCACTTGCAAGTGCAGATCAAGATGGATTTGCCCAGTCGCATTTGCCCGAACTGCGGGGCAGGCGACGAGGTTGCGGATGACGAAGCCGTATGGCCGGCCGGCTGGGCGTGTCCCCTCTGCTCTCATAGGATCGAATTGCACGACAATATTCCGATATTCGCGCCCGCGCTCGCCGACACCGTGAGCGGCATGGATCCTGGCCTTTTCGCACAGCTGGAAAGTTGGGAAAGTGATAATTTCTGGTTCGTTCCACGCAATCGTCTCATTACGAACCTCCTCGCTCGCTACTTCCCCGCTGCCGAGAACTTCATGGAAGTGGGCTGCGGCAGTGGATTTGTTCTTTCCGCCATTTCAAACATGAAGCCGTGGCGGCGCCTGGTCGGCTCCGAACTCCACCCGTCGGCTCTTTCCATCGCGCGCGCGCGCCTTGGTCATCACGCAGAATTCGTTCAGTTGGATGCCCGAGCAATCCCGGCGCACAGCGTTTTCGACGTCATCGGCGCTTTTGACGTGCTGGAGCATGTTGAGGATGACGCGGCCATCCTCGCTGCGATGTATCAGGCGATCCGCGGCACTGGCGGCATCGTGCTCGCGGTACCGCAGCATCCGTGGCTGTGGTCGAACACCGATGAGGCTGCGCTGCACGTACGCCGCTACCGTCGCGGCGAATTGGAACGGAAGGTTCAGGCCGCGGGTTTTCGCATTCTATTTTCGGCATCCTATACGGCGCTGCTGCTGCCATTGATGGCGGCGAGCCGCCTACGAAGGACGCCGAAAGCCGACTCGCTTCGCGCGCAGTTCGAATTGCCGACCTTTGTGAATGCCGCATTGAGGGCGGTTCTTCAGTTCGAAGTATCGCTCACGCTCGGCGGCGTGCATTTTCCCGCCGGCGGCTCCCGCGTCATCGTCGCGGCAAAGACTGACGCGCCTGCGCGCAGGTAGCCGTGACCGGCACGCGCGGTCAGTGAACTGCGTCGAAGACCGCCTGGATTACGCGCTCGGATTCTTCCCGCATGCCGCTCCACATCGGCAGGCGGATCAGTCGTTCGCTGAGACTGTCGGTGATCGGGAGAGCGCCGGCCGTTCGCCCGAAGCGCCGGCCTGCCTCGCTCGAGTGCAGGGGCACGTAGTGGAACGGCGCACCGATGCCGCGCATCCGCAATGCGGCGATCATTGCATCGCGGCCGGCGTGATCCGGTAGCAGCAAGTAATAGAGGTGGCCGTTATGCACGCAATGCTCGGGGACGGTCGGCCGGCGTATACCGATATCGCGAGCTTCAAGCTCCGCAAAAGCCGTATGATAGCGGTCCCAAATGAGCCGCCGCTCCGCGGTAATCGCCTCGGCTTCATCAAGCTGGGCACATAAGAATGCGGCAACGAGCTCGCTCGGAATATAGGACGATCCGAGATCGGTCCAAGTATATTTGTCGACGAGGCCAAGCAAAAAACGCGACCGGTTGGTACCCTTTTCGCGGATAACCTCCGCGCGCTCGGCCAGCTTCGCGTTGTCGGTGACCAGCGCACCGCCCTCACCGCTGACCACATTCTTGGAAGCGTGAAAGCTGAAGCAGGCCATATCTCCCAGCGTGCCGGCAGGCCTGCCGCGATAGCTTGCCAGCAGCGCTTGCGCTGCGTCCTCGACAAGCAAAAGATGATGCGCGGCCGCAATTGCCCGTAACGTGTCCATTTCGGCGCAAACTCCTGCGTAGTGGACAACGAAAATCGCTTTAGTGCGCGGCGTAATCGCGGCCTCGATCAGCTGCTCATCCAGGTTGAGCGTATCGGGGCGAATGTCGATGAAAACCGGCGTGGCGCCGCGCAATGCGACGGCATTCGCCGTAGATACGAACGTAAACGAGGGCATAATGACCTCGTCGCCGGGCGCGAGGTCGGCGAGAATGCCCGCCATTTCCAGCGCTGCAGTGCAGGAATGCGTAAGGAGCGCGCGCTTGACGCCCAGTCGTTTGACCAGCCACGCCTCGCACTGTCTTGAGAAGTAACCGTCTCCGGAGAGTTCGCGCCGCTCGATCGCTTCCTTGAGCAAGCTCAGCTCACGCCCGACGATCGGAGGACGGTTGAAAGGAACGCTCGGCAGCTCGGTTTTCTGCCGATCGCTGCGCCGAACAGCCGCCCGATCGTTCATCGGACCGGCGGAATCAGCGTTCATGCGCTGCCGCTCCCGCCGTTCTGAGCGCCGAATGAAGACGGCAAAGCATAGAGCACAGTCTCGATGATGCCGCCGTCGTGCTGGCGCAGATAGAGCCGGTAGTCGGGATCGAGTTGCAGGACCAATTGCGGAATGCGCCACAGGTCGCTGGCACGATGATAGACCGATATGGCGAGCCGTGGCCGCCATTTGGCGATCGCCTTGCGGCCACCCTTGAGCGCGTCGATCTCGGCGCCTTCGATATTCATTTTGATGTAGGTCAGTCTGCGGTCGCCGAGCACATCGTCGATGGTGGTGACCGGCATCTCGATCTCGCCGTCGGCGGCGAAGATGGCGCCGCGGCTGGCGTCGTCGCGAAAGCGCAGGCTGCCGCCGTGGCTGTGCAGCCCGGCATGGAACGGATGGACGCGAGGCTCGTCGCGGAAATTGGCCGTAAGCTTTTCGAACGTCACCGGATCGGGCTCGAAGGCGTAGATATCGGCAAACCGTCCATGGACTCGGCCGATGAAGCTGCGGATGGTGTCGCCGTCATAGGAACCGCCGTCGACATAGACTTCGTCAGCGCCGAACTCGAACAAGCCTTCGGGCGCGTAGAGGTCGTGCTCGGTCAAAACTGGCTGCAGCAGGGCGGGATCGAGCGTGCGGCGAAACCCGATCACCGCATCGAGCACCTGCCGCGACCGCTCATCGGCCAGACGCGCGTGCAGCGCCTCGACTTCCGCGCGATGCGTCCATAGATCGTCGAGCAGCGCGTCGTAAAACATGTGCGGCGGAAAGATCTCGGGCGCCAAGACCTGCAGCAGCGCAAACGGCACGACGGTCTTGAAGCCGAGTCCGCGCAGCCTCTGGGTGGCCCGCAGCACGCGATGTGACGCGATCACAATCGGCGTCGACTTCGGCAGCGTTGCAAGCGTTTGCACCGGCGCGATCGTCACGCCTTCGACGACCAATCCCGCCTTTGCCGGATCGTCGTCGACAATGGCGTCAATGGCGATGCCGCGATCGCGGCAGATGCGCGCCAGCCGACGTCCCTCGGCGGCGGCCCCGACGACCGCGAGCGAATGCAAACCTTCGACGTCGATCGCGCTATGCTGCCGCATGGCATCGCACAGACCAGACAGACCGCCGGCCGAAGCCAAGCCTGCCAACCATCGGGAGTCGGTGCGCGCCGTAGAATCGATTTGCATCATGGATCTCTGGTGGGGAGTGGGGATCTATTCCGATAGCCGTTTGCCGCCGCAGGCCCGCTTCGTAATTCGGCGCCGTCCGCCCGTTTCGCCGCATCGCACCGGTGGACTTTTCCGATCGAAGTGCGCTATCGACTGCGGCCGCAGAGTTGCAGTCTTTCACGCCGTAATCCGGTCATCGCCACCGGCGCGATACTGGCGATCGGGATCGTGATGCTTGCAGTGCAGAGCGCGGAACTATCCTCGGCGCCGGCGGCCTCCGAGCGACCGTTCTATTTCATTGTGATATTGTGGGGCGAGCGGTTCCGGGATTACTTCCTGGAATTCTGTCTCCCCAGCCTGTTGTCGCCCGGCAACATACCGGCGCTGGAGCCCTCGCGCCGTAGTAAATTCCTGATCGCAACCCGGCCCGACGATTGGGCGGCCATGAAGGGCACCGAAATTTTTCGTACGCTCGAGCGCCATCTCGAGCCGGTGTTTGTCGAACTTCCCCCTTGCCCGCCGAACCGGTCCGGCTACCAGCATATGAGCGTAGGTCATGGTCTCGCCTGCGCCATGGCGCACCGCGACAAGGCCTATGCGGTGCTGCTGACGCCGGATTGCATGCTGTCGGACGGCAGCGTGGCGCGGCTCGCGGAACTGGCGCGCGCCGGCACCGAACTCGTGCTGACGGCGGCGCTTCGGTTCGGCGAAGAGCCGTTCATGGCGCACCTGGAAAGCCTGGGCGCGCTGCCAAAGCTGAGCCGCGGCGCAAGCGGTATGCCGCTCGACATCAGCGGGCGGCAGATGGCGTTCGCCGCCGTCAACGGCCTGCATACCGAGACGCTCGCTTACGCCTGGGACGAGCCTGGATTTTTGCTTGTCCTGCCCGCCGCCTGGTGGAGAGTGCCGGGCCAGAACGGCATCCTGTTGCACTGTCTGAGCTGGGCGCCGGTACTGCTCGATTACGGCGCGATCGGCGGGGATCACGACATCTCCACGTTCGATCAATGGACGCTCGACGGCGACTACCTGTTCAACAATTCCAGGAACCTTAAACAGATTCACGTCGTTCAGGATTCCGATGAATTGTTTCTCGCCAGCTGGGGGCCGATGGCGGAGCGGCCGATAGCGAAGCATTTCATTCCGTTGCTCGGCAAGCTCGTCGCCAAGGCGCAATTCGGCGCCAACTACCGGAATGCATTCTTCGATCCGCTGAAGCGGCGCTTGTTCTTCCTGCCGGTGCGCTGGCATGGCGAGTCGCTTAACGCCGAGTGGGCGGCGGTTGAGAGCCGCGCCAAACGCGAACTTTTGCATTATACCACACCGCCCGGCGCAACGGTCCTGGCCGGCGCTGACGGTTTGGCCGAGAAGCTGTGGCGTATCTTCGGACACACGCTGGCGGTTGTCTTTGTCTTGCTGCGTCCGCTTTTCATCGCGTTGTACTATCACAAGGCGGTGTGGCGGAAACTTCGGCAGATCGCACGCGGCGAGCGCGGTGCGCTGCGTGAATTCTTCTGGTATGTGCGCCTGTTCGGATTCAACAAATATTAGCCTCCGCGTCGATCCGCGATTTAAGTAAGGCGTGCGCTTTCGATCAGACCCGAATCCGGTTGCGGATGACCGCCGAGCAAACGGCCCTGCCAGTTTTCCAGCCGGTCGATGCGATTGTAATAGGTGAACTCGGGCGAACGGCGGATCAATAGGCCATCGCGGACCTCGTCCTCGAATTCGTACTGCGCCCAGCCGTTGCAACCCTTGCAGAGCGGCACTTTATCCCACTGTCCGGTCTCGTGGTAATAGCGGACCTTGGCGAATTCCTCGCCCTGCCAGACCTCTTTCACGCCCATGTCGAAGACATTGCCCACATTGGTGTCCTTGAAACCGTCGAGGCAGCACACCGTGACCGTGCCGTCGTTGTGAATCGGCATCGTCTTATAGAGCGTGGGGCACGGCAGCCGTTTGCCCTCGGGTTTCATTTCCGGGAACGTGCCGTTCTCGAACAAGAGCCCGATCCGAACGCAGTCGACGATCCCGCTCCAGCGCTCCACGAAGGCTTTTTCTTCGTGGCGGTTGATCTCCTGCAGCGTGAACGAGACGCTGATCCGCGGCAGCTTGTGGTCGCCGCGCGCCGCCAGCATGCGGAACACCGCCGCCTCGACCTTTTCCAGCTTCTCGATGCCACGGATCTTGCGCAGCGCCTCGCGCGAAACCGCGTCGAGGCTGAACGAGATGGAATCAAGGCCGACGTCGACGAAAAACTTCGCGAGGTCGTCATCGAGCGTTAATCCGTTGGTATTGAACGCAATCGCGATGCCGCGCGCCTTCGTTTCGCGCAACCGCTCCCGCAGATTGGGAATGAGCAGCGGCTCGCCGTACATGTTGGGCTGAATTAGCGGGTGCGCCGGCGCGATTTGGTCGAGCAGCTTCAGCGAAGCGTCGGCGTCCATCACGCCCTTGACGGAATCGATCGCGTTATTGTCCTCCGAACCCCACACCGGGCACATCGGGCAGCGCAGATTGCATTTGGTGGCGAAATCGATCAGCACCCGTTCCGGCAATTCGCTGACCGGGAGCGGCTGCCAATTCAGGCTCGGGTCGACCCAGGAAGCTTTGGAATAATCCATGGCCTTAGAAGGTTCCTTCATCGATAC
>Ga0181526_10000244_pt1 | contig 59729 bp, 49 predicted proteins | sample PEATcosm2014_Bin_35_FD_119750 | JGI IMG/M metagenome (GOLD analysis project Ga0181526, IMG submission 119750) | Peatland microbial communities from MTU Mesocosm Facility, Houghton, MI, USA - PEATcosm2014_Bin06_30_metaG | ecosystem: Environmental > Terrestrial > Soil > Wetlands > Peat | place... | reverse complement strand
TGGCCCTTTACCGCCGGATACTGCACGACCCGGCGCTCGACATCGCCCCCCGGGTCTTCCTCTTCGCCGCTAAGGCCGCCCCCGGGTACGATGTCGCGAAGAACCTGATCCGGGCCATCAACGTGATAGGAGCGCGGATCAATTCCGACAGCCGCGTGGGCGACAAGATCAAGGTGGCGTTTCTCCCGAACTACCGGGTGTCGCTTGCGGAGAAGATAATACCGGCCGTGGACGTCTCGGAGCAGATCTCGACCGCAGGCATGGAGGCCTCCGGGACGGGAAACATGAAGCTCGCCCTGAACGGCGCCGTCACGATCGGGACCCTCGACGGGGCGAACGTCGAGATACGCGAGGAGGTGGGCGAAGAGAACATCTTCATCTTCGGGATGACCGTCGAGGAGGTCGAGGCGCTGCGCGCGAAGGGCTACAATCCCTGGGACTTCCACAGGGGCGACGAGGAGCTCCGGGCCGTCGTGGACTGGCTGGGCAGCGACTACTGGATCCCGGGCGAGCACGGCGCCTTTGGGGCCGTCCAGGGAACGCTGCTTTCCGGGGGTGACCCCTACATGGTCCTTGCGGACTTCAGGGCCTACAGCGACTGCCAGAAGAGGGTCGATGCCGCCTACCGCGACAGGGACGGCTGGGCCCGTAAGATGATCCTGAACACGGCGCGGGTCGGGAAATTCTCGAGCGACCGGACCATCCGGGAGTACGCGGACAAGATCTGGAGCCTCAAGCCCGTCCCGATCCCGTGAGAGTCGGGCGCATACAGGGCCTCCTGGCGCTCGGGGCGGCCTTTGCCTGCAGCGCGGCCGCGGCCGATTTCTCGCCGGCGATCGTCTATGACTTCGGCGGGAAGTTTGACCGCTCGTTCAACCAGTCCGCGAGCGAGGGCGCGGCGCGCTTCTCCAAGGAGACCGGAGTCGCGGTCCGCGAGTTCGAGATCCAGAACGCGTCGCAGAGGGAGCAGGTCATGCGGCAGTTCGCCCGGAGGGGAGCAACCGTCATCGTGGCCGTCGGCTTCACCCAGGCCTCGGCGGTCGAGGCGGTCGCGCGGGACTACCCCGGGGTCGAGTTTGCGATAATCGACGGCCTCGTCGACCTGCCCAACGTCGAGTCGATCAACTTCAGGGAGCAGGAATCCTCGTTCCTCTGCGGCATGGCGGCCGCCATGGCGTCGAAGACCGGGAAGGTCGGGTTCGTCGGGGGGATGGACATACCGCTCATCAGGAAGTTCGCGCTCGGGTACCGGGCGGGCGTGGCGTACGTGGACCCGAAGGCGGAGGTGATAGAGAACATGACCGGAACCACGCCCGCCGCCTGGACCAACCCCTCCGCGGGGGCCGAGCTTGCCAAGAGCCAGTTCGGCCGCGGCGCGGACGTGGTGTTCCACGCCGCCGGCGCCACCGGCATAGGCGTCATGCAGGCGGCCGCCGACGCGGGCCTCCTCAGCATCGGCTGCGACAGCAACCAGGACTACCTGCACCCCGGGAGCGTGCTCACCTCCGCAGTCAAGCGGGTCGACGTCGCCGTCGAGACGGTTTTCAGCGACGCGAGGAACGGCACGTGGAAACCCGGCCCGAGGGTGCTGGGGCTGGCCGAGCACGGTGTCGACTACTCGCTCGACGAGTTCAACCGGAAGCTGATAACGGCGGAAATGGAGCGGCGCCTGGACCGGGCCAAGGCCGACATCATCTCGGGAGCCATCGTCGTCCCGGAATACAGGTCGCCCTAGCAACGTGGAACCGGAGAGTCCAGAGCCCAAGGCTCCCGGTGGCGGCCACCCGCCCGCGCTCGAGCTCCGCGGGATCGACAAGCGCTTCGGCAGCGTGCACGCGAACCGGGCCGTATCCCTGTCCGTCGCGCGGGGCTCCATCCACGGGCTTATCGGGGAGAACGGGGCCGGGAAATCCACGCTGATGAACATCGTCAGCGGGTTCCACCGGGCCGACAGCGGGGAGATACGAGTCAACGGCAGGGTGGTCGAGATGGGCCGGCCGCGCGACTCGATCGAGGCGGGGATAGGAATGGTCCACCAGCACTTCATGCTCGTCGACAGGTTCACCGTGCTCGAAAACGTCGTGCTGGGCGCGGAAGGGGGCCGCCGGCTGGGCGACGGGCTTGCCGCCGCGCGCGAAGCGCTGGGGCGGATGGGCGGGGAATACGGCCTGGAGGTCCCTCTCGACGCCGAGACGGGCCAGCTTCCCGTGGGGATGCGCCAGAGGGTGGAGATCCTGAAGGTCCTCCACCACGGGGCGCAGATTCTCATCCTGGACGAGCCCACCGCCGTCCTGACCCCGTCGGAGGCCGACCAGCTCTTCAGGATGCTCGCGCTCCTCCGGGACCAGGGAAGGACCGTGATCCTCGTGACTCACAAGCTGAGGGAGATCATGGCGGCCACCGACCGCGTGACCGTGATGAGGCAGGGGGCCGTCGTGCACGAGACCGCGACCGGCGCAACCTCGCCGCGCGCGCTCGCCGAGCATATGGTCGGGCGCGCGGTCCAGCTGAGCGTGGAGAAGCGGCCGGCGCGGCCGGGCAGGGTGCTCCTCGACGTGAGGAACCTGGATGTGCGCGACCACCTCGGGGTGCTGCGCGTCAAGAAGGCGACCTTCGCCCTCCGGGCCGGGGAGATCGTGGGGATCGCGGGCGTCTCCGGGAACGGCCAATCCGAGCTGCTGGAGGCGGTGGCGGGGATCCGGCCGCGCGCCGGGGGCGAGATCCTCCTTGAGGGCCGCGACGTCGCGGGAGCGGGGCCCGGCCCGCGCGGACTGGGAATCGCCCACGTCCCGGAGGACCGGCTGCGGATGGGCGTCGTCGGGCAGTTCTCGGCCGAGGACAACGCGATCCTGGGCTACCATGCCCGGCGGCCGTTCAGCCGGCGCGGCTTCCTGGACCGGGGAGCGATCCGCCGCGACTGCGGGCGCAAGATGGCGGAATACGACATCCGGCCGCAGTCCCCGTGGCTGCGGATCACGGCATTCTCCGGGGGCAACCAGCAGAAGCTCGTTATGGCCCGCGAGATCGACTCCAAGCCCCTGGTGCTCGTCGTGGGCCAGCCGACGCGGGGGGTGGACATCGGCGCGATCGAGTTCATCCACGGGCGGATCGTCGGGCTCAGGGACTCCGGCAAGGCGATCCTCATCGTGTCCGTCGAGCTCGACGAGATCATGGGGCTCTCGGACCGGATCCTCGTCATGGCCGGCGGCGAGATCGTCGGCGAGGTCCCGGCGGCCGAGGCGACCGAGCGGGCGCTCGGGCTCATGATGGCGGGTGTCGGCGGGGGGCGCCGGCCATGAGGGCGCCGGCCCGGCTTCCCCGGTGGGCCGAGTTCGGCCTGCTTCCCCTGGTGAACCTGTGCGCGGCCCTCCTCGTCTCCGGGGCGGTCATCCGCCTCATCGGCGAGAGCCCGTGGGCCGCCCTCAGGCTCATGGTCGCGGGCGCGTTCGGGGCGCAGGACTCGATAGGCTACACCCTCTTCTATGCGACGGACTTCGTGTTCACGGGCCTGGCGGTCGCCGTCGCTTTCCATGCGGGCCTCTTCAACATAGGCGGCGAGGGCCAGGCCTATGTCGGCGGCCTCGGCGTCGGCCTTGTCTGCCTTGCGTGCGGCTCCCTTTCCGCGTGGGTCGTCGTCCCGCTCGGGATCGCCGCCGGGTGCGTGTTCGGGGCCGCATGGGCACTCGTGCCCGCCTGGCTCCAGGCGCGGCGCGGCAGCCACATCGTGATCACGACAATCATGGCGAACTTCATCGCCTCGGCCCTGATGACCTACCTCCTGGTCAACGTCCTCATCAAGCCGGGCCAGCAGTCGCCGGAGACGCGGGAGTTCGGGCCCGGGGCCGTGATGCCCGCGGTGGACGTGGTCCTGGGGAAGATGGGGATCCGCTTCGCGCCGTCCCCGTTCAACCTCGCGTCCCTCCTCGCGCTCGCCGCGTGCCTCCTCGTGTGGGTCTTCATCTGGCGCACCCGCTGGGGCTACGCCCTCAGGGTCGTCGGCCAGAACCCCCGCGCGGCGGTGTTTGCGGGAATCTCACCGCCGCGGACGATCCTCGTGGCCATGCTGATCTCCGGCGGCCTCGCCGGTTGCCTCGGGGTTAACGAGCTCATGGGCTCGCAGCACCGCATCCTCCTGGATTTCCCGGGCGGCGCCGGCTTCGTGGGCATCGCGGTCGCCCTCATGGGGCGCAACCATCCGCTCGGCATCCTCGCGGCCTCGCTCCTGTTTGGCGCGCTCTACCAGGGCGGGTCCGAGCTCTCGTTCGACATGCCCCACGTGAACCGCGACATGGTGGTCATGATCCAGGGGCTGGTCATCCTGTTCTGCGGCGCGCTTGAGGGCGTGTTCCGCGCGCCCCTTGCGGTGCTCCTCGGCGCCCGGGACGGGGAGGAGAAAACCTAGGTGGACGCCTACCGGGAGCTGATCCTCATGCTGGCCGCCACGATCCGCGTGGCGACCCCGCTCGTCCTCGCGTCCCTGGCCGGCCTGTTCTCCGAGCGCTCCGGCCTGATCGACCTCGGGCTCGAGGGAAAGATGCTCGCGGCGGCCTTCGCCTCGGCCGCGGTGTCCGCGGCGACGGGCTCCGCCTGGCTCGGCCTCGCCGCGGGCGTCGGTGCGGCGACCGCGCTCGCGCTCATCATCGCGTTCGCGTGCGTGACCCACCGGGGCAACCAGGTCGTCGCCGCGATGGCCGTGAACATCATTGTGGCCGGGCTGGCGCCGACGCTCGCGCTCGCGTGGTTCGACCAGGGGGGCCAGACCCCCCAGCTCGAGGGCCCCGGCCAGCGCTTCCTCGGGATTGCCTGGCCCGGCGCCCTCTTCGCCCGGCGCCATCCGCTGCCGGGGCTTGCCTACGCCGAGCTCCTGAGCGGGCACAACCTCATCGTGTATTTTGCGGCGGCGCTCGTTCCCGCGGCCGCGTGGGTGCTCTACCGGACCCGCTTTGGGCTGCGCCTTCGGGCGGTCGGGGAAAACCCCCTCGCCGTCGACACGGCGGGCATCTCCGTCAACCTCCTGCGCTACCAGGCATCAGTCATCTCGGGGGCCCTCTGCGGGGTCGCCGGCACCTACCTGGCAACCGCGGCCAGCGCCGGCTTTGTCAGGGACATGACGGCGGGCAAGGGCTATCTCGCCCTCGCCGCGCTGATCTTCGGCAAGTGGAGGCCCTACCCGACGCTGGCCGCATGCCTGCTGTTCGCCTTTGCCGACGCCGGCGCCACCCGCCTCCAGGGGGTTTCAATGCCGGTTATCGGGGTGATCCCCGTCCAGGCCATCATCGCGCTCCCGTACCTCCTGACGATTCTCCTGCTGGCGGGATTCGTGGGGGAGGCGGTTGCGCCGAAGGCCATCGGCGTGCCGTACTCAAAGGAGAAATAGGCGGCGATCCGGGCCCGCCGCCGTCGCTCCCGTCGCCTCATCGGCCCCGTGCGGAGAGGATCTGGGTCGTCCATCGCCGGTGGGGGCCGGAGAGGGCTATCGAATGGAGGTCGCCCAGCCGGACCCAGACAAGCCCCGGGCGGACCCTGCCCCGGGGCGCGCCGGCGCAGTGGATCGACTCGACGATCCTGAATCGTGTGATCGAGCGGGTCCTGCGGGCCACCAGAGGCTTTGCGGAGACGCGCCCCGGGTCCAAGCCGGCCTGTTCCGCCGTGGGGAGCTCGTGGAGGCCCGCCAGGCGCCGAGCGCCGGGGGGATTGCGGTGCAGGAGCACCCGGCCCTTGCGCTCGCACCAGACCCGGACCACGGACCGGCGCCCGCTGGGCTTACTCGCCATCCGGGGAAAGGCCTCGGGATCGCCCGCCCCGTCGGCCGCGCAGAATCCCCGGACGGGGCAGGCGGCGCACAGGGGGCGGCGCCTGAGGCAGACCGTCGCCCCAAGCTCCATCATCGCCTGGTTGTGGTCCCCGGGCGCCGCCGGGTTGACGAGGTCCTGCGCCAGGGGCCCCAGGGCCCGCGACGCCGAGGCGCCGTCCTTGTACGGGGTCGCGTCCCGCGTGAGACGCGCCAGGATCCGGACAACGTTGCCGTCCACGCAGGCCCTGGGCTCCCCGAACGCGATGCTCGAGACGGCCGCCGCGGTGTAGGGGCCCACACCAGGAAGCTCCGCCAGGGCGCCCGCGGACCTGGGAAGCTCGCGCGGGGGCGCGACGGCCCTCGCCAGCCGGTGGAGGTTCCGGGCCCTGGAGTAGTAGCCAAGGCCCTCCCACAGCCGGAGCACGGCGGGCTCCCCGGCGGCGGCAAGGGCCCCGAAGTCCGGAAGGGCCGCCATCCAGCGCTCAAAGTAGGGCAGGACCGTCGCCACCTGGGTCTGCTGGAGCATGAATTCGCTCACCACCGTCCGGTAGGGCGACGGCGACTCCCGCCAGGGAAGCCGCCTGCGGTTCGCCCGGTACCAGGAAAGCAGCGCCTCCCGGAAGGCCGCCCTTCGGGCAACGAGCGCGCCCCCGGCGGAAGATTTGCGTGTCATTGGCGGTATTTTTGCGACACTGGATCCCTCATGCCCAAGCGCGGCCAGAACGACGAGGAAAAACCCAAGAAGCTCAGCACCTACACGCTCAAGCTCGACGAGGGGCAGATGGGCAAGCTCCGCTCGATCCTGGCCGGGCGGGGTTGGGAGGCGTTCGAGGTCCCGTACGCCCGGTACGCCTTCAAGGGGCGCGACTGCAACGTGACCGCCTACGAGAGCGGCAAGCTCGTCGTCGCGGGAAAGGGAACGGAGGAGTTCGTCACCATGACGCTCGAGCCCGAGGTGACGATGGCGCCGAGGCTCGGGTACGACGCGGTCCTCCACCCCGAATGGTACGAGCTCCATGCCGGCCTCGACGAGAGCGGCAAGGGCGACTTCTTCGGGCCCGTGGTGGCGGCCACCGTCATAGCGGACCGGACGGCCATCGAGGGTTGGGTCAAGGCCGGCGTCAGGGACTCGAAGAGGATCGTCGACTCCGAGATCGTGAGGCTCGACAAGCTCATCCGCGGGACCCACGGGGTCGCCGTCGCGACCTGCCTTTGCGGGATGGCCAAGTACAACCTGCTGATGTCGCGCCCCCGCGCCAACCTGAACCGCCTGCTGGCCTGGCAGCACGCGACCGCCCTGTCCCAGGCGCTCGCGAGGAAGAAGGCGCCCCGGGGCCTCCTGGACCAGTTCAGCAAGCAGCCGCTCGTCCAGGGGGAGCTCGCGAAGATGGGGGTCGGCGACTTCACGCTTGAGATGAGGACGAGGGCCGAGGAGGACCCGGTCGTCGCTGCGGCATCGGTCGTCGCTCGCGCCGAATATGTCCGCCAGATGCATTCGCTCTCGAGGCAGTTCGGGGGCCCGCTCCAGAAGGGCGCCGGGCCGCTGGTCAAGGAGCAGGCCGCGCAGATCATCGCCAGGTTCGGGGCGCGGGCGCTGGGGAATTTCGCCAAGCTCCACTTCCGGACGGCCTACGAGGTGGTCGCCGCGGCGGGCAAGCTGGACGAGCTGCCGCTGCCCGAGCCCAAGGAGAGGACGGAATGGGGCGGGTGAGGGCCCCCGCGGACGCCAGATGCCGAAGCGCCGCCAGCTCCGCAGCTTTGACCTGAAGAAGATCGAGGGCTTCGAGAGCCTGATCGGCGTGGACGAGGTCGGCAGGGGCGCCCTCGCGGGCCCCGTCGTCGCGGGCGCCGTCCTGGTCACGCGCGGGTTCCTCGAGGGCCGCTGGGCCGCGACGAAGGCCGGCCGCGTGAATGATTCCAAGCTCCTGTCGGGCGCCGAGCGCGAGGCGCTCTGGGCCGAGTTCGAGGCGCTCTCCTCCCAGGGCCAGATCCACGCGCACTACGGGTCGGCGAGCGTCGAGGAGATCGAGGAGCACAACATCCTCGGCGCCACGAAGCTCGCGATGAGGCGCGCGATGGAGGGCATCTATCCCGCGGCCGCGTTCCGCAGGAGCGAGGAGCCCGACCTCTTCTCGTCGATGGAGGACCGCGAGGCCTTCGTACCCGCCGTCTCCTGCCGCGTCCTCGTGGACGGGCTGGCCCTGAGGGGGTTCCCTTACCCGCACACCCCGGTCGTGAAGGGTGACGGGCGCTCGCTGTGCATCGCGATGGCCTCGATAATAGCCAAGGTGGCCCGCGACCGGATGATGGCCGAGCTTGACGCAAGGTACCCGGGCTACGGGTTCGCCAAGCACAAGGGCTACGGGACCGACGACCACAGGGACGCCGTCATCCGCCTGGGCAGGAGCCCGATACACAGGGAGATGTTCCTGCGCAAGGTGCTCGCCCACCGCACGGACCCGGACCAGATGGATTTCCTTCCCGGCCGTTGACCCCGCGGGCCCGTCAGGCCACAACGGCCGGAGATGCCTGGCAAGAAACACACCTCCCTCGACCGGGTCCTGGGAAGGCTCGACACGCTCGACCCGGTCAACCTGGCGAACCTTGTCCAGAAGCTCGCCAAGGAACGCTCCCTGTTTGAGCAGATCTTCCGGACGCTCCAGGAGGGCGTGCTCGTCATCGCCGCCGACGGCGTCATAGAATACGCCAACGAGTCGGCCGAGCGCATGCTCGGGCTGAGCGGCGAGAAGCTGGCCGGCCAGACCCTCTGGCGGCTCGTGCCGGGGCTCAGGCCGTCGCTCGGCGACGACTCGGGGGCCGGCTCCCCCGGCCACGTGCTGGCCCGGGAGTTCGAGCTTTCATACCCCGAACCCCGCACGGTGAGGTTCTACATGGTGCCGTTCGTGTCGGGCGATCGGGGAGGGGAGCGGCGCAACGCGGTGATCCTGGCGGACGTCACCGGGGACAAGCTGACGACCGCGCAGCGGATCGAGGACGAGCGGACCTCGTCGATCCTCCTGCTCGCGGCGGGCGTCGCCCACGAGCTCGGGAACCCGCTCAACTCCCTCACCATCCACCTGCAGCTGATAGCCCGCAAGCTCAAGAAGCTCCAGAAAACCGCCGAGGTCGCGGCGATCTCGGAGTCGGTGGACGTGTGCAGGGAGGAGGTCACGCGGCTCGACGGCATCATCACCCACTTCCTCGAGGCGATACGCCCAAGCCCCCCGGACCTCGCCGAGACCAGCCTCTCGGAGGTGCTGGCCGAGGTCCTCAAGTTCCAGAAGCGCGAGTTCGCCGACCGTGGGCTCGTGGTCGAGGCCGAGACTCCCCTTGCGCTCCCCACGGTCATGGCCGACCGGGGCCAGCTCAAGCAGATGTTCTTCAACATCACGAAGAACGCGATGGAGGCGATGCAGCCCGGCGGCAGGCTCAAGATCAAGTCGCAGGCCGACGACGACTCGGTCTACCTGCTGTTTGGCGACAGCGGCTCGGGTATCCGCCAGAGCGACCTGCCCAAGCTCTTCCAGCCGTACCACACGACAAAGGCGGGCGGCCACGGTCTCGGGCTGATGATCGTGCAGAGAATCATGCGCGCGCACGGGGGGCAGGTCGGGATCGAGAGCAGGGAGGGGTTGGGGACCGTCGTCACCCTCCAGTTCCCGCGCAAGGACCGGCGGGTCCGGATGCTCGGCGGCTGACGGTCCCTACGGCGCCGCCGGGTTCGGGCCGGCGGGCGCGTCGAGGACGTCCCGCACGCCGATCCTCTGGGTCTCCTTCTGGCCGGAGACGATCAGCGTCACGGTGAACGGGATGTTCGCGGAGCTCACGCCGAGCTGGGAGACCATGGGGGTCGGCTCGGCGGTCTGGCCGGGGGCGATCACCAGGACCTCGGGGTCGACCACGAAATTTCCGAGCTCCGACTCGAAGTCGTCGATTGTGACGGTGAGCGGGGCCATTCCCTGGTTGGTGAGGATCAGGTGAAGCGTGACGGGGGGCAGCGGGGTGCCCTGGACCACCTTCAGGTCGGTGTTTGCGTAGTCCTGGTAGGTCTTGCGCTCCTCCTCCTGGCGGGCCGTGTCGCTGCCGCCCTCGCTCCTGGTGCCCCCTTCGCCCCGGTGGCTGCCTTTGCCCAGGCCGTGGCCTATCCCGCGGCCAACCGTGACCTTTGCCGTCAGCAGGCCGCCGAAATAGGTCCCGCTTCCCGCCATCATGACCTGCTTCTCCCCGGCCACGACCGCCTTCGTCAGCTCGTCGTTGGACTTGTTCTCGCAGCCCGCGGATGCGATTGCCAGGGCGAGGGCCGCGGCCGCAAGGCAGAGGGCTAAGCGATTCTCCGGGGATGTGTTATGGGGCATGGGTCAGGGTGGGGCCGGCTGGCGGGGCGCCGCCAGGGTGGACACACAGTTCGATCGGAGGTTGCATGGAGCTCGTCCTTGCGCCAATTGAAAAAGCGCATCTTTCCGGCCCGACCCGCGTCAGGCTGCAAGTAGTGCAATGTCAAACGCATGGAAGAGATTTCAACGACCTCGCTGGGCGACCGGGTACGCCGGGCGCAGCACGGCGATGAGGCCGCGTTGCGGGAGCTCATCGTCTCCTACCAGCACCGGGTCGCAGGCTTCACGTATGCCATCACCGGCCGCAATGACTCCATCGAGGACCTCGTCCAGCTTGTGTTCATCAAGATGGCCCGGGCCCTCGCGAGGCTCAAAGCCCCGGACCAGTTCGAGTCGTGGCTCTTCCGCCTGGCCCGCAACACCTGCATCGACTACCTGCGCCGGCAGAAGCTGCGCCGGATCTTCACGCCGTTCGCGCCGGAGCACGAGAATGTACCCGAGCCCGCCGGATCCGTGGACTCCGAGGAGCTCGACGCGCTCAGGCACGCCCTCGCCCAGCTCCGGCCCAAGGACCGCGCCCTCATCGCCCTCGTTCAGGAGGGCCGCACGCACGCGGAGATCGCCGAGACTTTCAGGACAACCGTCGCCGCCGTGAAGGCACGCCTCCACCGCGCGCGCGAACAGCTACGAAGACACTACCAACCCGATGAACACTGAAGACCAAGCATGGATGCAGCTGCGCGAGCACGCCGCGTCCAAGATCAAGCCGGGATTCCCCGAAAGGGTTCTGAGGGCCGCACTCGCGCGCCCCTCGCCCCTGTTTGTGGCCCATTTCGCGATGTGCGCCGCCACGGCGGGCCTCTGCCTTGCCGCCGTCGCCATCTACAGCGCGCGCATGTCAAGCGGCGACGAAGTCCAAAACCTTGCCGGCTGGAGCGAGATCTCGGCCCAGGCGAACGATTTCGAGCAGGGCATATGAGGGAGCGCCTCCTAGCGGCGCTTCTGACCCTGGCCGTGTTTGCGATCGGGTTCGGCGCGGGGGTCTGGGTCGAGCGGCACCGGCCGTTCCCGGGCCCGCCCGCGGCCTTCATGGGCGAGTTTGGCGAAAGGCGGAGCCCGCCGGCGAACGTCCAGAAGCCCCCAGTCAACCGGGCGGAGCTGCTTGAGCAGATAGAGAAGATCCGCCCGGAGATCGACTCGTTCCGCGAGCGGGTGAACGATCTCTACGCGCAGTTTGACCGCGACATGCTCACGGTCCTCACACCCGAGCAGAATGCCGCCTACCTGAAGAAGTTCCGGTCCCAGCACGTGCCGGTGCCGGAGGAGGAAAAGCCGCTGTCCGACGAGGAGATCGAGCGCCTCCTGCAGCGGCCCTTCCGCACGCTCGCCTACTTTGTCGTCCTGCCGATGACTCTCGAGCGGATGACGACCGAGCTCAAGCTCGACGACGCGCAGCGCGACAAGGTGAAGGACTTCCTGAGGGTTCGCAGGGAGAAGTTCATCGAGCTCGTCGACAGCGCGCCCCCCCCGAGCCTGATGCTCAGCCGCCTGGCGCCCGTGGCCCAGCGCCTGGGGCAGCCCGCCAAGCCGTAAGGCGCGGCCCGGGCTTGACCGCCCGGGCGGGTCGCTTGGAATGGCTGCATGGTCCCAAGCGTCCTAATCGTCGACGACGAGAAGCACACCCGCGAGGGCCTCAAGCAGGCGCTCTCGGAGAACTACGACGTGGCGATCGCGGCGAGCGCGGACGAGGCGTTCAACCTCATGGACTCCCAGCCTTTCGACGTCATCCTGACCGACCTACGGATGCCCGGAAAGTCCGGGCTCAAGATGATCGACCGCGCCCTCGCGCTGGCCAACAAGCCCGCGGTCCTGATGATGACGGCCTACGGGAACATCGACACGGCCGTCGAGGCGATGAAGCGCGGGGCGGTCGACTTCCTCGCGAAGCCCGTCAACATCGAGCGCCTCGACGTGCTGATCCGCAGGGCGCTCAAGACGAAGACATTGGAGGTGGAGGTCCAGCAGCTGCAGGAGCGCCTGGACGAGAAGTTCGACCCCGACCGGATCGTCGGAAACTCGCCGCTTCTCAAGGACGTGATCGAGCGGGTGAAGAAGGTCGCGCAGTCCAAGGCCACGATCCTCATCGAGGGCGAGTCCGGCACCGGAAAGGAGCTGATCGCCCAGGCGATCCACCAGGCGAGCCCGCGCTCCCGCGGCCCCTTCATCGCGGTGCACTGCGCGGCGCTCTCGGAGACGCTCCTGGAGAGCGAGCTTTTCGGGCACGAGCGGGGCTCGTTCACGGGCGCGACGGAGCGCAGGATCGGCCGGTTCGAGTCCGCGGACGGGGGAACGCTCTTCCTCGACGAGATCGGCGAGATATCGGGCTCGATCCAGGTGAAGCTGCTCCGTTTCCTCGAGACCAAGTCGATCGACCGTGTCGGCGGGTCGAAGACCGTCGAGCTGGACGTGCGTCTCGTCACGGCGACAAACCGGAACCTCGAGCAGCTCGTGCGCGACGGGAAGTTCCGCGAGGACCTGTTCTTCCGCCTCGATGTCGTGCGCTTCGTGATGCCGGCGCTGCGCGAGAGGAGGGAGGACATCCCGGCCCTCCTGGCCCACTTCGTCGGCATCTTCTCGAAGGAGAACGGCCTGCCCCCGATCGAGTTCGAGCCGGGTGCGATGAAGACCCTGCAGGCCTACTCATGGCCCGGAAACATCCGCGAGCTGCGCAATTTCTGCGAGAACGCGGTCGTCCTCCGCAAGGGGGGCAAGGTGTCGGAGTACGACCTGGACCCGCGGTTCAGGGCGTCGCCGGCGACCCCGGCCTCCGCCGCCCAATCCGGCGACGCGGGCGGGGCCGGAGGGGCCCCGACGCTCTCCGTTGAGCAGAACGAGAAGAGAATCCTGAGGGAGGCGCTCATCAAGTCGCGGGGAAACCGGACGAAGGCGGCCGAGCTCATGGGAATAAGCCGGCGCACGCTCCACCGGAAGCTGGCCCAGTGGCCCGAGCTGGACGTGGTCGATAGATGAGTGCGCGACCGCGCACGGCGCAGGAGTTCATCCACTGGCTCGAGGCGGGCGGCGGCGCGCGCTGGGTCCTCCTCGGAGCGCTCTTCTTCTGCGGGTTCGCGCTCTCCGTCCGGGTCGCATGGATGCAGTTTCACGGGGCCGCGAGCGAGGCGACGCTCGCCCAGGCCGACATGGCCCGCCAGGTCGCCACGGGCGCCGGGTTCACGACCGGGGTCAACTATCCGCAGGCGGCCGCGTTCTTCAAGGCGCGCGGCGTCCGGTTCGACCCGGCGACCCCCTATCCGGAGGTCTACCAGGCGCCGCTCTATCCGGTGGTGATCGCCGTGCCGATGTGGGTGTTCCTTCACCTGTCGCACGGAGCGCTTTTTGCGCCCGCGCCCGCGCCCCCCTACGGATACGCGGCCGATTATTTCCTGCTCGCGCTGAACCTCGCCCTGTTCTGGCTCGCGATCTGGCTCGCGTTCGACCTGGCCCGCCGCCTCTTTGGCGCGCCCTCGGGCTGGCTCGCCGCGATCGCCCTCTTTGTCTCGCTGCCCGCATGGCAGCAGGTTGTCGCCGTCAATGGGACGGCGCTCATGATGGTTCTCGCCCTCGGCGCCTTCCACGTCTGGTGGCGCGCCGAGTCGGCCGAGGATTTCGGGCGCGCCGCGGTGCCGCTCGGGGCCCTGGGAGCCCTGTGCGGCGCCCTCTTCCTAACCGAGTACTCCGCGGGAGCCCTCGTGGGTGTCGCCGCGTGGGCAGCGGCGCGGAGGTTCGGCGCCGGAGCCCGGTGGCGCGCCCTTGCGCTTGTTCTCGGCTGCTTTGCCGTCGTGGCCGGCCCCTGGGTCCTGCGCAACCTTGCCGTGACGGGATACCCCGTCGGGCTTGCGGTCCAGAACATCGCCCTGAAGTCCGGCGACCTGACCGCGGAGCCGTCCGTTGTCAGGGCGACTCTCTCGGCGCGGCTGCCCGAGATCGAGCTGAACAAGCTGGGCAACAAGACACTCACATCGATCCAGGAGGACCTGGGGAACCGGGTGTGGTCGGGCGGCGCGATGTGGTTCCTGGCCTTCTTCGTCGCGGGCTGGCTTTACGTCTTCCGCTCGGGGCCCGTCAACCGGCTGCGCTGGCTGTTCGCAATATCGCTGCTTGTCCTCGTCCTTGCGCAGTCCGTGTTCAACTCGGGCGACAGCGAGAGGCAGGCCGCCGTGTGGCTCTCGCCGCTGATCATCGTTTTCGGGGCGGGGTTCTTCTTTGTCCTCCTGGGGAGCCACCCCGTGCTCTCGTCGTGGCCGAGATCGTGCGCCGCCGCGCTCCTCATTCTCCAGGCGCTGCCGCTGGCGCATGACGCGCTGGACCCGCACTGGCTCCATTTCCAGTATCCCCCGTACTTTCCCCAGCTTTTCCAGGGGATGCGCCGCGAGCTCGAGGCCTCCGACGCCTCCGGGCGGTACGGGCTCATGGCGGACGTGCCCGCCGGGCTCGCCTGGTACGGAGGGACCCGGGCGTGGGCCCAGCCCGCGACGCTCCATGATTTCTACGAGGTTCAGGTGGAGCAGCCGACGGGCGAGCTTCTCCTGACGCCCAAGACGCTCGACCGCCCGTTCTTTTCCGACCTGAACGCCCGCCCCAAGATTCCCGGATTCCTGACCGCATCCATCCCCCGGATTGGGGAATGGGGTGAGGTTTACGGGGGACTGCTCACCGGATCGCTCCCGCGGGATTTTCCGCTATCCTCGCCCCAGAAACTGGCGGAAAACCTCTATGTCCTTGTCAACCCGGCGCTGCCGCCAAGAAGGTCAAGGTAGGCCCCCGTGGTTTCCCAACGAATTGGTCTTGCCAGTGGTTAGCAAGATGGCAGCTTGGCGGTCGATTTCCAGCATGGCAAAATGAGGGCATTGCGAATCTTCGTCGTCGGTTCATTCCTCGGTCTGGGCGCAATCGCTCGGGCCGTGTATGCGCCCATTCCCGACCAGCAGCAGGGCAGGGACCTCTCGATCTCCCTTGAGGGGGGCATCACCTACAACAGCAACATCTTTGGCGCGGCCTCGGACGCGATAAGCAGCGTCGTATTTGAGGTCTCCCCGAAGGTTTCCTTCAACGCCTCCTTGTCCCAGCAGACCTTCTTTTCGGCGGACTTCCACCCGACGTTCGATTACTTTGAGAACCGCCCGGGAACGAAGGCCCTTTACAGCCAGGCCGTAGACGCCCGGATCGCCCACGCGTACTCCAGGACATCGGTTCTCGATCTGACGGACGCGTATTCCTACAACCAGAACCCGGAGTCCCTCCTGAACGGCACGGCGATAAACACGAACCAGACGCTCCAGAGCAACGAATTTGACGCCCATTTCACCTTTGCGCCGACCGAGAAGCTTGGGATGGTCCTGAAGGCGCGCAGCGTCTACTACGATTACATAGACGCCACCCTGGGCGACCTGCTGAACCGGTTCGAGAATCTCTACGGCATGGAGTTCGACTACACGCTCCTGCCGGACCTCAAGGCGGCCGGGGAGTACAGGCATCAGGATGTCGACTACACGACGGATCCCGCGGCCAACAACAAGCACTCCGACTTCCTGATGGCGGGCCTCGACTACACGGCCGGGCCGAAGCTGACCGCGAGCTTCCGCCTGGGCGGCGAATACCGGGAATTCGCGGGCAACCCCAGCACCACGACCCCCTATGCCGAGTTTTCCCTGAAGTATGACTACGCGAAGGGGTCCTTTATCAGCGCCGGATACACCTACGACCTGGAGGAGACCTCCGACCCGACCCTTTTCCTGGATGAGAAGGTGAACCGGCTGTTCGTCAACATCCAGCACCAGATGACCGCGCTGATCGTTGGGTCCGCGTCGATAGACTACGAGCCCTCGCAGCTCATCGGCAAGGCGGGGCAGGCGAACATCGAGGAGGATTCGACGCACGCCGGGCTGGCGCTCACCTACCTGCGAACGAAGAACGTTTCCTTCACCGCCTCGTACGACTACGACATCGTCGACTCGGGAATCTCGTCGCGCGGGATGAACCGGTCGCGCCTCGGGTTGAGCGGGACGGTCGTCTACTGAGACTGAGGGCGGGTCCGCACCGGCCCCGCTTGAGGCATTTCAATCGCGCCCATGGCACCGCACGCAACCAAGGAAAGCGCGTCGCTGGCGGACCTCGTCAGGGTCCTCAAGCTCCGCCTATCGCTGATCGCCCTCATCACGGGGCTCGTGCTCGCGACCACGCTCGTCGTCACGGCGTTCCTGCCGCGGTGGTATCTCGCCACGACCAAGGTGAAGGTCGAGAAGCCGGAGGGGGAGGTGAAGCTCTTCCAGGCGGCGTCCAACACCGCCTACGACCCCTATTTCCTGCAGGACCAGTTCAAGATCATGCAGTCCGAGAAGATACTGTATCCGGTCATCGACCGTCTGGGGCTCAACACGAGGCTGGCCGCCTACGTGGGCGCGCCCGGCGGCACGCTGACCTCGGACCTGACCTACCAGTACATGGTCAACAAGATGCTCAGGGTGGAGTCCCAGCGCAGCTCGTCCCTCATAGAGATCAACGTCTATGCGCAGGATCCGGTGCTAGCGGCCGACATCGCCAACGAGATCGCGCACGTCTACTCGGATGACCGGATTGCCGTCGCCACGGCCCAGCAGACGGAGGGCGTCGCGGAGCTCCGCAAGGAGCTCGCCGACCAGGAGGAGGTGGTCAAGAAGCAGCGCGACACCGTTGAGACGCTGCGCAAGGACCTGAACATCTCCGGGGTCGACCTCAACGTGAAATACTCGGACATGGAGATCGAGACCCTGAGGCAGATGCAGAACTCGCTCATCGCCCTGCGCGTGGACGCGATAGGGCGCAAGACGCGGTGGGAGCGGTTCAAGAGCATTCCGCTCGAGGACCGCATGGGCCTCGTCAATTCGGAGCTGATCCCCGACCAGAACATACAGAACCTGCTCCAGGCGTACCTGGTCGCGGACCAGAAGGTCACCCAGCTCAAGGCGCGCCTGGGCGAGGCGCATCCCGACCTGGTGTCGGCGATCGAGAACCGCGCAAAGATCCGGGAGCAGCTGGAGGCCCTGCTGCGCGGGTACGAGAGCGGCCTTGAGATGGCCTACCAGGAGGCCGAGGCGAGGGTCGAGGAGCTGGAGAACCAGCTTGCGAAGGCCAAGGTGGAGCAGATCCTCTCGGCCCGCGACCGGATGCGCCCGTTCGACGAGGCCGCACAGAGGCTCGACGACGAGACGCGCCTCTACACGACGCTGCGGCTGACGCTGCGCCAGCGCGAGATCGACTTCCAGGTGCCCAAGCACACGATCGAGATCCTCAACACCGCCGAGCCGCCGCGGCGCTTCAGCCGGCCCAGCTGGGTGCTGAACATCGCGAGCGCGATCGTGTTCGGGCTCGTGCTCGGGGTCGGAGTCGCGCTCACCCTTGAATACTTCGACACGAGCCTTCGGGACGTCGCCGACATCGAGGAGCGCCTCAAGATCCCCGTCCTGGGGGTCATCCCCTTCCACCCCGAGCCCATGGGGCCGCTGAGGGACGAGCCCGAAAACGCGGAGCCCTACAGGGTGCTCCATACAAACCTCAACCTTGCCGTCGAGCCGGGCAAGCACGCGGTGTTCGTTGTCTTCTCGGCCGGGCCGGCTGAGGGGAAGAGCACGACCATCTGCAGGCTCGCCCACCTGATGGGCGCCTACGGCGAGCGCGTGCTCCTGATCGACGGGGACCTTCGCAGGCCGGCGCAGCACCATCTTGCCGGCTGCCCCAAGGCGCCCGGCCTTAGCGACGTCCTGTCCGGGAAGTGCGACGTCGACGCGGCCATCCGCAAATCCGTCGCCCCCGGGACGGACCTGCTTACCAGCGGGGGGATGCCGGGCTTCACGCTGAGCCTCCTCTTTGCGAACCGCCTGCGGGACCTGCTGGCCTCGCTGCGCGGCCGCTACGACCGCATCCTGCTCGATTCGCCGCCGATCATCGGCGTCAGCGATGCGAGCCTGCTCGCCGGTCTGGCGGATGGGGCCATCCTCCTCATCCAGCACCGGCGCAACCCCGCGAGCATGGTTCTGAGGGCCCAGCAGATCATCACCGGCCTGAAGACCCCGATCCTGGGCGCCGTTCTGACGCAGGTGCCCCGGGGCGGGGGCGAGGACTACGGCTACTACACGCAGGCGTATTCGTACTATTCGAAGGGTGACGGGGAGGGGACGGGCGGAGGCAAGCGCCGCGACTCCGGCAAGGCCGGTTCCTCTCCCGACAGCCTGAACCTCAAATGATGTTGACGGCGCGGACGGCGGGCAATCTGATCCGACCCCTGGTCTGCGGGCGTAGCTCAGTTGGTAGAGCACCACCTTGCCAAGGTGGACGTCGAGAGTTCGAGTCTCTTCGCCCGCTCCATTTTTGGATCCAGTTAGAGGTTTTGGGAGGGTGTCGTTGGGAGGATGGGTTGTTCCTGGCGGCGTCCTTGACGTCGTTTTCGGTTTGACAGATATATAACCGCAACGGATATATCCATTGCCAGGAAGATCCCATGCATCCGAACTCATGAGAGTTGCCAACGAGTTGCCTGAACCCGATGAACTCCTGCCGCTTACACCGGCGGTATTTAACATTCTCGTGGCGCTCGCGGAGGGCGAGAAGCACGGTTATGCGATCATGAGGGAGGTGGACGAGGCGACTGAGGGCCGGGTGCGAATGGGTCCCGGCACGCTTTACGGCTCGATCAATCGAATGCTGAAGGCCGGCCTTATCGAGGAATCCGACAATAGGCCCGACACGGACCGCGACGACGAGCGCCGACGCTACTACCGTTTGAGCAATTTGGGCCGGGGTGTCCTGCAGGCCGAAGTCATCCGGTTGACCAAAGCCGTGCGTCTGGCGCGGGCAAAGAGGATTCTTTCTCCAGCATGATCCTCCCTCCGCCTTCCAAACGCATTGCAGGAGCGTGCAGGTTGTACCGCGGACTCATCAATCTCTATCCAGGGGGATTTCGCTATCTTTACGCGACCGAAATGCTCCGGGCGTTTGAGGACGATTGGAACCGGGTTCGCGGCCAGGGAATGGCGGCCCGGTGCAATTTTGGGGTTCACGTGTCATGCGACTTGGCCAGGACGCTTCCCGGCGAGTGGCTCGCGTCGTTGCCATTCCGCATCGTGGCGGGCTTGTTTGGCATCGTAGCCGTCGTCTCCCTTTGGGCCATGGGTCATCAATTGGTGGCGATCGCCGATTGGGCGTTTTGCTGCGCTTTTGGAATCCTATGTTGGACCGTATTGATTCGCCCGGTGCGCCGCGGCATCGCATCTTCGCTTCTGGTGGCCGGGGTCCTGGGATGGGGAGGAATCTGGGCGCAAGGTCTATTGGCGGAGATTATGCCTCACTCTCGGTCGCACGCTGATCTGCTCATTGCAGCTATCTGCGTCCAGGGGCTTTTATTCCCGATCCCGTACCTATTTTCCCCTTACGAGAACCGCTGGCTTTGGACGACGTGGTTGAATCGACGACAAGGTGGCAATGTTATATTCCGGAAACTTCTGGGTGTTCTGTGCCTTTTGGCGACCGTCGGGTCGCAACTTCGCTATATGGCCACTGATGCAGGGTCACAGATCACTTCAAGCATCCTCCTTCTTGCCCCCTCCTTGTATGTGACGCGGGAGCTAGTCGCCATCTGGCGTGTTCCAGGGCGAAGCCAAAACCCGGATCCCGAACCTCGAGTGGCCTGACGCCTCGACTGGGGCTTACAGTTTAATACAATCAAGACTTCGTCTCGCCAGGAGAGACAAAGGCGTGCCGGGCAGTCCCATTTTGCCAGAGCCTCAGTGCTCCGGCGGCCCCGCCAACTTGTGGCGCAGCGCCTCGACGATCAGGTGGGCCGCCCCCTCGGCCGATATCCGATCCGTGTTGATGATCAGGTCATAGGTTCGCGGATCCTCGATATCCCGGTCAAAGTTGGACTGAAGATAGCGCCTTCGGGCCAGATCTGTCTTCTCGATGAAGGCCTTGGCGGCGGCGAGGTCGATGCCCTGCATCGCCATCAGACGGCGGACGCGGGTCTCCAGCGGGGCGACCAGCCTCACATGGAGGCCGCAGGGCAGGGACTGCGTGATGACATGCGCCCCGCGTCCGACAAAGACCACATGGCCGACATGGGCCAGCTGGAGGATTGCCGCTGAAACCTGGTGCTCAAGCTGCCAGAGCGAGGGATGCAGGCCCATGAACTCGCCGATGACCCCGTTGATCTCGGATCTCCGGTCCTCCGGCAGGAACTTGGCCAGGCTCTCCTCGAGGTTCTGCTGGGTGAGCGCGTGTATGAGCAGGTTCTTGTCGAAAAGGGCCCAGCCCTGGCCCTCATCGGCGGCCTCCCTGTTGAGCATCGGAACCAGAAGCTGGCCGACGGTGGTGGCGCCCGCGCAGACCTCGCGGGAGATCGTTACGAATGGAAGCGCGGCAGCCTTGGTGGCGATCGGGGCGGCGGTAGCCGGGCTTTTCAACCGGGTCTGCAGGACGGCATAGCTGTGTTCGAGATAGGGGTCAGCTTGCATGGGGTAATCCTCCTGTTGAATTCCTTCTGGGCACCGCAGTTTAATCCTCGTTTCCGAGGCAGTCAATGCGCGGCGGCTTCCCGCGGAGGCTGGACTCAGTCCCGCAGCCAGTAATACATCGAGGTCGCGACAAAGGCGAAGGTCACCGTCGGTGCGATCACCCACATCGGGCTGAAGGGCATGGCGTAATGCTGGACAGCCCAGACGACCACGAAGGTCTTCAGAATGATCAGGCCCCAGCAGAAGTAGATCAGAGTCTCGATGCGCCTTCGGTGCCGCGCGCGCCTTTCCTCGTCGGTCAGGGCCGCGTCGTCGTTCAGGTGCAGGCCGTGGCGGATGAGGTCGCGCAACTTCAGAGTTGATTTCTCAGTGTTCATATTCGCGCCTCCTTTGATGGATGATGAATGGGATCCCGATCCCCTGCATGGGAATATGGGGGCAACCGGCTTTTTTCGCTCCGCACCGATTGCGAATCCCGTCGCATCATTTGCTGTCCTCCCGGGCGACCGCGCCCGAAGGCGGCCCTATCTTCTCGGGCGAACGGGAGGACAGGCCTGGCGCCGGGGTGGCGCCGCGCGGCTCGTCATGCCTTGGGTTTCCCGGAAGGCGGCTCGGGGGGCCCGCCGGCCCTCTTTTTCTCGGCCTCAAGCCGCTCCAGTTCAAGGGGATGATCCTCCCGCATCTCCTTCTCGGACAGCCGCCCGGTGAGCCACGAGAGGTTCATCGGGTACACGTCCGGGTTGAAGATCACGAAATAGAAGTGCCAGACCAGGATGGCGAGGGTCGCCAGCACGGCCTCGTACAGGTGGACCGTCCTCGAGACATCGTACCCCAGCTTGGTGAACAGGCTGATCGAGGTGTTCTCAAACCAGAGCACCATCCCGGTTATACCCATCACCACGGAACCCCACATCATGGCCCAGTATTCGGTCTTCTCGATGTAGCTGAAACGGCCGAACCTTGGCTTGGTTGGCGCCAGCCCGAGGTTGTACCGGAGGACGCCGGCCGCGTCCGAGATGTCCTGCATGCGCGGCCTCAGGTCCCTGAAGAGGGAGCGCCCGCGCTCGGTCAGCGCCAGGTAGGCGACGTGCCAAATGCCCGCGGCGATCAGGACGACGCCCGCCACACGGTGGATGATGCTGCGCCACTCGAACAGGTGGCTGATCCGGTGCCGGATGTGGATCACCCACCACGCATCCGGGAACTGGAGCATGAAGCCGGTGATGACCAGGGCGAAGAAGCTCAGGACCAGGGTTCCGTGCTGCAGCCTCTCGTTCACCGTCATCCGAAGGTAGAGGCGGTGGGGCACGGCCTCCTCCACGATGGCGCCCGTCTGGATGCCGATCTTCCTTCGCACCTTTCGGAAGAAGTCGAGGCCGTTGTGCACGACCATGCCCCCGACAACGGCGGCGATCAGCCAGACATAGAGCGTCGCAATCCAGTACACGACCGGCTCCTGGCCCTGCGGGCTTGCCGTCACGTGAACCGGGGCCGACGTGAATCGCACGCCCGCCCCCTGGTGGCACTGGCCGCAGGTCTGGGCAAGGTTCGCGCGGTTAACGGGCGACAGCGGGTCGGACGACGGCCTGATGGCGTGCGCCCCGTGGCAGCTTGCGCAGTTGACGGCAACCACGGCGCCGCCGCGGGTCGCAAGCCCGTGGAAGCTGTCGGCGAAAGTCTGAAACCGGTCGGTTGCCAGGCCATAGCGCTCGTTCAGCTTGACCGAGGCGTGGCACGTGCCGCACACCTGCTGCGAAAGGTTGCGCGCCGAGACCGGGGAGTTCGGGTCGGCGGGATGGAGGATCCGGTGCTCCCCGTGGCACGTCGTGCAGACGGGGGCGTCGGGGGAGCCGTTGCGCAGGGCGGTTGCGTGGGCGGAGAGCGCGTATTCCCGCGCCTCGGTTGGGTGGCACTTGGCGCATGTCTGCGGGATGTTGCGGAGGCTTACCCGCGAGCCGGGGGACAGTGCCCCAGCGGCATCGTGGCTCCCGTGGCAATCCACGCAGTTCGCCGCGGCCGCGTTGCCCTTGGCGAGGCTCATCCCGTGAACGCTCTCATCATAGGAGGCAATGAAGCCGCGGCTGACGGAAGATCCCGCCAGCACGTGGCTCTCGTCGCGGTGACAGCTCAGGCACAGGCGGGATTGCTCGAGCTTCACCTTGAGCATGTCGGCGCCCGCAGTCACGGGGTGCATGTGGCAGGTGAGGCAGGTCGGGGCCTCGGGGCGGCCCGACGCAAGCGCCGCCCCGTGGGCCGAGCCCAGGTAAAGCGCAGCGGCCTTGGCATGGCATTGGCCGCAGGCCGCCGCTAGCTTTGGCCCCGAGAACGCGGACTTGGCACCCGAGGCCGGCATGATCCCGTGGGTGCCGTGGCAGGCCCTGCAGTCTGTCTCAGCGGTCGCCACAAAGGGAGTCGCGGCGAAATCGGCGTGGAAGGCGTGCGACTTCGCGAGGCCCTCGTGGCAGCCGCGGCAGTCCACGGGGGCGACCGGCCCGTGGTGCGGCTGGGCGCCGGCATTAACGCCGTCATGGCAGTCGACGCAGGCAAGCGAGGCGTGTGCGGAACGGCCGAGCTCGCCCGCGTCCACGAAAAGGGACACGCCGCGGCCGCCATGCTGAATGGACAGGTGGGGATCCGCATGGCACTTGAGGCAGGCCTGGTCGGCATCCACGGCGAGCGCCTCCGGTGCGAGCGCGGCGGCCGCCAGCCCGGCGCCTGCCAGCCTGAGGATGAGAATCCTGTGAATCGATGCGCGCATGATGGCAAGCAGCCCGCGCCGCCCTAAATCCTCCCCGGATTATGGCCGTGGGGCCCCGGGCAGCGCAACGCGGATCTTGCCACGGCATCTGCGCCTCCTTCGCGTTCCCGGTTGAAGCGGCGCCCGAATGGGCCTTGTCCCGCGGGCATCTTCGGGTTGGGATGGGCTTCCCGAGGATCCTCATGAAAAATATGCCCGCAATCCTGCTATGTGCTTCAATCCTTCCGCTATCGGCGCCTGCGGCTCGCGCCGCGGCCGCCGCCGACAACTGGGCGCAGGACTGCGCCTCCTGCCACGGCGCGGATGGCACCGGCCAGACCAAGATGGGGCGCCGCCTGGGAGTCAGGGATCTAACGGACGCCGACTACCAGAAGAGCTTCACGGACGACCAGCTCTTCGGAAATCTGAAGGCCGGGGAGAATTGGCCCGATGGAAGGGTGAAGATGAAGCCCTACGGCGATCAGCTCTCGGACCCCGAGATCAAGGATTTGGTCGGATTTGTCCGCGCGCTTGCCAAGGGCGGTTCTGGCTCAAAATCCTGACGAATAGTCGGTTAAGCCATGCGTTGCGTTACCCTGTGAGCCCGGATGTCGGGGGCATATCGGGCCGTCATGACGCACCCGGACAAGCTGACCCTTGAGCGATACTGCTGCTTGTGGCCGGGCGATGGCATGCCAAGCCTTTGGGGAAATGGCGCCGCTCCCAACCCTTGACGAGATTGAGTCGATTGCCGCCGGGATCGACGCGGTAGTCCCCCCGACGCCGCAGTTTTCCTGGCCGCTCCTGAACGGGCGCGCGGGCTGCGAGCTCTGGGTCAAGCACGAGAACCACACCGCCGTCGGCTCATTCAAGATCCGGGGAGCCCTGAACTACGTCGGCCGCCTGGTGTCGCGCGAGCCCCGGGTCCGCGGAATCGTCGCTGCGACACGCGGGAATTTCGGGCAGTCCCTCGCCTTTGCCGCGGCCAGGCACGGGCTGACCTCGACGATCGTCGTGCCGCACGGCAACAGCGTCGAGAAGAACCGGGCGATGCGGGCCCTTGGCGCCGAATTGGTCGAGCACGGGGCGGATTTCCAGGAGGCGCTCGTGCGCTCGGAGGGCTTGGCCGCGGAGCTCGGCCTGCACTGGGTGGCGTCGTTCCACCGGGACCTCGTCTGGGGCAATGCCGTCTCCATGCTCAACTTTCTTCGGCGCTCCCCAGCGCTCGAGCGCGTCTACATCCCGATCGGCATGGGTACGGGGATTTGCGCGCTCGTGGCCGCGCGCGACGCCCTCCGTCTGCAGACCCGGATAGTGGGCGTCGCCTCGGGGCTCGCGCCCTCGATCGCCCTGTCCTTCGATGCGGGGCGCCTGGTCTCCCACCCGGTCTCGACCCGGATCGCGGACGGCCTGGCCTGCTCCACGCCCCGTCCGGAGGCGCTCCGCTTCATCCTCGGAGGGGTTGAGCGCATCGTGCGCGTGTCCGATGACGAGGTCGAGGCGGCGATGCGGGCCTATTTCTCGGACACCCACAACGTAGCCGAGGGAGCCGCCGCGGCCGGGCTCGCCGCGGTGCTGAGGGAGCGCGAGGGCGTTGCCGGCATGCGCGTGGGCACGGTCTTAACGGGCGGCAATGTGGACGCGGGCGCGTTTGCGCGGGTCCTGGGGTCCTGAGTCGACGGGCGCGCCACGGCCGCCAGGAAAAAAAGAAGGCTCCCGAAGCAACCAAGGGGCCCTTCGGGCTGTCTTGCTGTACAAGACCCAATGAAAGCCCCCGTTGCCTGCCTTCTGGCCATCTGCCTTGCCGCCACGACCATGGCGCAGGCGCCGGCCGGCGGAGGCCCGGCGACGGCCTATTCGCCGGAGCAGCTTGACCAGCTGCTCGCCCCGATTGCGCTCTATCCCGACCCGCTGATTGCGATCATTCTCCCCGCCTCGACCGCGCCTTCCGACGTCGCCCTTGCCGAGCAGTACCTCGCGGCGGGCGGGAACCCCGCGGGGATCGACTCGCAGTCCTGGGATCCGAGCGTCAAGGCACTGGCACATTATCCGAGCGTGGTGAAGTGGATGAGCGACAACTCAGCATGGATGAACTCGCTGGGGGCCGCCTTCGCGATGCAGCCCTCGGACGTCATGAAGTCGGTCCAGCAGCTCCGCGCCAGGGCCCGTGCCGCCGGAACGCTCAAAAACACTCCCCAGCAGCAGGTCGACACGGAGGGCGACGACATCCGGATCGTGCCTGCCCAGGCCGACACGATCTATGTCCCGGATTATGATCCCGACATCGTTTACGATGCCCCGGACGGGTACGCCGGCCCGTTCATCACTTTCGGCATCGGATTCCCCGTGGGAGCATGGCTTGGATACGAATGCGACTGGGATGACTTCGGGATCTGGGTCGGGCCCTGGCATCCGGGCTGGGGTTACCGCAGGGACTGGCAGGACGCACGGTGGGGGGGCAGCCGCTGGCACGTGGACCCGCGCCGCGGCCGCGATCTCGTGAGGAATTACTACCGGCCGGAAGGGAATATTCCGTCGGCGCGGTTTGCCGCTGCGGCAAGGGGGCCGGCCCGCGCCCCAAATGCCGGGTTTCATCCGTCGGCGGCCCCGGCCGAGCCCCGCATGGACTACCGCGGCTATTCCGGCGCGCGCGCCCCATCGGGAGGCGCATTTGGCGGCTACAGCCGGGGCACGCAGGTTCGCACCTACAGCAGCCGGGGCCAGTCGAGCCGCCAGGTCCAGGTCCGGGGCTTCGCCCCGTCGGGGGGCGGCGGAAGGGACCGGCGCTGAAACCAGACCCAGAAACCTCCGGCAACATGAAATCCCCGAACCAGACCCTTCGTCCGCTCCGCCTCGCGGCCGCGGTGCTTGCCCTCCTCGCATGCTCGGCCGGTCCCCTCGCCAGGGCCCAGGCCGCCATCCCAGCGGCGCAGCAACGCCATTTCAGCTCCCCAGACGAGGCCCTGAAGGCGCTCACGATCGCGACCAAGGCGGGCGACAGGAGCGCAATCGACGCAATCTTCGGGCCGGACGTTAAGGACCTCCTGTCAGGGGATCCCAGGCAGGACGCCATCGAGTTCGCATCCTTCGCCAAGTCGCTCGGCCAGTACGCGCAGTGGGTCCGAAAGGCGGACGACCGCTTCGTCCTCAATATCGGCGACCAGAACTGGCCCATGCCGATCCCGCTCGTCCACGGGGACGGCGGCTGGTATTTCGACACGGCGGCAGGGAAGGAGGAGGTTCTCAACCGGCGGATCGGCGAGGACGAGCTCAATGCGATCGGCGTCTGCCAGGCCTATGTCCAGGCCCAGCGCGAGTACGCGTCCGAGGACCGCGACGGTACCGGGATTCTCAAGTACGCGCAGCTGTTGAAAAGCACGCCCGGGTCCAAGGACGGCCTCTATTGGCCGGTGGCGCCCGGCGAGGACCCGAGCCCCTTTGGTCCGCTCGTGGCGGACGCCCGCGCCGAGGGATACGGCGGGAAGACCGCCGAGGGCTCCCCGCAGCCCTACAAGGGATACCATTTCAGGATACTCACGGCGCAGGGCCCGTCGGCGCCGGGCGGGGCCTACAGCTACATCATAAACGGCAACATGATCGCGGGGTTTGCCCTGGTCGCGTTCCCGGCGCACTGGGGTGAGTCCGGAGTCATGACTTTCATCGTCAACCAGTGGGGCAGGGTGTACGAGTGCAACCTCGGCGAGCACAGCGCGGAAATCGCCGGCGCGATGGCCAGCTTCGACCCCGACGACGGCTGGAGCCTGGTGCCCGCCCAGTGATGACGGGCTGACCCGCGGTCCCCGGGGGGCCTCAAAAAGCCGCTGTCAACCGGCGGATTTTTTGTGCACGCTTCCTGTCCCGTGAAGGCCTCCGACTTTTTCACGCTCCCCGATTCGCTCGCCGAATTCCGCCCCTTCTTCAGGGCGGGCGCCGCGCCGTGGGAGTGGCTGGGGCAGATTGGCCCCGCGCTGGCCGCCCACAAATTCGGCACGAAGACCCCGAGGGTTCCCGCGGGGGTCCATATCGAGGGCCAGGTCCACATTGACCCCAGCGTGTCGCTCCCCGCGCACGCGACTTTAATCGGCCCCATCTGGATAGGCGCCCGAACCCAGATCCGGCCGGGCGCATTCATCCGGGAGAACGTGATCGCGGGGGAGGGTTGCGTCCTCGGCAACGCCTCGGAGTTCAAGAACTGCCTCCTGATGGACGGCGTGGTTGCACCGCACTTCAACTATGTCGGGGACTCGGTCCTTGGGAATAGGGCCCACCTGGGTGCGGGCGCGATCTGCTCCAACTACCGGCTGGACCACAGGGACGTGGTCGTGCACCTCCCGACGGGCTCCATCGACACGGGGCTGAGGAAATTCGGGGCGATCCTGGGCGACGAGGCCGAGGTCGGCTGCAACGCGGTCCTCAATCCGGGCACGCTCCTCGGCCCCAAGTCGCTCGTGATGCCGGCCATCGCCTTTGGGGGCGTCCTGGCCCCGTCGACGATCGCCCGGGTCCGCCAGCAGGTGACCCTCATTCCCCGCAAGGCCTGATATGCGCACCCTCACTGGAATAACCCCCACCGGCGCCGTCCACATCGGCAACTATTTCGGGGCGATGCGGCCGGCCATCGAGGCCCAGGCGAAGGGAGACTGCTTCTATTTCATAGCCGACTACCATTCGATGACCTCGGTCACCGATCCCAGGGAGCGCCGCGAGCACACGCGCGGTGTCGCCGTCGACTGGCTTGCGTGCGGGCTCGACCCCAAGAGAAGCGTCTTTTGGTGCCAGAGCGACGTGCCCGAGGTGTGCGAGCTTACCTGGTTGATCGGGAGCCTGACGCCTATGGGTCTCCTCGAGCGCGCCCACAGCTACAAGGACAAGGTGGCCAAAGGCATTTCACCGTACTTCGGCCTTTTCGCCTACCCGGTGCTGATGGCCGCGGACATCCTTCTCTTTGACACCAATGCGGTTCCCGTAGGCCAGGACCAGAAGCAGCACCTCGAGATCGCCCGGGACATCGCGGTCAAGTTTAACCAGACCTACGGTGACACCTTTATTGTGCCCGAGGCCATTATTCGACGCGAGGTCGCACTGGTGCCGGGTCTTGACGGGCAGAAGATGAGCAAGAGCTACGGCAACACGATCGAGATATTCGCGGAGGAGAGGGACCTGCGGAAGAAAGTCATGTCGATCGTCATGGACAGTCGTACGCCGGCCGAGCCCAAGCCCGACGCCGAGCGCAACCTCTGCGTTCAGCTCCTCCACCTAGTTGCTCCTTCGGATGTGGCGGCCGATCTCGAGGCCCGCCTTCGCGAAGGGGGACTGGGCTACGGGGACCTAAAGAAGGCGCTCGTTGAGCACTGCTGGAGCTTCTTCGCGCCCGCTCGGGCCCGCCGGGCCGAGCTCCTTGCTGATCCCGGCTATGTCGACCGGGTGCTCAGGGAGGGGGCCGAGCGAGCCCGTTCCGTCGCGTCGGTCGTCATCAGCCGGGCGCGCCGCGCGGCGGGCCTCGGCCACGCCTAGATCACCTGGACCTGCGGCGGCCCGATCCGGGTGATGGCATCCATGATCCGGCCCGCCGTCCTCGCATAACGCTCCTTCCCGTCGGCCGGGTGGTCAAAATCCTGCGGGGCGAGAGGGCTCCCGTAGGAGACTGAGACGGGGGAGCCCAGTCGCAGCCTCCCGCCCCTGCCGAAGGCCTCGAATGAGCCGAAAATCCGGGCGGGCACCACCGGCACCTGCGCCTTGCACGCGATGAGCCCGACCCCCGGCCTGGGTGCCTGCAGCTCGCCGTTGGGGGAGCGGGTTCCCTCGGGGAAGACGATGACCACCCGGCCGCGGGACAGGGTCCGGAGCACGCGCTTGATCGCCTCGAGGCTCGTCCCCCCGTCCCGGTCCACCGGGATCGTTCCCACCGCGTCCAGCCACCAGGCGGCGACCCCGGGCTTCCAGAGCGTGTTCCGCGCGAAGAAGCTCACCTGCCGCTCCAGGAACAGGCCGACGATCGGCGGATCGAGGTGGCTCGCGTGGTTTGCGGCCACGATGAACCCCCCCGTCCTTGGGAGGTTATCGAGGCCGGCGACTTCGCCGCGGAAGAACACCTGGTACGCGAGCCGGCTCAGCCCGTGGAAAAGGCCGTAGACCGGATCCATCTCGGCGGGGTTTCGGGTCATGGCGGTCCGAGCCGGGTCGCAATGGCGGAGGCCATGCGCTCCGCAACCTCGGCAACCGTCATGCGCGTCGTGTCGATGTGCACCGAGCCGGTCGGCCTCGTGAGGGGGGACGCCTTCCGGGAGGAATCCAGCCGGTCCCGTTCGGCCACCCTGTCCTCCTGGCCCTGCCTTTCCCTCCGGCGCTCGCGCTCGGAGCTGTCGGCGGACAGGAAGAACCGGAAGTCGGCATTGGGGAAGATCGCGGAACCGATGTCGCGCCCGTCCATGACAAGCCCGGCAAAGCCGGCGTTCCTGGCAATGTCGGCCTGCCCCCGCTGGTACGAGAGGAGGGCCGCGCGGAGGTCCGGAATCGCGGCAAAATGGGACACCGCGTCGTTGACCTCGCGGCTGCGGATCTCGTCGCCCTGCAGCCGGCCCGATATCTCGATAAGCGCCGAGCGTCCCTTGACCCGTGTCTCGAGGCGCATGTCGGCGAGGGCGGCCTTCACCGAGGCCAGGTCCCCGGGCGAGGCCCCCCTCCGCAGCATTTCCGCGGTCACGGCGCGGTAATAGGACCCGGTGTCGGCATGGAGAAGGTTGAACCGCTCGCTAAGGGCGCGGGCCGTGGACGACTTTCCGGCGGCGGCCCCCCCGTCGATCGCGACTATGATGAAGGGTTTGCGGGCCATAGGCGTATCAATCCTTTTGGGACTCACTGCGGACGCCCTCCAGCACGTCAAAGAATTCCGGGAACGTCTTGGTGCAGCAGGCGGGGTCCGCGATCGAGAGCCACGGGCTTCCATCTCCCTTCAGGTCGTGGCAGCCGAGGATGGCGAAGCTCATGGCGAACCTGTGGTCCCCGTGCGTGGCCACGGAGGCCCCGGCCAGCGGCGCCGGGTGGATCTCCAGAGAGTCCTCAGATTCGATGACGCCCTGGCCGAGGCCCCTGAGCTCCCCAGCCATTGCGGAAACCCGGTCCGTCTCCTGGCCGCGGGTGTGCGCTATACCAGTGATGCGGGTCGGTCCGTCTAGCAGGGGTGCCACGGCCGCGAGGGTGGGGAAGGTGTCCGAGAAACCCGAGAAGTCGTCCGCGATCCCGGCGCGCCGCCCGCCCGCGGGGAACGAGACCCTGATCCCGCCTGCGCCCGCCGATACCGTGGCGCCGCAATGGGCGAGGACGTCAAGAAACCGGATGTCGCCCTGGAGGCTCTCGCCCGCGGGCACGAGGCCCGTTAGTCCGATGGATCCGCCCGAGACAAGCGCGAGCGCCGCGAAATACCCCGCCGCGGTCGCATCCGGCTCTATGGCGTACGTCCCGGGCGAGCGGTACCGGCCGGCGCCCACCGCAAACGATCCATCCGTCCTTCCGGCGCAGGGATCCGCGAGGCCGAACTGAACCATCTGGCGCGCGGTCATCCGCACAAAGGGCATTCGGACCCCTCCCACTGGGGTCAAGACCACCGGCTTATCGGCGAGAGGGGCCACCATCATGAGGGCCGAGAGCATCTGGCTGCTCTCGCTGGCCTCGATGGGGACCGCGCCCCCTCTGAGCCCGCGGGCCCGGATCTCCACGGGCAGGAACCCGTCCCTTCCCAGGCACCGGATGTCGGCTCCCAGCGCGCGCAGCGCCTCAATGAGGCCCCTCATGGGCCTTTCCCGCATCCGGGGCACGCCGTCGAGCCGGTACACCCCCCGCCTGGCCGAGGCGCAAAGCGCCGTGAGGAACCGGGCCGCCGTTCCCGCAAGGCCCACAAAGAGGCTGGCCTCGGCCGCGGGTATGTCCCCCCCGAGGCCAGTGACCCCGATCTCGCGCCTTTCCCCGTCCTCGCGCACCGCGAAGCCCAGCCGCCGGAGGGCCTCCGCCATGACCCTGGTGTCCCCGCTGAAGAGCGCGCCGGTCAGGGTCACGGGGCCGTCGCAGAGCGCCGCGACCATCATGGCCCGGTTGGTCAGGCTCTTCGAGCCCGGTATGGCGACGCTGCCGCGGACGGGCCGTGTGAACGGCCTCACCGCAAGGAGATCAGGAAGGGGCGTCACGGCGATGGCCTGAACCTGTCTCGGTAGGCGCGCCCCCGTTCCAGCCGCGCCGTCACCTCGATGAAGTCGCGGTTGGCGAGCGCGGCCTGGAGGCCCTGGAGCTCGTCCTGGAAATGCCTCAGCGCGCGGACAACCTCGTCCCGGTTCTCCTCCAGGATGGATTTCCAGAGCTTGGGATCGGAGGCCGCTATCCGGGTCGTGTCCCTGAGGCCGCCCCCCGCATAATTGCGCCATGCATGGTCGCGGGTGGCAAGGAAGGCGCAGAGCGACGACGCAAGCAGCTGCGGCAGGTGGCTGATGTGCGCGACTATCTCGTCGTGCTTGTCCGGATCCAGGGTCACAACCTCGGCCCCGAGGTCCCTCCAGAAGCGGACGACCCTTGTGACCGCCTCGTCGGCGCTCGATGCGACAGGCGTCACAAAGCAGGTCTTGCCGTCGAACAGGTCGGCCCTGCCATTCTCCCAGCCGGTCTTCTCCGACCCCGCCATGGGGTGGGCGCCCACGAAGTGGGCCTTCCCATGGAGGGCCACATGCCCCATCCGGGAGATCTCGCCCTTGACGCTGCCAACGTCGCAGACGATGGCCCCCTCCTTCACATGTGAGGCGATGCGGCGCACCAGGGGAAGGATCTGGTCGACCGGGGCCGCGATCACCACGAAGTCAGCCCCCTTCACCGCCTCCTCGGGTGACTCGCAGACCGCGCTGCACCACGCCTGCGCGCCCAGGGCCAGCCTGGTCTCGGCCCTCCTGGCCCATATCACGATCCGGCGCGCGGTGCCGCGCGCCCGAGCGGCGCGGGCCACGGAGCCCCCAATGAGGCCCGGGGCGAGGATTGTCAGCTGCTCCAGCATAGGCGCAAGGACGCAAAATCCCACCCTGCTGTCGAGCCGTTCGTGGGATTGCGTTTTTCGGTTCTGTCGGGTTGCCTGTGCGCCTTCGAAATGGACACCCAAACCCCCCAGGGCACCGATTCTGACGGGAGTCCGCGCCGCGCGGTCGCAATCATCCTCCTCGTGATGGGCGTCTTCATCGTCGTCCCGCTCGCCCTCTACGCGCTCTCCCTTAGGGGCGCGCACCCAGGCCCATGAACAAGACCCTCCTGCCGATCCGGATCGTGTTCGTGCTCCTGTGCACCGCGGCGGGCTGGCTTGTCTGCTACACGGTTCGCGAGTGGGACAACTACCGCGTCACCGCTTCCGCGGTCGGGTTCTGCATCGGGGCCCTCGTCGTGCTGGTCGACGTGATGCTCAAGGGGTTCTCGCTGCGCGGGCTCTCCGCCCTCACCTTCGGCATCGCGGTCGGGGCGGTCATCGCCAACTTCGTGGGGACTTCCCCTCTATTCGCGGAGGGCGACCCAGAGATGATCTTTCTCGCACGGCTTGGGCTGTTTATGATCTGCCCGTACCTTGGCACCGTCATCGCGCTTCGCGGGAAGGACGAATTCAACCTGGTAATACCCTATGTGCGGTTCGTCCCCCACGAGGTTGACGTCCCGCTTGTGGTCGTGGACACGAGCGTCCTTATCGACGGCAGGATCGCCCGGGTGTGCGAGACGGGGTTCCTGAGCGCTGCCCTTGTCATCCCACGCTTTGTCCTCAACGAGCTCCAGACCATCGCCGACTCCACCGATCCCCTGCGGCAGGCCCGCGGCCGGCGGGGCCTTGACGTGCTGAACGCCTTGCGAGCGATAAAGACCCTGGACATCCGGATAACCGAGAGCGAGGTGGCGAAGAGGGAGGATGTCGACGCCAAGCTGGTCTTCATCGCCCAGTCGATGAGGGCGAAGCTGCTCACAACCGACTACAACCTCGCGAAGATGGCGGAATTCCAGGGTGTCCCGTGGCTCAACCTGAACAAGCTCTCCAAGTCGCTCCAGCCGGAGCTGATGATAGGGGAAAGGCTCGAGATCGAGCTGGTGAAGCCTGGGAAGGAGGAGGGCCAGGCCATCGGGTACCTGCCCGACGGCTCCATGGTCGTGGTGACCGGCGCCCGGCAGCACATCGGGCAGCATGTCGGCGTCGAAATCATCAGCCTGCTGCCCACCGGGGCGGGCAAGATGATCTTTGCCCGAATGGGCAGCGAATCCGACCACGCGCGGACGGCTTAGGGGCGGGCGCCAAGATTGGTGTGGACTTGCCCGCTCGGGATTTGAGATAAGTCCCGTTCCCCACGGGGCAGTAGCTCAGTTGATAGAGCGCGTCGTTCGCAACGACGAGGTCGTCGGTTTGATCCCGATCTGCTCCACCATACCCCATCCAGCACGAATCGCGTGGACGGGAGCTCATGGGTTTACGCCCTGGAACCCGGAGCTATTGCGGCGCCGGCCGCTCCGGAACTTCCGTCGGCTGTTGCATGATGACATCGAGAGCGATCACGAAGCCGAAAATGACCGTAAAGAAGTCGATCGTCAGTGCGGTGATGTAGGCCGCGGCGCTGTATTGGAAGCCTTCCAAAACGTAGCCAAGCATCGCGAGCGTCACAGCGGAGCCCAATACGACGAGGACCGCGAAGATCGAGGGCGGAGGTCCTTTGCCGACCACCCTGCGGCGCCGGTGCGGGTATGTAACCTGGAGAAACAGCATCGGCAGTGCGAAAAGCACGCTTGAATCCCGCCAAATCCATCTCTCCTGAATGTCGTAGAGGGCAAATAGCGCCGGCAGCAGCGCTCCCGCCGTCAAAACGAAAATGAACGTCATGACCGTCTTTGCGAGGTACCGGTCAAGCAGTGACAACCTCGCTCCAGTGGCCGGTCGGAGTGTCAGCAAGAGCGCCGAGAACCCAGCGAACGTGATCATCAGGCCGGCCAAAATGTACAAAAATGTTTCACCCTTGAATTCCATGTTTTGGCTCTGTTTTTCTATCGATATCCTGAAGGGCTAGTCAATTGCGCTGCAGGAAAGGCCGCGATAGGGTTGCGGCTTCGAGCTTCTTGACGATGGGGCATCTGGTTGGCGATCCGGCGGCTAGGGCCTTAAAGGACCTGATTGGGTTGGCAAAGGCGCCCGGATGCACGTGCGATATTGCCGGCAACTCCGTGACTCTGGCACCATGAGCCGATGAAAATTGGCAACCCGCGTACGCATGAGATCCTGGCGTCTCTTCCAGGCTTGGGCCCCCCCCGGCCGGGACGGGCAGCCCTCGAGACCAACGCCTTTCGTAGCCCCTCTTGATGCCAATAGCTCTCTACATGGCGGCGGCATTTGGCAGCGCTGTTTTACTATTCTCCGCCGAGACGTTCTTCACAAAGTTGCTACTGCCGTTGCTCGGCGGCGCGCCGTCTGTCTGGAATGCATCGGTGTTCTTTTATGAGCTCCTGGTGCTGGCCGCCTACGGATACGTGCACTGGAGCACGACCTTGTTGGGCGTTCGACGCCAGTTGCTGCTCCACGTCGCGTTGCTTTCCGCGGCCTTCGCATTCCTCCCGCTCCACCTGCACGCCGGAGCGGCTCCACCGCAGGATGCGGCCCCGATTCCGTGGCTGCTCCTAACTCTCACCTCGGCGGTGGCGGCGCCCCTGCTCCTGATCGCGTCGTCAGGGCCGCTCCTGCAGTCGTGCTTCTCCAGCACGGATCATCCGGTGGCGAGGAACCCGTATTTCATTTATTCGGCGAGCAACGCGGGAAGCATGGCGATCTTGATCGCCTACCCGGTCATCATTGAGCCCTTTCTAACCTTGTCACGGCAGGCGCACATATGGACATGGTGTTACGGCGCCGAGGTGCTGCTGGTCTGCGCGTGCGGAGCCTTTGTGGTGAGCTCACGCAGGTCCGCGGCCGGTACGCCGTCGACTGGAGCGGGGGGTGTCCCTTCCCAACGCTCCATGCCGACGGCGCTCAACCGCACGGAATGGGTCCTCCTGGCATTCCTTCCATCGAGTCTGTCGCTGGGTGTGACAACGTACATCTCAAGCGACATCGCCGTGATTCCGTTGCTGTGGGTTCTTCCGCTTGCGATCTACCTGCTCACGTTTGCGATGGCGTTTGCGCGCCACCCGCTGGTGGCAATCTCCACGCTGGTCCGCTTCTGGCCGATCTGCGTGTTGGCCGTCTGCATCACGCTGCTCGGCAACGCCACGCTGCCGGCAGCCCTTACGATAGTTCTCCACCTGTCCGCCCTGTTCGTTGCAGCGCTGCTCTGCCATAGCTACCTCTCTGCAGCGAGGCCCTCGGTGGATGGGCTGACGGAGTTTTATGTCTGGGTGGCTCTCGGTGGGCTGCTTGGCGGGGCTTTCAACAGCCTCATCGCCCCGCATCTGTTCAACTCGGTCGCGGAGTATCCCCTTGTGCTGGCAGCCATCTGTTTTCTTCCGGCGGTCAAGGGAGGGATCAAGATTGCGTCGTCCTGGCGGGTTGCGGCCGCGATGGCCGTGTTTTGCGCTGTGCTGACGGCCGCAGCCGGTTTGTCGGCGGAGCATCTGCCCGCGACGACGAGCGTTTCATTCAGGTTTGTTGCCTTCGGTATTCCGGCGCTGGTGTGCTATTTCCTGTCGCGACGCCCGCTAGCTTACGCCGCATGCGTGGCAGCGCTCCTGGGCGTTGGTGGGCTCTTCCCGGCAACCGGCAGCCACGTTCTATTCTCTGCGCGCAATTTCTTCGGGATAAACGAGGTCACGGCCGATGCGGCCGGGAAGTACCACATGCTGGTGAACGGGATCACGTTGCACGGCATGCAGAGCCTGTCGCCTGAGCGAAGGCGAGAGCCGTTGACCTATTATCACCCGACCGGACCGGCAGGCGACGTCTTTGCGCGCTATGGCGGGTCGCCGGGGTTGAGGGTCGGTGTCATCGGACTGGGTGCGGGGTCATTGGCGGCTTACGCAAAGCCGGGTCAGTTTTGGACATTCTTCGAGATTGACCCCGCTGTCGTCGCCATCGCCCGCGACGACAACTACTTCACTTTTCTAAAGGATTCGCCTGCAATCACGGAAATCATCGTCGGGGACGGTCGTTTGTCGCTGCAACGGTCATTGAGTGAGCGCTTCGACATCCTGGTTGTTGATGCATTCAGCTCGGATGTGATACCCGTGCATCTGGCCACGTTTGAGGCGCTTTCCCTGTACGCGAAGCGGCTTTCGCCGCACGGCACGCTGCTTTTTCACATATCCAACCTGCACCTGGACCTGGAGCCAGTGTTGACCCGGGTAGCGGAGGAGGCGGGATTCAACTGCCTAACCCGAGAGGACACTGACCAGGCGCTCATATCCGCAATTCCCGGGAAATCGCCCTCGGTCTGGATGGCGATGGCGCGCGACAGGGCCGACCTGGCACGCCTTGCCGCCGATATTCGCTGGAGAGAAAGTCGTGCCGACTCGAGCCAGCCTCCTTGGACCGACGACTATTCCAGCATCATCCGCGTGCTGCACTGGTGGTAGTGCGAGGGTGTTTCCCGTGTTTGTGCATCGGCGGCTCAGGCGCGCGGAGCGGGTGGGCGGCGGCCTTCCAGATTGGCGTTGGAATGGGCACCTCCGATAATACCATGCAGCACATGAATCCGGACCTACCAGTCCGCGGGAACGAGACCCTTCGGCACAGCCTGCCGATGCGGCAAATGGGCGCGACACGCCGCTTGGGCACCTCCAGAATCGTTAACAAGGCCGGCGAGCCATGAAAAAATTCATTATCGGAGTGGTTGTCGTCATTGGAATAATTCAAGCCGTCAAGGAATTGAGGCCCAAGGCGAGGTTCAACGCGGCCGAGGGCGCCCTCCAGGTCGAGCGGCTGGACTCCGACGGAGCCGTGGTCCACGAGGAATTCCAGCCCCGCCTCGCGCCATACCTTGCAGTGTACCACGGAGCCGGCTGGTGCCCGCCATGCCAGCAGTTTTCGCCGCGCCTGGCCGAGTTTTACCATGACGCGGACAAGACGAAGCACCGGTTTCAGCTCGTCATGGTCAACTATGACCGATCCGAGGCGGACATGATCGCCTATATGCGCCAGCACCACATGGAGTTTTCCGCCGTTAGGAGGGGCGACGCCGGCGGCTGGGGCGCCGCAACGGGAGACGGGATACCCAACCTGATCATCATCGATACGGCCACCGGGAAGGTCGTAACCTCCTCGTTTGATGGCACGACCTATGTCGGCTGCGAAGGGCCCCTCACGGTCTTGAGGACAATAGTCGCCCAGGGACACCCATAGCGGGCGGAAGTATCCGCGGGCGCCACGCGGTCGAGCTTGATTTACGATGGCTCATGCCGAGAGAAGGCACGGTCTGCCGTGAAGCGGCGGATCGTTCGCGGATGCCGGAAGGGGCCTGTCTAGGGTATTTGCCCCATTGTAAGGCGCCGGCATTGAGCAGACACTGGATCGCTCGAGATCGACAGTGCCAGTTCACCCCCTTTGTCGCAGGGATCGAGGCATTGGTCGCTTTCGACAGATCATCCCGTGTACCGCCCATTGACCCCAACGGATCGGATCCTGTGCACCATGGGGCCGATTGGGTGCTGGTGGGCCCGAATCCGAACCGGGAGCCCTTAGGTGCCACCACCGGCGAGGAAACGTGATCGTTATGCTCAAAGGGAAAAGCCCCTCCGAGAAGGAAATTGGGCGGCGGCGGTCCGGGGCCAACGAGCAGGGTACACGCAGCGTAACCGAGACGGGCATGCACCGGGGTGAGGAATGGTACCGGGACTTTTTCGACAACTCGGTGGAGGGCATCTGCCAGTCTTCCCCGCAGGGCCGGCTCCTGGACGTGAACAAGGCAATGGCTGAGATATGCGGCTATGCATCGCCCTCGGAATTCCGCGCGCGCGTCATCGACATGGCTAGCGATCTTTATGTCGAGCCCGGGCGCCGCGCGGATTTCTTGCGCATCCTGAAGGAGCACGGCAAGGCTCGGGCATTCGAGTCACAGGTCAAGCGCAGGGACGGCGCGGCGGTCTGGATTTCAGAGAACGCCCGCGCGGTTCACGGCCCCAATGGCAAACTGCTCCACTACGAAAGCCTGGTAACCGACATAACCGAGCGGAAGGCGATAGAGAGGGAGTTGCGACGGAGCGAGGAGCGCTTTCGCGAGATGGCCGAGCGCATCAGCGATGTGTTCTACATCGCCTCGTTGGAGACGGGCAATTGGTCCTATGTCAGTCCAGCCTTTGAGGGCATCTGGGGCCGCCCGCTGGCGGAAGTGTACGCGCGACCTGCGCTGTGGATCGAAGCCGTCATGCCCGATGACCGCGAGAAGGTGCTGGCCGCCCGCGAGCAGCTTGCCCTTGGCAAGGAATCCCGGATCGAGTACCGCGTTCAGCGCCCGGACGGCGCCCTGCGTTGGATCGATGACAGGAGCTACCCCATCCGGGAGCCGGCGGGCGGGATCAGGCGTGCTGTCGGGGTCGCGATGGACATAACGCCAAGGCGCCAGCTCGAGGAACAGCTTTTGCAGGCCCAAAAGATGGAGGCGGTCGGTCAGCTTGCCGGCGGCCTGGCCCACGACTTTAACAACGTGCTCACCATCGTCATAGGCTATGCGCGCCTGTTGCTCGACAATGGATCGATGCCGCCGGATGCGGTCGAGGCGCTCACCCAGATCTACTCAGCCGGCACCCGCGCCGCCAATCTGACGCGCCAGCTTCTCATCTTCAGCAGGAAGCAGCCTGTCGACCGCCGGGCGGTCGACCTCAACCAGATCGCCGGCGAGATCTTTGACATGCTCCGCAGGCTGATCGGCGCGCACATCAAGCTGGAGCTGGAGCTCGCACCAGACGCGTGCACGACCGACGCGGACCCGGGCATGATCGAGCAGGTGCTCATGAACCTCGCAGTGAACGCCCGCGATGCCATGCCCAGGGGCGGAACTCTGGTCATCTCGACGGGATTTGCCACAATTGAGGCGGCTGCGATCCGCCACAATCCCCAGGCGCACCCGGGAGAATTTGCCTGCCTCGCCGTGCGTGACACCGGATGCGGCATTCCGCCGGAAAATCTCCAGCGCGTCTTTGAGCCCTTTTTCACGACGAAGTCCGCCGGACACGGCACCGGGCTCGGCCTGGCGATGGCATTCGGGATCGTGAAGCAGCACGGCGGCTGGATCGACGTCGAGAGCACGGTGGGTGTCGGCACGTGCTTTCGGATCTTTCTCCCGGCGGCGCCGGCTGAAACAATGGTTCCCGCGGGCCGTCTGGCAAAGGCCGCTGCGGTCGTCCGCGGATCGGAGACGCTGCTTCTTGTGGAGGACGAGGTCGCCGTGCGCGAATTCGCCGTGGCTGTCCTGCGCAACCAAGGCTACCGCGTGTTGCAGGCCTGCTCCGGCATCGACGCGATGGAGGTTTGGAAATGGCATGGGCCGAGGATTTCACTGCTTTTCACCGACCTGGTAATGCCGGACGGCTTGAGCGGGGCGGAGCTGGCCACCCGCCTCCGCGGGGAAAAGCCGGCACTCAAGGTCATTATCACGAGCGGTTATATGAACGAGGTGAATGGAGGGGAATTCCCGACACCCTCGGGCACCCGCTTCATTCACAAGCCCTACAAGCCGCAGGCTCTCGCGCAGGCCGTGCGCGACGCCCTGGACGACACCTTTGACTGATGAGGGCAATTGCGCGCGGCCAGTAAACACCATCCCCGAAAAATGAACGTCAAAAAGATGATGCGCCCCGCCTTGCTTTCGGTGATTGCAGGGATGGCGATGGTCATTACCGGCCGGCTGGGCGCCGTGGAATTGAGCATGCCCGACGCCAAGCTCCCGGATATTGATATCCACGGATTCTTCAGCCAGGGGTTCCTGTACTCGAGCGACTACAACTACCTGGGCGAAAGCTCGAACGGCTCATTCAAATTCACCGAGGCGGGGCTGAATGCGTCGTTCAACCCGTTCCCCCGCACGCGCATTGCTGCGCAGGAGTTTACCTACGACGTGGGCCCGGCTGGTGAATACGACCTGGTGCTCGACTATGGGTTCATCGAATACACGTTCAACGACCACCTAGGCATTCGCGCGGGGCGCATCCGCCGGCCCGAGGGCCTCTACAATGACATCCAGGACGTGGACCTGGCGCGAACATGGGTGCTACTGCCGCAGGGGATGTATAACGCCCGCTGGCGGGACTTCTACGTGTCCGAGGACGGCGCGGAGATCTTCGGCACCTTCTCGCTGAACAAGGCCGGCAGCCTGTCCTACGAGTTATATGATGGCACCCAGCATCCCAAGTTGGACGGGGGCCTTGCGCTGCAGAAGGCGAACCTGCCCCCTTACAGCAAGCTGGTATGGATCAATTCGCCGACCCTGGCGGGCGGGCAGATCTGGTGGATAACCCCGTTGGACGGGCTGAAGGCGGGGCTGGCATTGAATTACGACCATGATTTGACGTTCGTAAACGCTGCCGGGCGCCAGAGCGTTGGCTCTCCCATCACACAGCATTACTCGCTTGAATACCTCAGGGACTCCTGGACGTTCCAGGCCGAGTACCTGAGGTTCAGCATCAATTATTTGAACACCTTGGGCGGGATGCCGCCCTCGTTCAAGCATATCGAGCCTGACACCTGGTATGTCAGCGCCGCCTACCGGTTCAACAGGTTGCTCGAGGCGGGCGCCTATTACACGACCTACTGCGCAGACGTGAACAACCGCGATGGAGTCGGTCTTCAATTCCCGTCGGACGCGAATCAGGAGGACACAGCCCTCGCCCTCCGGCTCGATGTGACGCCGTGGTGGATCTTTAAGATCGAGGGACACTTCATAAGAGGCACGGCGCAGTTGCTCGACAATGCCAACAACCCGGTGCGGCAAGACAACTACTGGGGGATGATCGCGGTGAAGACCACCTTCAGTTTCTAAACGGCCTGACCATCAACCAATCTAATGAAGTTCAGCCCCCTTAGGATTGGCCTGGCCTGTGCGGGTTTGTTGGCTGGCACGCTCAGAGCGGCGCCGGACGACGCCGTCGTTGTCATCGCAAACGGAAGTGTGCCGATAGCCAGCATAAGCGCGGAGGTGCTGAAGGATATCTTCACGGGCAAGACGACCTATTGGCAAAACGGCCAGAGCGTGGTCATCGCCGTGTCGGCCGACACGGACGACGCCAGCCTGAAGAAGGTCAGCGGCATGGACACCAGCAATTTCAAGACGTTCTGGCAGCGCATGGTGTTCTCCGGCCGCGGGCACCTGCCGAGGAAAGCGGCTGACACCGCGTCCCTTGTCGATCTCGTCGCCGCGACCTCGGGGGCGATCGCCCTGGTTCCAGCGAGTGTAGACCTGAAGGGTGTCAAGGTGCTCGAAATGAAGTGAGGCCGCGGGCTTCGGATGGCACACCATTGCCAAGAAATCAGCATCCATGAGCCCCATGCCCCGCACCCCATCCCCCGCCGAGGTGAACGGCGCCAAAGGCCCTTTGGCATCGGCGCCGCCGGCAGAAACAGGAGGAGACTCGATTGGCAGGCAGGGGGTCCGGCCGCTCTCGGCGACCTTCCGGCGCATCCTTGTGGTCGTTCTTGTGATTTTCGCCTTTGCCGTGGTGCAGATGCTCACGCTATGGGCGGTTTGCAATGTCGGAATGAGGACGGCATCGTCCCTGGAATATAAGGGACTGCCGACCCTGAGCGTCCTGGCCTCCCTTCAGGAGAACCTGGTAACCTACAGGCTCGTCTCCTACGAGTATCTGTTTGCCACCGAGGCCGAGAAGCCCGGAAAGGCGAAAGCCGTGGCGGCTCTCGCCTCCCAAATCCGCGGTGAGCTGGCAACCATCAAGACGCTTTTTCCCGAGGGCGAGGGCCAGCACCTGGCTTCCGGGCTTGGGGATGCGATCGATGACCTGGATAAGGAGTTCCAGGAAATTAGGGGCCTAGTGGACACGGATTTTGTCGCGGCGATGACGGCGATGGACCGCGAGATTCCGCAGAGGACCGAGCGCGTGGCAGCGGCCGCAAACGCCCTGAAGCAATATGGCTACAATTTCTCCGGGAGCCAGGCCGAGGCGACGTTTGGAAGCTTTGGCTGGATAAAGAAGAACGCCATCGCGTTCGGGGCCGGAAACATCCTTGTGGCCCTCGGGGCGGTCGTGTTCGTGAGGGTGGCGGCGCAACGCAGCCATGCCCAGCTGTCGCACACCCTGGCGAGGCTCGACGAGCGAACTGTGGAGCTGGCCGGCTCGCTCTCGCTGGTTCACGCCACACTTGAATCCACGGTCGACGGCATCCTGGTGGTCGACCGCACGGGCAAGTTCACGACATTCAACCGAAGGTTTGCGGAAATGTGGCGAATCGCGCCCGATGCCCTCGCATCGGGGGACCGCGACCATGTCGTCAGATCCGTGATGAGTCAGCTGAAGGATCCTGAAGGGTTTGTCCGCAACGTCAGGGAAACGTACGCCAATCCCGAGGCGAAGACGTTCGACACCCTGGAGTTCGAGGATGGAAGGGTATTCGAGCGCTACACCCAGCCGCAGCTGATAAATGGCGCCATCGTCGGCAGGGTGTCCTCCTTCCGCGACGTGACGGAGCGAAAGGTGGCCGAGGTCAGGCTTGCCGAGACGCACAGGCAGCTGGTTGACGCCTCGCGCCAGGCGGGGATGGCCGAGGTGGCTATCGACGTGCTCCACAACGTCGGCAACGTGCTGAACAGCGTAAACGTCTCCGCGATCCTCGTCGCCGACCGAGTTCGCCAGTCAAAGGCGTTGAACGTCGCGAAGCTCGCGGCGATGCTCGACGAGCACAAGGCGCATCTGGTTGAATTCCTCACGAAGGATGACCGGGGCCGAATGATCCCGGGCTACCTGGGGACACTGGCCACTTCGCTGTCCGCGGAGCACGAGGTGATTCTCGGGGAGCTCTCCGACCTTGGGAAAAACATCGAGCACATTAAGGACATCGTCGCAACGCAGCAGCTCTACGCGCGCTCCTCGGGGGCGACCGAGGCATATCCGGTTGTCGAAATGATCGAGGAGGCCCTTCGCATAAGCAGCGACTCCCTCGCCCGGCACCACGTGGACATCATCCGCGACTATCAGGTCCGCCCGGTGATCATGACGGACAAGCACAAGATCGTCCAGATCCTCGTCAACCTCGTGATCAACGCGAAGTTTGCATGCGTGGAATCCGGTCGTGCGGACAAGCGGGTCACCGTGCGCACAACCGGCGAGGGCATCGGCCTCAGGATACTGGTGATCGACAACGGGGTCGGGATTCCCGCGGAGAACCTTAACCGGATCTTCAACCACGGCTTCACGACGCGCAAGGGCGGCCACGGCTTCGGGTTGCACAGCGGCGCCCTCGTGGCCAAGGAACTCGGCGGCGCCCTGCTTGCCCAAAGCGACGGCCGGGGCCGTGGGGCCACATTTGTCCTGGAATTGCCCTGCAATCCTAGCCCCCCTCTCTCATGAAAACTCCAGCCGCGGAAAAGAACCTCCGCATACTCATCGTTGACGACAATCGCTCGATTCACGGTGACTTCCAGAAAATCCTCGCCAGTGAATTCGCCTTCGACAAGGCGCGGGCCGTGGAAGAGGCCTTGTTTGGGGAGTCGGCCGGCGCGCGTCCCGCCGTCCGGTTCGAGCTGAGTTCGGCCTTCCAGGGAAAGGAGGGATTCGAGATGGTGCAGCGGGCCCGCGCCGAGGGCCTGCCCTACGCACTGGCGTTCATGGATGTCCGGATGCCCCCCGGTTGGGACGGCATTGAGACGACCGCGCGGATCCTGGAGGTAGACCCCGAGATTCAGATCGTCATCTGCACCGCCTATTCGGACTACTCCTGGAACAAGATGGGCGAGAAGCTCGGCCAGTCGGACCGGTTTGTCATCCTAAAGAAGCCCTTCGACAATGTTGAGGCCCTGCAGCTCGCAACGGCGCTCACCGAAAAGTGGAACCTTGCAAGGCAGATCCGATCCCGGTTTGAGAACCTTGAGGAGCTTGTCGAGGAGCGAACGCGAGAGTTGCGGCACGCAAGGGACGCCGCGGAGGTCGCGAACAAGGCCAAAAGCGAGTTTCTTGCAAACATGAGCCACGAGCTGCGTACGCCGATGAACGGCGTGATCGGCATGGCCGGGCTCCTCTTGGACCTCGAGCTTGGCCCGGTTCAGCGCGAATACGCCGAGACCATCCGCGCCAGTGCCGACGCGCTCCTAACCGTGATAAGCGACGTGCTCGATTTCTCGAAGATAGAGGCCGGGAAACTCACCTTCGAGACCATCGACTTCGACCTCACGGAAGTGATCGAAGGCACGCTCGACATGCTCGCCGAGCGCGCCTACGCGAAGAAAACGGAGCTGATGATGGATATGGCGCCGAATGTGCCGCGCCTGCTGCGCGGCGATCCCGGCCGGCTGCGCCAGATACTCACCAACCTGACGGGCAACGCCATCAAGTTCACGGATGGGGGGGAGGTGGTCGTCCGCGTCACCCTGCAGACCGAGAGCGACACCCGCGTCGTCCTCCGCTTCGAGATGCGCGACACGGGGGTCGGTATCTCGCCCGAGGCGCAGCTGAAGCTTTTTCACGCCTTTTCCCAGGCCGACAGCTCCACGACGCGCCGCTATGGGGGCACTGGCCTCGGCCTTGCGATCTCGAAGCAACTCGTGGTCATGATGGAGGGGGAGATCGGGGTGACAAGCGAGCCGGGCAAGGGCTCGACATTCTGGTTCACGGCGCAGTTTGAGAAGCCGGCCCACGACAAGGCTCCCGCGGTCACCGAGCTCGGCGGCTGGTCCAATGTGCGCGTGCTGGTGGTCGACGACAACGCCACAAGCCGCCAAATCCTGCGCCACCAGATATTCACTTGGAAGCTCCAGAAGGGCAGCGCCGCGAGCGGCCACGAGGCCCTGCGCGCTCTGCGCGCCGCAGTCGCGGAAGGGCACCCGTACGACATCGCGCTCCTCGATGTCGAGATGCCCGAAATGGACGGCTTGACGCTGGCGCGCTCAATCAAGGCCGAGCCGGGAATCGCCGGCACCCGGCTGATCGCGCTGACGCCCGCAGGCCATGCCGTCGCCGCCGCCGAGATGAAGGCCGCCGGCATCGACGCTTCGCTCGGCAAGCCGGTTAAGCAATCACGGCTCTTCGACTGCCTTGTCAGTGTCATCAGCAATGCGGAGGCGGCCAGCCTCTGGTCGCCAAAAACCAGTTCCGCGCCGACGCCGATTTCGCCCGGCCTGCGGTCAAAGCTCAAGGCGGCGCGCATCCTGCTGGCGGAGGACAACGCCGTGAACCAGAAGGTCGGGATCGCGCTGCTGAAGAAGCTCGGCTGCTCAGTCGTCGCCGTTTCAAATGGAATCGAGGCCCTGGAGGCGCTCCAGCGGGTTCCCTATGACCTGATATTCATGGATTGCAACATGCCGGAGATGGACGGCATGGAGGCAACGAGGCTCATCCGCAGGCGCGAACACGACACAAGCCAGGTCTGTCGGTGGAAGTCCCCCGTGCATATCATCGCACTCACCGCCAGCGCCATGCAGGGAGACCGCGAAAAGTGCATTTCGGTCGGCATGAACGACTATGTGAGCAAGCCCGTTCGCCTCGGCGAACTCCAGGCGGCGCTGGAGCGCTGGCAGCTTTCGCCGGTGCCGGTTGCCTGAGGTACCGCTTCCGGCCGGCAAATTGGCGTCGGGGAACGGGGTCCGTCCGGCGGTCGGGTCGGCGCCCGACCCTGGGCATTGCCCCAATGCCGGGCTTAACGTGCCTCTTGTGTAATGGCGGGGGTTATTCTTGATCGAGGCCTTGGGAACGGCGATGCCCGAATCAAGATCCAAAGATCCCCTGCACGGAATCACTCTGGAGCGCCTGCTCACCGAGCTGGTGGAGCGTGTCGGGTGGCGGGAGATGGCCAACCGGGTCGCGATCCGTTGCTTCCTCTTCGACCCGAGCATCAAGTCGAGCCTCACGTTCCTTAGGAGGAACGCCTGGGCCAGGACCAAGGTGGAGGCAATGTACGTTGACCTGATGTCGCGCGGCTAAGATACCGCCGAACCGCGGGGCCGATCGGCTGTCCAGTGCTTCACCGTTGAGCGCACTGGCCGAGAGCCTCCGTCGATTTGAGCCTCCCTGGATCAGGGTGGGCAGGGCCCACCGGCGAATGTGTTTCCTGAGGTCGGAGGGACGGGAGGCGGAGGCTCGGGAAATCGAGGAGACCGAGCTTGCCGCCGCGGTCGTGGATGCCCGCCGGGCATCGGAATCGGATGCCGAGGCCGACGCGCTCCTGAAGACGCTTAAGTCCGAGGAGGAGGAGCGGGTTGCGGATGCGGTGGCATTTGCGGAGGTCCTTATGCCAATGCTGGCGGAGCGCCTCAAACAGCTCCCCCAGGCGAACGCGCGGGGGCAGAATCCACGGCAAGTGCGCCGCAACACGGAAAGATCCGCCGAAATGCGCGGTATAGCCGATTTCATCGATGACATGCTGGCGCAGGATCGCGCCGGACTGCGCTGATTTGCATCGTTATCTTGTAACCGATTGAACCCAAATACCATGTCAACAGCCACAATTGAACGGCAGCCCGCCCCGTCACCCGGAATCCCCGTGTCGGTCCCGGCTGTCACTTCCTCCCGTCCGTCCGCGTCCAAGGCCGCCATCCTCCTCGTCGGCCTGGATCTTGGAACCAACAAGTCCTGCGTCCTGGCGGGCCCGCCGGGATCGACCGATATCACCGTGAGCAAGGTGGTCCCGTCCGTGGTCGGCTACGTCAAGGACGGCATCGTGGACGGAATCATCACGGGCAATGCCCGGATCCTTTACGGGGACGAGGCGTTGCGACAGATGCTCCATGTCGACCTTGCCGCGCCCCTGGCCGAGGGCGTGATCGCGCGGCCGGAAGCCGCCCGGGACTTCCTGCAGCACATCCGGCTGATTGCCGATCCCTCGGGACGTGCGGACATCCGCGCCGTCGTGGGGGTGCCCGCCAATGCCGGCGAGCCCGCGCGCGAGCAGATCAGGCGCTCCGCGCAGGGCGTCTTTTCCCGGATCCTGCTCATCCCCGAGCCGTTCCTGGCGGCCCTGGGATTCCGTGATGACTCCAGGGTCAAGCAGCCCGGCTACGTGGACCCCGTGGTCAACTCGCTCTTCATCGACATCGGCGGCGGCACAAGCGACCTGTGTTTGGTGCAGGGCTATTTCCCGACTCATGACGACCAGATCAGCATCCCGTTTGCCGGGGACGGGATCGACGAGATCATATTCGACGAGCTCAACCGCACCTACCCGAACAACGGGCTGTCCCGCATCACCGTGCGGGACATCAAGGAGGCCCACGCCTATGTCGGCCCGAGCCGCAAGCCGCTTGAGGTCAAGGTCGTCATAGGCGGCAAGAGCCGGACGCTCGAGCTTGGGGATGCAATCGGCAACGCCTGCAACACCCTGATAGACAGGATCTACCCGGCGTTGACGAGCCTGATCGAGAGTGCGTCATCCGACTCGGTCGTCACGCTGCTCCAGAACATCATCATCACCGGGGGCGGCTCGCAGATCCGCGGCATCGACGCGGTGCTCCAGAAGAGGCTCACGGACGACGGCTACGAGTCGCCAAGAGTCCGGCTGGCCGGCCAGGACTTCAGGCGCTACGTCGCAATCGGGGCCCTCAGGGCCGCGCGAGCGGCGCGAGAGAACCAGTGGCAGGTGCTGCTCGAATGATCGGCGGCCCCGGCGGGGCGGCGCTCACGCGTCGACGCGGATGGGGAGCACCACGAACGGAAGACTGGACAGGAAGAAGCGGCGCTGGAGCGTGAACACGGTGTGATTGTGCAGCCAGCGGGTGAGGTTGGTCTCGTAGGTGAAGAGGAGCTGCCCCGCGAAGAAGACCTGGTTTGGAAACTCCTTTGCGGCCTCGCGCGCGAGCTTCATCACCTCACCGGTCACGTCATAGCCGATCCCGGTGAACGCCTTCGAGCCGTAGCCGCGCACCTCGGCGAAATGCACGTAGCGGGCCGCCTCGGCCTCGGTGTGCGCCCGCAGCGCCTCGATGTCCGCGGCGCCCTTGAAATTGCCCGCGTCCACGGAGCCGACCTGTATGAACACGAAGTTCCGGAACGTGTTCCCGAACATCCTGGGGACATTGAGGATCGTGTGGAGGCCGAGCCCGTTGAAGCCGTTCACGAGGATCACCGCAGTCCGGGCCTTCCTGTCGGTGACGGCCGGCGCCGCCGGGAGCCTTGAGGATTCGATCTGCGCGGCCTCGACGATCCCGTCCAGGCGCTTCAGCTGAAGCCCGACGCCGTTGTAGTGGCGCTTGATCCCGAACGCGGCGAACACGAGCAGGCCGGTCACGAGGAGGGTGACCCAGCCCCCCTCGTTGAACTTGACAATCGTAAGCGAGACGAGGATCGACGCCGTCAGCGCGAAGCCGAAGCCGTTGATCGCGAGCTTGTGCAGCCAGCCCTTGTCGATCGCGCGCTCCTGCCACCAGTGACGGACCATCCCTGCCTGGGAGAGCGAGAACGTGATGAACACGTTGATCGAGTACAGGATGACGAGGAGGTCGACGGAGCCCCGGGTCACGAGCATCATGATAAACGCGGAGAATCCCATGAGCAGGATGCCGTTCATCGTGACGAGCCGCTCGCTCAGGTTGGCGAAGCGCGACGGAAACCAGCGGTCGAGCGCCATGTTGGCCAGGACGCGGGGGCCGTCCAGGAATCCGGTCTGCGCGGCTATGATCAGGAGCGCGGCCTCGGAGAACAGCGTGACGATGACATATGAATTGCCGGTTGCGTGTCCCCATCCCGACGTCATGCGCTCGAAAAGGACGGCATTGAGGGTCTTGTCCGGATTGATCTTCACGTTGTAGAGCTGGTAGGCGACGAGGAGCCCGGCCACAGTGATGGCGAGCGAGGCGCCCATGTAGACCATCGTCCGGCGGCCGGTGCGCACGCGGGGCTCGCGCAGGATGGGCAGCCCGTTGCTCACCGCCTCGATTCCCGTATAGGTTCCCGCCCCCATGCTGTAGGCCTTGAGAAGAAGCGCCATCAGGCCGAACCAGCCCACCGAGGCGCTCACCGCGTGGACCTCGTGGGCCGTGGCGGTCCCGATCCCTGCCATTCCGGAGGCGTGGGTGGCCATCGCGTAGATGATAGCGAAGGCGTGCGTCAGCACGAAGACCGTGAAGATCGGCACCCAGATAAGGACCGACTCCTTGACCCCGCGCAGGTTTATGAGCGTGAGTCCGATCACCCCGGCGATCTCGAACAGCAGCTTGAACTGCTGCGCCGACGCCGGGAACAGGCTGAAGAGGGCGTCGCCGCCGCTGGCGACGGATATTGTGACCGTCAGGACATAGTCGATCAGCAGGGCGCAGCCCGAGACCACGCCGGTCGCAGGCGAGAGGAGCTTGCTCGCGACCAGGTAGCCGCCGCCGCCCGTCGGGAAGAGCGAGATGATCTGCGAGTAGCTCGCGCAGATCGCCACGATCGTCACGACGGACGCGAGCGCGACGAAGAGGCTGAGGTGCGTGCTCCCGCCCAGCGCCTTGAAGGTCTCCTCGGGACCGTAGCAGGATGACGAAAGGCCGTCGGCGCCGAGTCCGACCCACGCAAAGACCGCGATGAGCGAGATGCTGTGGAACAGGTTTTTCTCGTTCAGCGATTTCTCGCGGCCGAGCACGATCGATTTAAGTGACATGAATTGGGCCCTCGCGGCGCAGAAGGTCCCGCCTTTGCGCCGCGAAGTTGATGGACGATGAAAGAGGGGGTTAGCCGGGCAAGTACGACATTATTAAGAAAACATTAAGAGGCCCGTAACCGTCTTTTGCGGGGCCGGATACCAAAGCACGTTGCCTGCCAACGGCCATGGGCACCCTCTTGACAGGGCATGGCGAGCATCGCTATCTCAATGCTCCGCATGGAGGCAGCCCTCGACCAGCCCGTCCTCGTATTAAACCGCCTATGGCAGGCGGTTAACGTCATTGGCGCTCGCCGGGCGTTCGGCCTCCTTGCCCGCGGGCACGCGCATGTCGTCCACCAGCAGGAGGACGACTTCAGGATGTTCTCGATGCTGGACTGGATCGATTTCTCGGAGAGCAATCCGCCGATCGCCGCGATGGAATCCGTCCACACGCCGACCCTGACCATCCGGCTCCCGCGGGTGATCCTCCTGACATTCTTTGACAAGCTCCCGTGCAAGGAGCTCAAGCTCACGCGCAACAACGTTTTCGAGCGCGACAAGAACTCCTGCCAGTACTGCGCGCGCGTCTATCCGCGCGAGCAGCTCAACCTCGACCATGTGATCCCGCGCGACTATGGCGGGAAGACCACGTGGGAGAACATCGTCTGCTCGTGCATCCGGTGCAACACGCGCAAGTCGAACCGGCTTCCGCACGAGGCCGGGATGCGCCTGATCCGAAAGCCCGCGCGCCCGAAGTGGAGGCCGGTCATTTCAATGGTGCTGGGAAACCAGCACCGCGAGATCTGGAAGGACTTCCTCGACATCGCCTACTGGAACGTCGAGCTGGAGGAGTGAGCGCCGGCGGGCGCGGCGCTAGCCGCGCGCCGTTGGGAGGGTAATCCGCATCGTGGTCCCGGCCGGGCTCGAGCTGACGAGGCTGATGTCGCCGCTGTGGCCCTGGAGGACCCGCTTCGCGATGGCTAGGCCTAGGCCGGTCCCGTCGGGGCGCCCCGTGAGGAACGAGTCGAAGATCCGGTCGCGGACGGCGTCCGGGATGCCCGAGCCCGTGTCCTCCACGTCCAGCACGGCGAACGCGGCCGGTCCCCGCGTCTCCAGGGCGAGCCTGATGGTGATCTCGCCCCCCCCGGGCATCGCCTGCATCGAATTGATCAGCAGGTTGAGGAGCACCTGCTGAAGCTGCCCCTTGTGGCCCTCGACGATGACCGGCGTGGCGGGCCGCTCGAACGAGACGCGGATCATGCTCTGCGTGAGCTTTAGGCGGATGAGCAGGAGCGTGTCCTCGACGATCTCGGTGACCTGGTGACGGGAGTGCAGGCTTGTCGGGGCCTTCGCGAAGTTCAGGACGCGGGTCACGATCGCCTCGAGCTGGTCCAGCTTCTCGCCGATGACGCGCACGTCGGTCCTCCTGGGATCGCCCTCGGCGAAATCGAGGCCGAGGCCTCCATGCAGGAGCTTGAGCACCGTCAGCGGGTTCCTGATCTCATGGGCGATCTCGGCGGCGAGCAGGCCGAGCGTCGTCAGGCGCTCGTTCTTGCGGAGCGATTCCTCGCTCATGAAGACGCGGGCGTAGAGCCGGGAGTTCTGGAGCGCGACCGCCCCGAGGCCCGCCAGGGCGCTGCAGAGGCGCTTCTCGTCGTTGTCAAAGCGGCGCACCCGGTCCGTGAAGACGGCCAGCACACCCATCACCTCGCCCTCGAACATCATGGGCGCCGCGAGGACGGAGCGGATCCTGGGGTCGCGCGGGAGGTCGGCGAGGTCGAAGAACTCGGGGGACTGGATGTCGGCGAACGAGACAGGCTTCCTCGTGTGGATTGCCGACGCCGAGAGGCAGGAGCGCAGCGGCAGGTCGCCCTCCGGCGAGAATGTCTCGGAATCCCCCGTATAGGAGGCAAGCCGCAGGCTCGAGGACCCGGGCTCGTGGAGGAAAAAGGCGCACGTCCTGGCCTGGAGCATGGCGGCGGCGTCGCGCGTCAGGGTGTCGAAGAGCTCCCGCTGCTCCAGCTTGCCCACGAGCGCCTGGCCGGTTGCTATCAGCGCCTCGAGCTGGCGTTCCTTGCCGCGGAGGTGGCGCGTCTCCCAGAGGCGGTGCAGCACCCGCGCCGCCTCCCCGGCCAGCCGGACAAGGTGGGCGAGGTCGCTCGTGCCGAAGGAGCCGGGAAGGTCCCTCTCCAGGGCGATCACCCCCTGGATGCGGCCGTCGGGAGCCAGAATCGGGACGGCCATCTCGCAGCGGGTGTCGCGGCGCAGGGGCTTGCTGCGCAGGTCCGCCGACGAGTCCGGGACGAGGAGGGGCTTAGCGTGCCAGGCGACCCAGCCGGGCACGCCCTGGCCCGGCGCGAACGAGCGCTCGGCGTCCGATGGAAGGCCCACACCCGCCTCAACCTCGAGCTTGCCCGACTCGGGATTCTGGAACGCGACCACGCCGCATTCCGACTCCAGCGCCGACGAGATGAGCGCCAGTATCTCCCCGGCGGCTGCGGCGGGGTCGTCCGGCCCCGAGGCAAGGGAGGCGATGGCGTGGAGCGCCGCCAGTTCCGCGTCGTCGGTCATTCAACAAGTCGTGCAGGCGAGCGGGGCCCGCGCAAGGGATTACGGGAGCCGAACGGGGCCCGCCGGGGGACTCTAGCGGGCCTCGGCGACAGGGACCTGCGACGGGGCAATGACCTCCGTCAGCGCGTTCCTCAGCCCCCGCAGCCTCTCGGTATCCTCTACCGGCTCGTGGTTTGCGCTCTCAATGTAGAAGGTGTCGATCGCGACCCCCCGCTCGGTCCCGATCCGCGCAAAGGTGATATCGAAGCTAAAGTCGAAGATGGCCTTGGCCAGCCTGTAGAGGAGCCCGATCTGGTCGCGGGCCTGGACCTCGACGATCGTCCTCTGCATCGAGATCTCGTGGTAGACGTCGACGGTCGGTGGGAAGGAGCTGTGGAGCGCCTCGCCGCCGCTCGAGTAGAGGTAGCGGGTCGCCGCGATCTTCTTGGCCTGGGCGAGGATGTCGGGATAGAGGTCCGCGTTTGAAACGAGCGTGGACTCGATGATCCTTGCGAAGGCCTCCTGTGCCGAGAAGTTCTGGACGACACCGCGGCCGGGTTCCACGACGTAAAAGGTGTCTATGGCGATGTGGTCGGTCCTTGATATGACTTTTGCGCCGAGGATGTTCAGGCCCGCTGCGCTGAACGCGCCCGCCAGCTTGTAGAACAGGCCCGCCCGGTCCCACGTGACCACGTTCACGACCGTGAGCGACCGGTTGAGGTCGTCCTTCCAGTCGATCACCGGCCGAAGGGAGCCGACCGAATCGGTGGCGTTGATCGACTTGAGCAGCTTGTTGACCATCTGGATGTGGAGCGTTATCTCGCTCCCGTCCGTGTGGATGAAATAGCGGTCGGGCAGCAGGCTGAAATGAGCCGCTATCTCGTCGTCGCTTATGCCGGGGATGCGTCGTGCGATCAGTTCTTGTTGGGTCATCTTGCGCTTTTCGTCATGGCTGGCGTCGATTGCTGAACCGAGCCTAAGCCGCTCAAGTGTGTTTCGATAAAGGGCGGTGTGGAGGGTGTCCTTGTAGCTGTTCCAAAGGTCGGAGGACGTTCCCCGCGAATCGCAGAAGGTGTGGACGTAGAGGCACCGCAGGCGCTCGGCGTTTCCGACCAATTCCGCAAAACTCGCAGATGTCTTGGGATCATCAACATCCCGCTTCTGCCAGAATCGTGCCATCGCGAGATGATTCTTTATTACAAATGAAACAAGTTCGCGGCCCCTGGGCGAGACCGCCAGGCGCCTCATGATTGGCTGGGCAAGCCGCACTCCCGCCTCCGAGTGGTTCTGGATGCCCTCGGCCTTGCCCAGGTCGTGGAGCAGCAGGGTGAGGTAGACCAGGGCGGGGTCCTCGATCTCGTGGAGCGCGTCGCGGTACTTGAGCTTCATGGGCTCCGCCTCCGTGAAGATCATGTCGAGCTCATGGATTGCGTTAAGTGTATGTATATCAGCCGTATACCTGTGATAGAACTCGTGCTGGACAAGGCAGGTCAGCGCGTCGAACTCGGGTATGAACCGGCCCAGGACCCCGAGCTCGTGCATGCTATTCAGTGCGGGGTGGACGGCGCCGGATTCCGAGAGGATCGCCCTGAAGGCGACGCCGGCGTCGGGCGACTCCTGAAGGCCGGCCATCAGCGGAAGTGATTCCCGGATCAGCTGGGCGAGGTGGAAGTCCAGGGCGCAATCGAGTTGCTGGCAGTGCCGGAACACCCGGATCAGCCTGATCGGGTCGTCCCGGAACACCGTCGCCGCCTCGGCGGCGAGCTCCCTGCCGCGCACGACAAACCCGTCTACCCTCTGGGCCTTGCGCATGCGGGCTATCTTCAGTGTCTCGCGGATGGGCACCTTTTCCCCGCTGGACTTCCTTCCGATCGTGAGCGCCAGCCGGCTCTCGACCGTCTTCGATATCCTGTAGATCGTTTGCGCGGACCGGTAGTAATCCTGCATGAACCGCTCGACGCGGGCGAGCATGGCGGCCTGGGTGTACCCCAGGCTCCAGGCGACCTTCGGCTGGGAGTCCAGGTTGAGGATGTCGGTCGGCCGGATGGACTCAAAGTGCAGCTCGTTGCGGACGCGCAGGAGAAAGTCGTAGGCCCTGTTCAGCTCCGCCACCTCGGCGGCCGCCAGATGCCCCTCCTCTGCCAGCTCCTCCATCCGGGTGATGCCGAGCTTCACCCGGGCCATCCAAAGCGCATTCTGGTAGTCCCTCAGGCCCCCGACCCCGTTCTTTATGTCGGGCTCCTGGTTGAAGACCGTGTCCCCGTACTTGGAGCGCCGCTGGGCCTGGTCCTCCAGGCGGGCGAGGATGTACCCCTTGGGGTCGTCGGTCGTGTAGAAATTGCGGTAGGCGAGGAGGAACGCGTCGCAGAGGGCCGCGGACCCCGCCAGGTACCGCGCCTCGAGGAGGGCTGTCATCGTCTGGATCTCCCTCTTCGCCTGCACGAAGACCTCCTCGACCGTGCGCGTCGAGTGGCCCACCTTCAACCCGCAGTCCCAGAGGGGATAGAGGATCTCCTGGGTGAGGTGGGCCTGGAAGGGGGCGACAATGGCCAGCTTGGACTTTGTCGGGTATAGGAACATGATGTCGATGTCGCTCCATGGCGCGAGTTCGCCGCGGCCGTACCCACCGAGCGCGATCAACGAGACCGCGGCCGGCATCCGGCCCCGGGTCCGGGCATAGAGCTCGATCGCATGGTCGAAGAGCCGCGATACCATGGCGTCGATGATCTCCGACCGGCCGTGCTCGATCTCCAGGCCGGAAGCGCCCGCGTCGTGCCGGGCGCGCAGGTCCGTCATGGCTTTCTTAAGGAACGTCTTGCACGCCAGGATGCGGGCGCCGCCGGTCGTCTCCCCGGAGAAGGAGAGGACGGCGCTGGCGAGCTCGTCGAGGGCTTCGGTCATTGGGAGGCCCGCCCAGTGAATCCCGCGCCGGCCAGTATTCAACAACGGATGGCGCACCGGGGACTTGCCTGCCGCGGGGCCTCCCGGTTTGCTGGCGGACTTTCAATGGCCGAGATCACCAAGAGTTACGAGCCCCGAGACGTGGAGAGGAAGTGGTATGCGTCCTGGATGGAGGCGGGCGCGTTCACGGGGAGGCCGGCCGCGGGCCGCGCCGCGTACTCGATCGTGATCCCGCCGCCCAACGTGACGGGGGTGCTGACGATCGGCCACGTGCTCAACGCCACCATCCAGGACATCCTCGTGCGCCGCGCGAGGCTCGAGGGAAAGTCGGCGCTCTGGATCCCGGGCACGGACCATGCGGGGATCGCGACCCAGGCCGTCGTCGAGCGCGAGCTCCGAAAGGGGAAAGAGACGCGGCGCACCCTTGGCCGCGAGAAGTTCCTGGAACGGGTCCGGCAGTGGCGCTCCGAGAAGGGAGGAATCATCCTCGAGCAGCTCCGTCGCCTGGGGGCCTCATGCGACTGGGAACGGACCCAGTTCACCATGGATCCGTCCTATTCCCGGGCGGTCCTGACGGCGTTCGTCGACCTCTTCCGGCGCGGGCATATCTACAGGCGCAGGCGCATGGTGAACTGGTGCCCCTCATCGCTGACCGCGCTGTCCGATGAGGAGGTCGTCATGAAGCCGGTGAGCGGCACGCTCTTCAAGGTGAGGTACGGGCTGGTTGGGGAGCCGGGGGGGTTCATCGAGGTCGCGACCACCCGGCCCGAGACCATCCCGGGGGACGTGGCCATCGCGGTGCATCCCGACGATCCGCGATACGCGGGCTTGGTGGGGCGCAGGGCATGGAGGCCGCTGAACCGGGCGGAGATCCCCGTGATCGCCGATCCAGGGGTGGACCCAAAGTTCGGCTCCGGCGCCCTGAAGATCACGCCCGCGCACGACAAGCTGGACTACGAGATCGGCCTCCGCCACGGGCTCCCGGTGGTCGACATCCTGAACGCAAACGGGACCCTGAACGACCTCGCGGGGCCGGAGCTCGCGGGCCTGGACCGGTTCGCGGCGCGCAAGAGGGCGGCCGAGCTCCTCGCCTTGTCCGGCGCCCTGGCTGGCGAGGAGTCCTACCAGAACAACGTCGGGTACTCCGAGCGGGCGGACGTTCCAATTGAGCCGAGGCTGACGCCCCAATGGTGGCTGCGGTACCCGAGGGTCGAGGAGGCCAAGGCGGTCGTCCGCGACGGGACGATCCGCTTCCACCCGGAGCGTTGGGCCAAGGTCTACCTGCACTGGCTCGACAACATCCAGGACTGGTGCATCAGCCGGCAGCTGTGGTGGGGCCACAGGATCCCGGTCTGGTACCGCAAGGGGCTGGACCGAGACCACCTGGAGGAGGCGGACCTTGCCGACCCGGCCAAGGTGCATGTCTCCCTGGACGGACCCAAGGACCCCGAGAACTGGGTCCAGGAGGAGGACGTCCTCGACACCTGGGCTTCCTCCTGGCTTTGGCCCTTCGCGACCATGGGTTGGCCCGATGATGCGGCGATGGCGAAGGCCGGGTTCGATTATTTCTATCCCACGAGCGCCCTGGTGACGGGCCCGGACATCATCTTCTTCTGGGTGGCGCGCATGATCATGGCCGGGCTCGAGTTCGTCCGGCCCGGGGCGCCCGCCGGGCGGCGGATCCCCTTCCGCGACGTGTACTTCACGGGGATCATCCGCGACGCGAAGGGCAGGAAGATGTCGAAGTCGCTCGGGAACTCGCCCGACCCCATCGATCTCATCGACACCTACGGGGCGGACGGGCTCAGGTTCGGGATCATCTCGATCGCCCCCCATGGGCAGGACATCCGATTTCAGGCCGAGCGGATCGAGGCCGGCAAGAACTTCTGCAACAAGCTGTGGAACGCGTGCCGATTCCGGCAGCTGAGCGGGGCCGCCGGCGACACCTCCTCGCTCAGGTCCATCCTCCAGCGGATCGACCCGGGGAGCTTTGACGACGACGACCACGCGGTCCTGGCGCGCCTCCTGGGAACCACCCGGGAGATCGACCGCTGCTTCCGCGAATTCGAGTTCAGCGCGGCCGCCCAGGCGCTCTACGGTTTTTTCTGGAACGATTTCTGCGACTGGTACGTGGAGGTCTCAAAGTCCAAGCTGCTCGAGCCCGGAACGAAGGCGAACTGCCTCGCGATCCAGGACCTGGTCCTGCGCCAGGCACTGCTCCTGCTCCATCCCTTCATCCCGTTCATCACCGAGGAGCTCTGGTCGCAGCTTGGCTACGCCGGGGCGAGGGGCGGATTCATAGGGGACTCCGTGATCGAGGATGCATCCCATTCGGCCGCGGCGCTCGCGGCCCTCGGGGCCGTGCCGGATTCCGAGAGGGTCGCCTCGGTCGAGCGGATGAAGGCGTTCGTGTCCCAGGCCAGGGCCCTCAAGGCCGACGGCGGCGTCGGCAGCCGCCGCGACGTCCGGTTTCTCGTCAAGGCGGACGACCGGGCCTGGGCCACTATCGAGGCGAATCTGGCGAAGATCCTGCGGATGGCGGGGGCCGCGGACATCTCGCGAAGGGAGAGCGTCGACGGCATCCCGGCCGCCGTGACACCCCTGGGCACGCTGGGCCTGGACCGCGCGGCCTCCATCGACGCTGGCGCGGAGAGGCAGCGGCTTTGCAGGGAGCTGGAGGCCCTCGCAAGGCACATAGCCGGCACGGAGGCCCGTCTCTCGAACGCGGCCTTCGCCAGCAAGGCCCCTCCCGACGTCCTGGAGGGGGCGCGCAGGCAGCTTTCCGAGCTGAAGGCGAAGCGAGCCGAGCTTGAACGCTTGCTCGGGTCCCTCGGCTGAGCAAGGGTGGGCCACCATGCCAGCCGCGCCCCGAATCCTCGCATTTTCCGGCAGCGCCAGGCGTGATTCGCTGAACAGGAAGTTCCTGGCTGTGGCCGCGCAGGCTGCAAGGGAGGCGGGCGCCGAAGTGACGCTTGTGGATCCCGCCGATATCTCCCTTCCCCTCTACAACGGTGACCTCGAGGATTCGGAGGGCATGCCCGCCAATGCCACGAAGCTTTTGGGCCTGATCGCCACCCACGGAGCGCTGCTTGTCGCGTCGCCGGAGTACAACTCGATGATCACGCCAATGCTGAAGAACACGCTCGACTGGTGCAGCCGGGCCGAGGCGAATCCCTTCGAGGGCAAGGTCGCCGCCGTGATCTCGGCGTCTCCCGGAATGTACGGCGGAGTCCGGTCCCTCCAGCTGGCCCAGCAGCTCCTTCTCAAGCTGGGCTGCCACATCGTGCCGGGCCAGTGCGTCCTGCCGCACGCAAACAAGGCCTTTGACGCCGCCGGGCGGCTGACGGATGACCGGGCCCAGAAATCCGTGCGGGAGATGGCCGGCAAGCTGGTCCTTACGGCGGCGAAGCTGTCCACGTGATATGAGGGGGCCCGACCCCAGTCTGTGGGCTTGCCCGCCGGGGCGGGCATCGCATCATTTCCGCCCTCAATGAAGAAAGCCCTCATCACCGGCATCACGGGCCAGGACGGCTCGTACCTCGCGGAGCTCCTGATTGCCAAAGGCTACGAGGTGCACGGTATAATCCGTCGGGCATCAACGTTTAACACAAGCCGGATAGACCACCTGTACAGCGACCCCCACGTGAACGGCGTGAGGCTCTTCCTTCACTACGGGGACCTTGCCGACTCGGTGCAGATGGTGAAGCTGCTCTACGAGCTGCAGCCCGACGAGATCTACAACCTGGGCGCGCAGTCCCACGTGCGCGTCTCATTCGACATCCCCGAATACACGGGCGATGTGGACGGCCTCGGCGCCCAGAGGATCCTCGAGGCGATCCGCGAGGCCGGCCTGGTGAAGAAGGTCCGGTACTATCAGGCGTCGTCCTCCGAGATGTTCGGCAAGGTCCAGCAGGTCCCGCAGACCGAATCGACGCCGTTCTGGCCCCGCTCCCCCTACGGCTGCGCCAAGGCCTATGCCTACTACCTGACGGTCAACTACCGCGAGAGCTACAACATCCACGCGAGCAACGGCATCCTCTTCAACCATGAGTCTCCCCGGCGCGGGGAGACTTTTGTCACCAGGAAGATCACGCGCGCGGCCACCCGGATCAAGGTGGGCCTCCAGAAGTCCCTTTACCTGGGCAACCTCGACGCGCAGCGGGACTGGGGCTACGCGAAGGAGTACGTC
>Ga0181526_10000242_pt1 | contig 60097 bp, 50 predicted proteins | sample PEATcosm2014_Bin_35_FD_119750 | JGI IMG/M metagenome (GOLD analysis project Ga0181526, IMG submission 119750) | Peatland microbial communities from MTU Mesocosm Facility, Houghton, MI, USA - PEATcosm2014_Bin06_30_metaG | ecosystem: Environmental > Terrestrial > Soil > Wetlands > Peat | place... | reverse complement strand
TTTACACTGAAAAGTGATGGCGGAAGACAAGGAACAGCGATACGATCCCGCGACAATTGAGGCGAAGTGGCAGGCGCACTGGGCGGCGGACCCTACGCTCTATGCGGCCGATCCGGCGGGGACGAACAAGCCGAAATACTACGTGCTGGAGATGCTGCCCTATCCCAGCGGCCAGTTGCATATGGGCCATGTGCGCAACTACTCCATCGGCGACGCGCTGGCCCGCCACATGTGGATGCGCGGCTACAACGTACTGCACCCCATGGGCTGGGATGCGTTCGGGTTGCCGGCGGAGAATGCGGCCCTCAAGAACAACACGCCCCCGCGCGAGTGGACACTGAACAATATCGCCGGAATGAAGCGGCAGTTCGAGCGACTGGGCATGGGGTTCGACTGGGCCACCGAAGTCACCACCTGCCTGCCTGACTACTATCGCTGGAACCAGTGGTTCTTTCTGCGCATGTACGAGCGTGGCCTGGCCTATCGCAGGAAGAGCAAGGTCAACTGGTGCCCCGAGTGCGCCACCGTGCTGGCCAACGAGCAGGTGATCGACGGCCGCTGCTGGCGCCACGAAGACACGATCGTGGAGCAGCGCGACCTGGTGCAGTGGTTTTTCCGTATCACCGCCTACGCCCAGGAACTGCTGGACGGCCTCGACAAACTGGACGGCTGGCCGGAAAAAGTGCGCACCATGCAGCGCAACTGGATCGGCCGCAGCGAAGGGACGGAGGTCGACTTTGCCGTCGAAGGCCGAAGCGAAAAGATCCGTGTGTTTACGACACGCGTGGACACCATCTTTGGGGCGACGAGTGTGCAGCTGGCGCCGGAGCACCCCCTGGTGGCGGCGATGACGGCGAAAGACGAGGCGCTGAAGGCGCAGGTCGAGACGCAGATTGAAGAGCAGAAGTGCGCAAGGGAATCAGGCGACATCGGTGCGATCGAGAAGCACGGCGTTCCCACGGGTCATTTCGCGATCAACCCCTATAGCGGGGAACGCGTGCCGATCTGGATCGCGAACTACATCCTCTCCGACTACGGAACCGGCGCGATTATGAGTGTGCCCGCTCACGATGAGCGCGACTTTGAGTTTGCGACGAAGTATGGGATTCCGGTCCGGAGGGTAATTGCGCCAGCTGATACGAACGCGGAGGAACCTGCCCTGCCGTTCACGACCAAAGATGGAGTGCTTGTCAATTCTGGTGAGTACAACGGGCTGAGTTACATCCAAGCCACGAAGCGACTCCAGGAGGCTGCCGTGCGTGGCACTTTTGGCGAGCCGAAGATCACGTTCCGCCTGAAAGATTGGGGTGTGAGCCGGCAGCGCTACTGGGGTACGCCCATTCCCATGATTCACTGCGAGCGCGACGGGATCGTTCCGGTACCCGAAGATCAGTTGCCCGTGTTGCTGCCGGAGAAGATCGAAATTACGCAGCAGGGCGGCTCGCCCCTGGCGCGTGTGCCGGAGTTCGTTGACGTTCGCTGTCCGAAGTGCGGCGGTTCCGCCAAGCGTGAGACCGACACGATGGACACCTTTGTCGATTCGAGCTGGTACTTCTATCGCTACACCGACGCGCAGAACGCGCAAGCCCCGTTTGACCCGGCACGGGTGGCCTATTGGTTCCCGATCGATCAGTACATCGGCGGCGTTGAGCACGCAATTCTGCACTTGATCTATTCGCGCTTCTGGACCAGGGTCATGCGCGATCTGGGCATGGTGAAGGATGACGAGCCGGTGCACCGCCAGTTCTCGCAAGGCATGGTCATCAAGGATGGCGCGAAGATGTCCAAGTCGAAGGGCAACGTGGTTTCGCCCGACGATATGGTGGCTCGGTTTGGAGCCGACTCGGCACGCATGTATGCGCTTTTCGCTGCGCCGCCTGACCGCGATCTGGATTGGCAGGAGGATGGCGTTGCCGGCGTGAGCCGCTTTTTGGCGCGCGTTTGGCGGCTAGGAACGAAGTACATGCCGGTAGCGCGCGCGGCGAAGGGCCAAGCTCTCGCGGCGCCGAGCGGTGTCTCGCTGAAGCTGCTGCGCAAGCTGCACCAGACGATCGCCAAGATCACGCTCGATTTCGAAGGACGGTGGCACTTCAACACATGCGTCGCGGCGATTATGGAGCTGGTGAACGAGATGCAGGCCGCCGATGCGCAATTGACGTCGGGCGAGGTTCCGGCTCCCGTGGTGCATGAACTGATGCGGTCGTTGATCTTGTTGCTGGCGCCGTTCGCTCCGTATCTTGCGGCGGAGTTGTGGAGCCAGTTGGGCGAAACAGGCGCGGTGCTTCGCGCGCCCTGGCCCCAGAGCGATCCCATGCTTGCGAAGGAAGATGAGATCGAGATTCCGGTGCAGATCAACGGCAAACTCCTGACCGTGATCCATGTGCCTGCCGAGGCCAGCGCGAAGTATATCGAGGCGGCAGCGCTGGCGGACGCCAAGGTGCAGGCGCGTACCGCCGGAAAGACCGTGGTGAAGATCATCGTGGTGCCGGGCAAGCTGGTGAATCTGGTGATCAAGTGAAGCCAGGTGCTTCAGCGTCCCAGCCGGTGCGGGCGACGCAAAAGCTGGTGGATCAGATGGGCTGGGTATTTCGCCGGCCATCGCTGACAGCACTCGAAATTGCTTGGCGCTGGGTGTTCGGCATGCCGTTCCTGTTCGTGTGCTGGCAACAGAGCGTGAAGATTCTTAGTGTACTTCCGCCCGATGCAACAGGGCTCGACAATCTCGACAAACAAAACCCGTGGGTGGCTGCGGTGCAACTTGCGGACGTGTGGGATCGCTACGAACCAGCGGTCGCCCATGTCTTGCTTTGGCTTGTCCCCGCGTCAGCTGTTGTGTGGGTGGCCGCTTCGGGTGTCGGCCGCAATCTCGTACTGAAGCGCTTGGAACCTGGGGTGCCCTTCAGGCCCATTTCAATGATGGTGCTGCAGGCGGCCTGGCTGGTTGTATTGGGTCTGGTCTTCTTCGGATGGTCCCGATCGATCCAGTGGGTGGCCGCGACGCACATCAGCGCATCGGGCGAGGCCGATCTCGTCGGCTACTCGATCTGGGCGATCTTTCTTTCGCTGGGGTTCTTCACCTTGTGGGCGCTGGTGAACTGGCCCTTCGCAGTGGCGCCTATGGCGATGCTCCTCGAGCAGAAGAACGCAGCATCAGCGCTGTTTGCTAGTTTCCGGTTGGACCGCACCTTCAACGGCAAACTGATGGAGGTCAATCTCGTGATGGGCATCGTAAAGCTCGCGCTGATTGTGCTGGCCATGGTGTTTTCCGCGGCGCCGCTGCCCTTCAGCGATGAACTGGGTTCCGACGCAATGCACGTGGTGTTTGTGGGCGCTACGCTCTTCTATGTGGTGGCGGGCGACTTCTTTCATGTTGTGCGTCTTAAGAGCTACTTCGACTTCTGGCGGACGTTTCGCGGATAGGGCGCAGACGCTCGCATTCGATCCCGTAACCTTCGGGTACCTTTGGGGATACGACGCACGCCATCTGCATTGCCCGCCCCATCAATCCATGATCCAATCGGCTCATCGAATTGAATAAAAGGAAGCCTCGCCTGATCAAGCGTTGCTTGCAAATCTGAATGAGCTGGTACTTTGCCTTCTTTCTGCTTTCGGGATTCTGCAGCATTCTGTACGAACTCATCTGGCTCCGCCTGACCATGGCGCAGTACGGCGTGACCACTGCGCTGGTGTCGATCACTCTCTCGATGTTCATGCTCGGTATGGGCGCAGGAGCCTGGGGCGCCGGCACCTTCGCGCGGCGCAGAGCCTTGGCGGGCCGAATTCCACTCCGTCTGTACGCCCTGACTGAGACCCTGATCGGCTGTTCGTCGCTGATTGTTCCCGGTGAATTGGCGATCGGTCATCGCCTGCTGGCATCCTTAAGCGGGGATTCGACGATTTCGTCCGCGGGCTATTACCTTGCCTCAGGAACGTTGGTTGCGCTCACGCTCCTGCCATGGTGCTTCTGCATGGGGGCAACGTATCCGCTGGCCATGGCCGCGATTGAAGGCAACCCACGCATCGAGTCAAGCCGATCCTTCAGCTACCTCTACGTGTCGAATGTGGTTGGCGCGCTGGGAGGCGCGATTGTTCCGTTGTTTCTGATCGAAACGCGCGGATTTCACGGAACATTGCGGGTGGGATCGATTCTCAACGCCATCATCGCGCTCTCTGCATTCGGACTTTCGTTCTCTGGAAAGGACAAAGACGGCGCCGCGCAACCGTTAAAACAAGGAAGCCAAACGGCTCTTCCTGTGGCAGGGGCGAGTGCTCTGGTTCTGTTGTTCCTGACGGGACTCTCGACGATGGGGATGGAAGTGATCTGGATACGGATCTTCACGCCGTATGCAGGACCTCTGGTCTATTCGTTTGCATTGATCCTGGCTTTCTACCTCGCGGCCACGTTTTTCGGTTCGCTGTTGTATCGAAGCGCTGTCCAAAGGGCCGATTCGAAGAGCCGACTCCTATGGGTTGCGTTGGCTCCAGTCGGGCTACTGCCCCTGCTCATGTCCGATCCACGGTTTTCGATAAGCGTTCTCCTACGCGTGGGGATCGGGATTGCGCCATTTGCGGCAGTCGTCGGTTTTTTGACGCCCATGCTTGTCGATCGCTGGTCGGGGGGCGATCCTGACCGGTCCGGCCGGGCCTACGCGGTGAATGTGCTGGGCTGTATTGCTGGACCTTTGCTCACCGGTTTCGTCCTTCTGCCCTTGTTTGGCGAGCATGTCTCCATGTTGATCTACGCCCTGCCCTTCGCGGCCATGGCGTTTGTCTCGTATGGGGGTGTAAAGGCATCTGCTGGATCTCGCCGCCTAGGCTATTCACTCGTGGTTTCGGCCGCGGCTGTATTCTTTCTCACCAAGGATTACGAAACGATCTTTCCGCAGCGAAGAGTGCTTCGAGACAGTACAGCTACAGTGATTGCGACAGGCTTCGGAATGCAGAAGCGCCTCTTCACAAACGGCTACGGGATGACGACGCTGACTCCGATCACCAAGATGATGGCACACCTTACACTCGCGTCTCTCTCCACAACGCCTCACAACGTACTCATCATCTGCTTTGGCATGGGGACAACCTATCGGTCAGCGATGTCATGGGGTATCCCAACGACGGTGGTCGAACTCGTGCCGAGCGTGCCCAAACTGTTCCCGTACTATCACGGCGATGGCGACCGGCTCCTTGCATCGCCGCGGTCACGGGTGGTGATCGACGATGGCCGCCGCTTTCTGGAACGTTCGGCTGAGAAGTTCGACGCGATCATTGTCGATCCTCCCCCTCCCGCCAACGCTTCGGCTTCGAGTCTCCTGTATTCGGAAGAGTTCTACACGTCGGCAAAGGAGAGACTGCAGCCATACGGAATCCTGCAACAGTGGCTCCCGAAGGGCGACGATGCAGACCAAGCTGCGGTCGCCAAGGCATTGAAGAACTCGTTTCCGTATGTGAATGTTTATAGATCAGTTGCTGGGTGGGGCTGGCACTTCCTGGCCAGCATGCAGCCGCTTCCAGTGCGCACTGCGGCGGAGCTTGTTGCGCGCATGCCGCAGGGTGCGGTGACGGACATGATGGAGTGGGGACCTGAGGCCACGCCGGCGGAGCAATTGCAGGCGGTTCTGTCGAAGCCAATGACGGTCGACAGCCTCATCGATCAAGCACCCGATACGCCCGCGCTGACCGACGATCGGCCGATCAATGAGTACTTCGTGTTGCGTGCGGTTGCGGCTGCGAAGCACTGATCTGAGGTCCTGAGATAGATCCATTCGCGATAATTAGCGGGCGGCAGCAGGTCGCCGCTGGCGGTGTAGGCTGGCGCGTCAGTGGAGCCTGCGGCGACAGTCGAACGGCCTGTGCGCGAGGCGACCAGGCCGAAACAAAGAAGAGTGACCGCACAAATCGAAGCCGGAACGGAACGGGACAACGGAACCTTGGTGATCGAAAGCAGGACTCGCGACCTCGACCTCGACTTCCGGCAAACGTCTAAAACAGCTTGAGGCGGATGACGAAGTACTTCTTCGGATCCTGGCGGATCGCTTTCAGCAATTGCTGGGAATTGTCCAAAGTCTGGTCAAGATGGTCGTAGACCGCCCGGTTCTGCATGAGCTGGCCGATGGTGCCCTTGCCCTCATCCACAGTGGTCAGGATCGAATCGAGGCGCGTGATCGTGTCGTCGAGCTTTTGCGCGAATGCAGGGTCCTTCGCGAGCTTGCCGATCGATCCTTTGCCTCCATTAATACCCGCCATCAGCTCATTGGCGTGCGAGACGGTCGAGTTGAGGTTGTTGTAGAGCGATTCGTCTTTCAGGAGCTTACCGGCAGTGCCCTGGCCTTGGTTGAGGGAAGCTGTAATACGGTTCACATTATCGATACTCGATGCAGCCTTGGTGTACAACGTATCGTCGCTAATCAACTTGCCAATGGTGCCGTTGCCATCGCTGATCTGCCCCGTGATCTTCTCCAGGTGATCAGTGATGCGCTCAAGCTTGGCAGAAAGGGCCGGATCGTTGATCAGCTTGCCCACGGTGCCTTTTCCGGAGTTGATGGCATCGATCATCACGTCGAGCTTGCGCAGAAGGACGCTGATCTGGTCGATACCCTCCTGGCTGGAGCTGATCACTGTCTGAATATTGGGCGCCAGGGTTGCGCGCAGTTCCGCGTTGTTTCGGGGAGGAGGTCCCGACGCGTGGGTCGAGTCGATGTCGACGTAGCTATCGCCCAATACACCGGCTTGAGCAATCGAGGTGGTCGAGTTCATGTGCAGATCCCGCAAATACTCCTCGCCGATCCGCATGGTCACTTCGACCGGAACTGGATTTCGTTCCGGAACGACGCGAATGCGGAGTACATTGCCGATGGTGACGCCTTCCAGGGTCACCGGCGCTCCGTTCTTCAGGCCAGAAGCATTATTGAAATAGGAGCGCAGAGTCAGTTTGGGAGCGAAGAGTCCGCCCGTGGTGCCGGACATAAGAAAAATGAGGCCGACCAGGACCCCGAAGGCCACCAGGACCAATGCGCCGACTCTCAGTTGCGACCACTGAATCTCTCTGCGGCTCGGCATGTCACTCCCTTGAGGTTTAAGGGCCGGGAATCAACGCTTAAGCCCAACGCCTTGAGAATAGCAGACCATTAGCCAAGCGAGCGCCCATCTTCCAGGACGACGCTGGCCATAGCCAAATCACCGGTATGCGTTAGGGAAAGCGCCATGCGAGCGACACCCAGTGCAGCTGCAATCTCCGCAGCCCTGCCATGCAAGACCAGGCCGGGCCTGCCTGCGGGTTCCCGTATCACTTCGATCTCGAGCCAGTTCACTCCCTGGCTGATCCCGGTTCCCAGGGCTTTCGCGCCTGCCTCCTTCGCTGCGAAGCGAGCGGCAAAGCTTTCCGCAGACCTGCGCTTGCGCAGACAGTAGGCCTGCTCGGCGTTGGTGAAGATTCGATTGAGGAACCGCTGGCCAAACCGCTCCATCGACTCGCGAATGCGACCAATCTCAACCATATCGATGCCGCTGCCGACGATCATCCTGCTTAACAAGCTAAATCATCGGTGTCGTTTCGCTCGGCGACGTCGAAGGCGGTTGCCCCTGGCATTGTGTCAAGCGCGGTCACCAACGTTGCACTCCCGAACAGCCATCAAGATCAGTTGCAAGGCTCCGATAAGACCAGCGTGGCCCCGCAGCAGGCAATTGGCGATCATTCATCGGGCGGCTCAGGCAGCCCCTGGAGCATGCAGATGAGGGCGGTCTCACTCCAGGAACCAGGCCGCCTTGTACGAATTCTCACCGGAGGCATCCTCGGCTACGGCGGCTGGGCTTTAAGCCGCGGAGCCAGTGACTCTGGGAGAGTGAACCTGCTGTTCGAATTCGAACGGCAGGCATGTATCGACATCTGCACAGTTCTGATTGCTTCAGGGATCGAGCTGAGCCAGAACGGGCACATTCGCTTCACAGAGCTGTGCCAATGCACGCGCATGGGCCCGGAAGAACGCAGCTGCGAGATCGCCAGCGTCGACCTCGAGGTTCTCACCTATGCTCTCGATGCTCCGAAGAGCAGTCCTCTTTCTCGCTAATCAGTCCTTTTGTCGATCGGATCATTGGCCCTTGGGAGTGCCGATTGCGGCTTGTCCCATGTGCGGATCCGGCACGGGTTTTCCGCTTTCTACCCAAGCGGTATAGATCATGTCACGCAACATACTGGCTCCAGCCGCCAATCGAGTGGCTATGAAATCAATCGAATCGGTTGAGCCAGCGCCGGCGAACCCTCCCGCTTTTTCCAGCTGATAGACCTTCTCGACGAAAGTCGCCGACTGCCTGAGGTAGGCAACGTAGGCAGTGAACTGGTCGCCATCGACAACGTGTGCAGGCGTCATCTTCGCCTCGACCTGAGGGCTGTGAAGATTGGCTGCGACAAAAGGTCCCTCGAACTGCCAGTGGATGGTATGTGCGGTGGTATATCCGTTGGGGTTCGGTCCCACCCAGCCGTTGTATTGGATGGTGGTGTGCAGGGGCTGAGAACCATCCCCGACATAGTGGCCAAGCCAACCGGCGTAGAAGAGCGCAGCCTGTTCAGCTGGCAAGGTGTTCTGTCCTGCGGCGTCGAGACTCCGGTACTCGCGCAGAGCCGCTTTGAGGCGTTCCCAAACCTCATTGGTCTCCCACGGTTGGAGGCCGATCTTCTCGGGTCGCTGGCCTGCAGCAAAGACCTTGGCTTCAAAGTCAAGGCGGTTCCGGGGGAAGGGACCCAGCGCATCCGCCGGTTCGAGATCGATGAAGTGCTCCGGGGCCTGTGCAGCGTTGAGCTCGGGCTCTGCCGGTGAACGCCATCGATCCGGCTCGGGACCAAGGTACTCAATTTCTTCGGCGGCTGCCTCAGAGCGCAGAAATTCCGGCACATCGGCGGGCAAATGCGTCGCCGCAAGGCGGTTGATCATGCGATGGCCCTCATTGCCCCATGCATGGAGTTGGGGAACCGGAGCGAGGGAGCAGAAGAGGGCAAGAACGCAGGGAAATCCAACGCTGGAAAGAGGACGGGACGCAAACATGGCGCCAGTATACGATTGGAGAGAGAACCCGCAGATGAACTGCCTTGTCGCTCGGTGAAACACGCGTACCAGCCCACATCACTGGGGTAACTTCCACAATGCCATTCTGCGTTGAATCCGGCTTTTTTTGAGTAACATACAAGTACAGCAGTTGTTGTTGCTGGTCACGGATTCGGTTCGATTCCTCTGCCGTTTCAATCGCCAGAGGCTGCTTTGGAATGTCGCGATCCTCGCCTTGGGAGACGGGTTTTGCTTACGACGGGACGCGATCTTCCGACTTGTTCATGCACGCCGAATTTATGAGGGCGGCGCATGACAGAAGAATCGGCCCAAAGGAATGGGAGGAGCGGTGACGGCGCAATCCTAAGATTGCAGGTTCGGGACGAACCCAGGCAATCGATTGCATCGAAGCCGCGGTGGCATGGAGACCAGCAGAGCCCCACGGAGCAAAGAAGCAGAACGCGACACATCGCCGTCGATGTGGTCGGCGCTTGCCGTGCTCTCGCTGGCGATGGCTGCGGGTGGTATCACGGCGCGGCTCGAAGCGGGTCCGCGCTTCGACTGGCTGTTGCTGATGACGGCCATTGGTTTGACTGCCGCCGTGGCCATGCGCCTGCTCGCCGACAACTCGGCGGAGCGCGAGGCGGAAGGGCAATACGTAGGCGACCCCTTCAAAGATCTTCTCGACTCTGCGGGGACAATGATCGTCTCGATCGGCCTCGACGGACGGCTGACATTCGTGAATCCGACGGCGGAGAGGCTGCTCGGTTATCGTGCCGCTGAACTGGTGAACAAGTCGCGGACGGTCGAGCTTCTTGCGCCCGGCGAAGGAGCGCGGCTGATCGCCGAACTGCAACGTATCTGCGGCATCGAATACACCGAAGAGACCTCGACAGCGGGCCGTCTCGCGGCGTATGAGGAAATCATTCGCTCGCTGCCGCCCAGCCAATCGCCTACCTTCGAGACCCATCTGCGCAGAAGGAACGGAGAGCTTTTTCCAGTACGTCTGCATGTCTCGGCGCTACGCAACCAGGAGGGTGAACCTGCCGGGCTTGTCGCGGTCGCGGTAGACCAGAGCAGCACGTCCCGGAAAGACCAGTGGAAGCGCGAAGCACGGGAGCGCTACCGCGACGTGTTTGAGAACTCCAGCGAGATGGTCGCGACGCTCGACTTGACCGGACGCTTCCTCTACGTCAATCCCGCATGGAAGAGATGCTTCAGCAGGACCCACAGCGCCGAAAAAGGAGCCGAGTTTTTCGAACAGGTGTTCAGTCCCGACTGCCGCGCCGAGGCCGGTTCCCTGCTGCGGCGCGTGATGGACGGGGAAACGATCGATCGGGCGCCGATTCGCAATGAGACGCCTGAGGGGCAGCTGCAGGAACTGGAACTGAGTCTCCATCAACGGCGCAGAGCCGGAAAACCGATGGCGGTCCAATGTCTGATTCGCGATGTAACCCAGCAGAAACAACGCGAACATCGGCTGGGTCTGCAACTGCTGGTGACACAGATTGTCGGCGAGAACGTGTCGTCCGAGATGGCTGCAATGCGCGTACTCGAGGCGCTCTGCGTCTCGCAGGGTTGGGATGTCGCGATCAAATGGGAGATCAACCCCGAAGAAAATCAGCTTGAATTCAGCACCGCCTGGGGCGTCCCTGGAAAAGAGACCGATGCATTGATTCAGGAGAGCGTCAGCACGACGCTCAAGCCGGGCGGCAGCCTTCCCGGGCGTGCCTGGTCAGAGGGGCACCTTGTGTGGATAGGCGACCTTGCGAACGCCAACGGAGATTTGCGCGCGAAGAACGCGATGCAGCACAAGATGGTCTCCGGTTGGGCGACGCCGGTTCAGGTAGGCAACAACATCCTGGCCGTTCTTGAGTTCTACTGCCACCTGCGTATGCGAGAGGACCGGGAGACGACGGCGGCGATGGAGACAGTAGCCGCGTCACTCGGCCAGATGCTGGCGCGCACGCGCGAACGCGAGCGAGCCGAGGAGCTGAGCCGGCAACAGAAGATTCTCCTGCACTCGGTGGCCGACGGCATTCTCGGCGTCGATCGCAATGGCCTGGTCCGCTTCGCCAACCCGGCTGCGACCCGGCTGCTCGGCGCTCCGGGAGCCACTTTGATTGGCAAGCCGGTGCATGACCTGGTACATGGCTCTGCACCTGGGACCAAAAAATGCGCCGAAGACTGCACTCTCCTGCGCGCAGCGAATGGGCGCGTTCCCTCCACGGGTGAGGACACGATCTACCGCGCCAATGGCGTGGGTTTCCCGGCGGAGTACTTCCTGAATCCGATCCTCGACATGGGCCGCTACTCCGGATCGGTGCTCAGCTTCCGCGACATTAGCCAGCGCTATGCTCTCGACCGCCTCAAGGATGAATTTGTTTCGACGGTTAGCCATGAGCTGCGGACACCTCTCACGTCGATTCGCGGCGCGCTTGGACTGCTATCTTCCGGCATTCTAGGGGAGATTACCGACAAAGCGACCAACCTGCTCCGCATCGCCTTGAGCAATTCAGACCGCCTGGTCCGGCTGATCAACGACATTCTCGATCTGGAGCGGGCGCAGAGCGGGCGTGAGCCACTGGTTTTCCGTCCTGTGCAGATGGCTGATCTGGTCAAGCAAGCCATGGACAGCATGCAGCTGATGGCCGAGTCGGCGGGAGTCCTGCTGATCCACGATAAGACGCAGGTTGAGATTACGGCCGATGCCGATCGCCTGTTGCAGGTGCTCACGAATCTGCTCTCCAACGCCATCAAGTTCTCGCCACCCAATTCGGCGGTCTCCATCATGTTGCGCCCTGGCTCGAGCGGCATGACCCTCTCGGTGATCGATCAGGGGCGCGGCATTCCAGCCGACAAGCTGGAGGCCATTTTCGGCCGGTTCCAGCAGGTCGACGCTTCGGATTCGCGACAGAAGGGTGGAAGCGGCCTCGGCCTCGCGATTTGCCGCGCGATTGTGGTGCAGCACAACGGCCGTATCTGGGCCGAGCGCAATCCGATCCGCGGTTCAACATTCCGCGTCTTTCTGCCGTACCATCCAGCCGCGGCGACCAAGGCGAAGAATGTCGCGAACGATTCGCCTGGCCAGGGCATTGTTCTGCTGGCCAGCGACAACGGTTCCTCACGGCCTTTGATTGGCGCTCAGTTGGCGGAGCAGGGGTTCCGCATTCTGGAAACAGCCACCGCGGAACAGACCCTGGTTGCGGCTCACGACGGCGTTGAGGCCATTGTCCTCGATACCGGATCCAACGGGATGAACGGATGGGAGCTTCTGCCCCAGCTGCGCAAATCGAACCCGGAGGCCCATACGCCGGTTATTCTGCTCAATCTCGATACCCAGCAGAACACCGCCGAAGTGCTCCGGACCAGTAACGTCAAGTTAGGCAGTACGCGTGCGCTGATCTCCGAACTGGTGCGTTCGCTCGGCGCCGCCAGCGAGACCGCACGGATTCTCGTGGTCGAATCAAGCGAGCAGATGGCACTGTTGGTGGGTGAGGCGTTCTCCGGGGACGGCGCCACTGTGCGCATGGCGCGCAGCCGTGAGCAAGCCATGGATGAATGTCTTTCGTTCCATCCTCATTTGCTCGTCCTGAACATTGTCCTTCCCGACAGTGAGGCGCTGAACCTTGTCGGGTGGCTGAGGGATCGCGAAATTCTGGCGAACCTGGTCCTGGTGGCGTATTCTGGGCGCGAGCTGATGGCAACGGGTGCGAAGTTTGGCATGGAGCCGGCCGCGCTCTTGAAGAGAGCGCGTGTGCAGCCGGAGCAATTGGAGCAGCTCGTTCTCACAATCCTGCGGGGCGCCCGTCACATAGAATCTACTCAGGAAGTTTCCGATGTATCCGGTGTTGCGGGCGACTAGGCACTGTATTTCCAGGAATGCGGCCAAAGCACGTCCTATAGATTATTAACCAACTTCCGGCAGAGTATGGGTTTGCCGGCAGCTGAACCGCCGCCTTCCTGGTCCGGCGGGCTGGAGTGAACGAGAATGTCGCACCGCGTCCTCATCATTGACGATGAAGATGATATTCGCGAAGTTGCAGCCATGAGCCTTGAGACGGTGGCAGGCTGGGAAGTGATGGTCGCCAATTCGGGGGCGCAAGGTTTGACCCGGGCCGCGACGTACAAGCCCGATGCCATTCTGCTGGATGTAATGATGCCCGGCATGGATGGTCCGACCACCTTCCGCGAGCTGCGCAAGAACCCGGTGACGGCGAAGATTCCAGTGCTGTTTCTCACCGCTAAAGTGCAGGCCACCGATCGTCGCCGGTTTGCCGATCTGGGCATTCACGCTGTCCTCGTGAAGCCCTTTGACCCTCTTACGCTTCCCGCGCAGATTTCAAGTGCACTGGGGTGGAAGTAGGCAGTCTTGGCGGATCCGACAGCAATCGCCGAGGCGATGAACCGGATGTGGACGAAGTTCCTCCCCGAGATCGAGGAACGGGTTGCGCTTCTCGAGACTGCTGCTGCGGCCGCCTCCCGAGGCGCGTTGACAGGCGAGCTGCGTATGGAGGCCTTGTTGGCGGCCCACAAACTGGCTGGCGTGTTGGGTACATTCGGATTGGACGAAGGCACCGGTTTGGCGCGCGAGGCGGAGGCAATTTACGAGCGCGAGTCGGTGGCCTCGATGCCCAACGGGCGTGCAGCGGCCCTGGCCGCTCAACTGCGGGCGGTGCTCGCCGGTAGACCCAGGTGATCCCGCTCTGCGAGCAGTTACACTCGACTTTGTGACCCGCCTCGATCCATCCACGCAGCAACTGGGTTTTGCCTTTGAGGACAAGCCCATACGGAGAATCTGGCCTGTTCGGGATTTGGTGGAGCAGGCGCGTCAACTTGTGGAGCGCCAATTCTTCGATGTCTGGGTCGAAGGCGAGATTTCGAACTTTCGCCCCGCGCCTTCGGGGCATGTCTATTTCAGCCTGAAGGACGCCGGCGCGCAGCTGCCCGTCGTCTTGTTTCGTCGTCAAGCTCTGCTGCTGCGGTTCCGCCCTGAAGACGGCTTGCACGTTCTGGTGCGCGGCCGAGTCAGCGTCTACGAGCAACGCGGCCAGTTGCAGCTGGTGGCCGAAACGCTCGAGCCAGTCGGTACAGGCTCTCTCCAACTTGCCTTCGAACAGCTGAAAGAGCGGCTCAAAGCCGAGGGACTTTTTGACGCGGCGCGAAAGCGCCCGCTGCCGGGATTTCCGCACGCCGTCGGCATCGTTACATCGCCGGCCGGTGCAGTGATTCGCGACTTCCTGAACGTCGTGGGCCGCCGCCATCGGAGCCTGAATGTGTTGCTCGCGCCAGCCTCGGTCCAGGGTGATTCGTCGCCGGGCGAAATCGAAAGCGCTTTGGCCCAGCTCAATGCCTCGGGGCTCGCGGACGTGATTGTCGTGGCGCGCGGCGGAGGCTCTCTCGAGGATTTGGCAGCCTTCAACAGCGAACGCGTGGCCCGCGCCATCGCTGCCTCACGCATTCCAGTGGTCTCGGCTGTCGGCCATGAGACCGATTTCACCATTGCCGATTTTGTTGCCGATCTTCGCGCCCCCACGCCCTCCGCAGCAGCCGAGCTGATTACAGAAGTGCAACACAAGGTCGCAGAGCGGGTGAGTGCGCTGTGTTTGCGCCTGGAACGCGCCGCCCGATTCCAGTTGCTGCAGGCTCGCCAGAGCATTGACAGTCTGCACGCAGAGCGGGCGGAGTGGCAGATGGGTTCGATGCTGAATCGCCTTGAGCAGCAATTGGATGAATCTGTCCTCCGGTTCGAGCAAAGCATGCACACAAGACTCCAGGCCAGTCAGCAAGCAGTATTGATCCTTGCCGGGAGCGTCATGCGTCACGACCCTCGCCGCATGCTTGCCGAGGCTCGGGAACACATGGCTTCGATCTGTGTCCGGCTTGAGCGCGCGATGGAGCGGTGCGTTCGCGAACTGGCAACGCATGTCCATGAGGCGGACGCTCGGCTTTATGCATTATCACCGCTAGGAGTTCTGCAACGCGGTTACGCCCTGGTGCAGGATGCGGATGGAGTGCTGATTCGCTCGACGGCACAGATTGCACGCGGGAATATGGTCCGGACCAGACTAGGCGACGGGGCGTTCCTCAGCCGCGTTGTGGAGCGGGATACAGCGGGCGTTCAGACCGAACCCGATCCAGGAAAAAGTGAGAGATGAGTACATCGACAGAACGTAGATTGTTTGGAACCGATGGAATTCGCGGCGTTGCGGGTGAAGCACCGCTCGATGCTGCAACTATATTCGCTGCGGGACTGGCGATTGGCCACTCGTTAAGAAGAAACGGGAAGGGAAGAGTGATCGTAGGTCGCGACACCCGCGAATCGAGCGGGTGGATTGCTTCTACAATCGCGGCCGGTGTACGGGAGGCCAACGGGTCGGTCGAGAGTGCTGGCGTCGTCCCCACGCCGGCGGTGGCATTTCTGACGCGAACACATGGTTTTGATGCCGGCGTTGTCATTTCTGCCTCGCATAATCCGTGGCGCGATAACGGCATCAAGCTTTTCGGCGGGGATGGTTTCAAACTTCCGGATTCCGTCGAACTCGCGATCGAGGATGAGATCCTGCATCACGCGTCGAATTCCCTTGCGCCCGATCCGGCGAAGTTGCCAGCGATGGAAGACAATGCCGCTCTGCGAGGCGACTACATTCAATTTCTGCTCGATACTGTTCCTGATCTGGAGTTGAGGAATCTGCTCATCGTAGCCGATTGCGCGAACGGCGCTGCTGCGGCGATTGCGCCGGACTTGTTCCGGCGGACAGGCGGTGACGTGACACTTCTCAACACGAAACCCAACGGCTGCAATATCAATGACGGCTGTGGCGCCCTGCACCCTGAGTGGGTCGCTGCGGAGGTGACGAAACGCGGCGCCGCCATCGGACTCACCTTCGACGGCGATGCCGATCGTTGTATGCTGGCCGACTCTAATGGAAACGTTTTGAACGGCGACGCCATTTTGCTCATGGCGGCTCACGATTTGCAGTCGCGCGGGCTCCTGACCGGCAATGTTGTCGTGGCGACCACCATGTCGAACATGGGGCTTGAGGCGGCTCTGAAGCGCTCAGGCATTCGTATGTTGCGTGCGGCGGTCGGCGATCGCTACGTGTTGGAAGAGATGCAGAAGAACGACGCTGCACTCGGTGGCGAGCAATCCGGCCACATCTTGTTCCCCCACCTGGCCACCACGGGAGACGGCCTGTTGACCGCGCTTGTCGTCCTTGACCTGCTGGCCAGGACCGGGAAGGGCCTGGGCGAACTGATCGCCGACTTCAAAGTCTTTCCGCAGGTGATCGTGAACGTGAAGGTTCGGGAGAAGAAGCCTCTTGAGACGATCCCGGCAGTGGCGACTCGTATTCGCGCTGCCGAAGCGGATCTAAAGGATTCTGGACGGGTCGTGGTCCGCTACAGCGGAACCGAGCCACTGGCGCGGGTAATGATCGAGGCCGAGAGCGAGGAGGCGATGCACCGTCATGCTCAGGCCATCGCGGAGACGATCCGTGAAGCACTGGGAGCCTAATTACTGCTGGCCCGGCTCTGCTGTGTGTTTTGAGACAGAATCGGTGTGCGCCTAACAAAGTATCTGTTACCTTAGCCGATTCGTAGCGTCAGATCACCGTCCGAACTCTTGGTGGCTAAGTTATCTTGCTAATGCACCCGAAAGGCATCGACCTAGTCGAGCGCAGGCAAGTCTTGAATGGAAGCTCCACAAATCACCAAGGCGCGTAGAGACGGTTTCTATTTTGTCCTGCTCGGCTGCGCCATCTTCTTCCTGGTCGGAACCGCTCTTGAGACTGCTGCGCCGGTGACGACGGTTGACTTCCGGGTCGTCTATTACAGTGCGCGATGTCTTCTCGATCACCGCGACCCCTATAATCCGACGGAACTGGATACCACGTATCGTACGCAGGGCGGAGAGACGCCTCAGGACAACCCGCAGATCCGGCGTAGCGAGAGGATGTATAACTACCTGCCGACGGCGTTTCCAATTACCCTGCCGTTCGCGCTCGTTCCTTTTGGAACCGCTCGTTGGCTTTGGCTCGCTTTCACTGCCGGCAGCCTCATACTGGCGTCCTTCTCCATGTGGGACATTGCGGCGCGATCGGCTCCGCTTCTTGCCGGTGTTCTCGTGGGCCTATCCCTGGTAAACAGCGAACTCTTCCTGATACTGGGCAATCCAGCGGGGATCGCAATCGCGTTTTGTGTCATCGCGGTATGGTGCATCAGCGAGAACCGATTCGTCTTTGCCGGATTGGTTTGCTTTGCCTTGAGTCTGATGCTCAAGCCGCACGACGGAGGCCTGATCTGGCTCTATTTCCTGATTTCGGGTGCGTCGAATCGGAAGCGAGCTTTGCAGATTCTTGGATTGGTCTTTCTTCTCAGCCTTCCGGGGATACTGTGGCTCTCTCATGTCGCGCCTGCTTGGCCGCACGAATTGCAGTCGATTCTTGCGACCTACTCATCTCATGGAGATGTCAACGACCCAGGTCCATCGTCGATGGCATCCCATGGCATCGGCATGGTCATCTGTCTTCAGGCTGTCATCAGTCTCTTTCGCGACGATCCGAGATTCTACAACCCAATTACATATCTCATCTGCGGGACGCTCCTGGCAATTTGGCTGATCAAGGTCACGCGATCTCCTCGAAATTCGACTGTGAGTTGGCTCGCCTTGGCGCCGATTGCCGCTCTTTCAATGCTGCCGGTCTATCACAGGATCTACGATGCGCGGCTCCTGCTTCTTGCGATTCCCGCCTGTGCAATCTTGTGGAAGGCGGGTGGCGCGAAGGCGTGGTTGGCGCTCTCGCTGAGTTGTCTCGCACTTGTCATTACCGGCGGGATACCGTGGGCAGTTTTTCTCGCTCTCCTTAGGCATGGCCGACTGCCAGCGATATCGGCTTCGCCCATGCTCTCGACACTCTTGCGGGTCGTGCCAGTTCCCCTCACATTGTTGCTTGCTGGGACGTTCTTTCTCTGGGCGTTCGTTCGAGGCGCATCGTCAGCGCTTGACAAGACCATAACGAAGACCTCAGGAGCGCTCGAAACAGAGAGCACGGCAAACTGAATCGTCCATTTATGAATTCATTGACTGACCAAAGCGCGGCCAAAGCACGCAAAGATGGCTTGTACCTGATGCTTCTGGGGGCATCGGTCTTTTTGATGCTTGGATTTGCTCTCGAAAAAGCCGCTCCAGTCTCGACGGCGGATTTTCGATTGATGTATTACAGCGCGCGCTGTCTTGTCAGTCATCATGATCCCTATCAAGAAGGCGAGTTACAACAGACTTATCGAGATCAGGGAGGAGAAACCGCATACGATACACCCATGACGCGAAAAACGGAGACGCAACTCATCTATCTCCCCACAGTTTTTTCTATCACCGTGCCTTTCGCGCTCTTGCCATTCGGTGTGGCACAGATATTGTGGTTGTTGGCAACGGCGGGAAGCATGATTCTCGGCGCGTTTTTGATGTGGGAAATAGGTGCACAATGGGCGCCCGTTCTCTCCGGGATATTGCTTGGTTTCACTCTCGCGAATTGTGAGCTGTTTCTGGCGATAGCGGGGCCCGGCGGCATCACCATCGGCCTTTGCGTTGCAGCGACGTGGTGCTTCGTTCGCGAACGGTTTGTCGGTTGGGGAGTCTTTGCCCTGGCGATTAGCCTGATGCTCAAGCCGCATGATGCAGCGCTGGTGTGGCTCTATTTCTTTCTCGCCGGGGGAGTCTTTCGCAAGCGGGCCCTACAAACGGTGCTCGCGCTGGCTGCCTTAAGCTTGCCGGCAATCGTCGGAACGTTCTACGTTGCTCGGGGTTGGGTGAAAGAGTTTCTTTCCAATCTTGCCGCGAATTCGGCGCACGGCTCGCTGAGCGATCCAGGTGTATCTTCGGCCGCTGGGCATGGCATCGCGATGATCATCAGCCTTCAGACTGTCTTCAGTTTCTTTTACGACAAGCCGATCTTCTATAACTGGGCGAGTTATCTCGTATGCGGAGTACTGATGATTGTCCTGATGATCAAAGTCATCCGCACTTCCGGGGCCTCCAAGATATCCTGGCCCGCGCTGGCATCCATTGCCGCACTGTCGATGTTACCTATATATCACCGGTTGGACGATGCGAAACTGCTGTTTCTCGTCGTTCCTGCCTGCGCCTTCTTGTGGCAGCGCACCTATTTGCCGGGGCGTCTGGCGGCGGTGATTACCTCCGCCCAGATCATCTTGACCTGCGCAATCCCGTGGGCGATCTTCTTCGCGCTCATCAAACGCGTGCCGCCGCCGAGTTCAACCTTGGGCCGTGAGGTCCTTATCGCAGCGCAAGTCATGCCCGCACCTCTGGTCTTGCTGCTCGTCGCCGTGTTCTATGCCGGAATCTACCTGCGGCAAATCGAGCTGGATTGATCGCGCGCTCGCAGAGTCCGAAACTCCCGCGTTCCTTAAGATCACGATCAGGCTTTGCCCGAAACGCCCTGGACCTACTTGAGATCCCGCCAGTTCGTGCCGAAGCCGAGATCTACGATGAGTGGAACGCGCAGTTGCACGACACCCTCCATCTCTGCTCGAACCAGCTGTTCTATCTCAGCTGTCTCTTCAGTGGGAACTTCGAAGAGTAATTCATCATGGACCTGGAGCACCATGCGAGTTCTCAGGCACCTGTCGGCAATCTTTCGATCCAAAGCGATCATCGCAAGCTTGATCAGGTCCGCCGCAGTTCCTTGAAGGGGCGTATTGATGGCGGTGCGCTCGGCAAAGCCACGCTGGTTCGGGTTACGGCTCTCGATGTCGGGAATCGGTCGCATCCTTCCAAACATCGTACGGACCTTGCCCTCGCGCCGTGCCGATTCGAGGGTCCTTTCAATGAATGCCTGCACTCCTTTGTAGCGTGCAAAGTACCGGTCGATATAAACACGGGCCTCTGTTTGAGGGATCCCGAGTTGAGCTGCAAGGCCAAACGGGGAGATGCCGTAGACGATGCCGAAGTTGACTGCCTTTGCGCGGTTGCGCGTCTCCTTGTCCATCGACGCGAGAGGCACACCAAAGACTTCGCTCGCAGTGAGGGTGTGAATGTCTTCGTTGTTTGCATAAGCTTTTACGAGAAGTGGATCCTCGCTGAAGTGCGCCAGCAGCCGCAGCTCTATCTGGGAATAATCGGCGGAGAGAAGCTGTGTGCCAGGCGATGCAACGAAGGCCGCACGAATCTCGCGTCCAAGCGCAGTGCGAATCGGAATGTTCTGGAGGTTTGGATTGATCGACGAGAGCCGGCCCGTTGCAGTTGCCGCCGACTGAAACGTCGTGTGAACACGCGCCTCGCTGTCCGCCTGCAGTGGCAAGGCGTCGATATAGGTCGATTTCAACTTGGCCAAGTGCCGATATTCGAGGACCAGCCGCGGAACGTCGTGCTTTTCCGCAAGCTGCTCCAGCACCTCCTGGGCGGTCGATACAACCTTGGCCTTGCCGCGCACCGTGGGGGCTGGCAGCCCCATGTGGGTGAAAAGAACCTCTCCCAGCTGTTTCGGCGAGTTGATATTGAAGCGTCGTCCGGCTAACTCGAAGATGTGTTCGCCGACCCGATCTAACTCGACTGCGAAGCGCTTCGAGAGGCCATCAAGAACGCCCAGATCAATGCGCACGCCGGCCTGCTCCATGTGGTAGAGCACTGGGGCCAGTGGCAAATCGATCTCGGTGTAGACGCGCGCGACATTCGATCGCTCCACTTCGGCGAGCAATTCGGGAAGGAGTGCGTGAATAGTTGCCGCGGCAGCGGTCAGCGAGGCGGGTGGTGTCTGTCCATGGCGAGCCGCGACATCGGCAAGCGTTTGTGAGGCGTGGGTCGGATTGAGCGCATACGATAAGAGCATCGCGTCATCCACGGTTCCGCGGAGCTCGACCCCGAAGCCGTGCAGGACGTGCAAGGCCAGCTTGAAGTCGTGAACCTTCTTCGCTACGGAGGCGTCTTCGAACAAGGACCGCAACTCCGGCGTGAGTGTAAGGCGAAGCGCAGTACCCCCTTGAGCACAAACTCCGACATTACTAGCAGTCTTCTGCTCTGCCTCCTCAAGCGCATCCAGCAGAGAAGGAGTTCGGGGTGCGTCGTCGTCGGTCTCCTCGGCAAGTGGTTCCCTTGCATCTAACGCAAAAGCGAAACCGTGCTTGCGTGCTGTGCGATAGAAGTCCCCTGTTTGTTCGGCCGTCGGTTCTTCGATTAAGTCAAGGGACGCGCTTGCGGGCGCGGGTTCGAGTTCACGGAGCAGAGTGGTGAATTCAAGCTCGGTGAAGAGAGCCCGGCACTCCTCAACATCAGGCGCGAGAGTTGCCATGGCAGCAAGGTCAAGCTCGACGGGTACGTGGCAATCAATCGTGACCAGCTCCTTCGACAGCAGGACGGCTTCCCGATTTTGTTCCAGCGACTCTCGATAGCTCTTGCGCTTCACTTCGCTCGCACGATCGAGCACGGCCTCAACGCTGCCAAACTGCACGATCAGCTCGACGCTGCCTTTATCGCCGATGCCGGGCGCCCCAGGAATGTTATCGACCGTATCTCCGCGCAGCGCCATGACGTCGACAACTTGCTCCGGGGGCACGCCCAGGGTCTCCTCGACCTTGGCCGGATCGAGGACCAGGTTGTCCTTCTGCGGGTTAAGCATTTTCACCCGCGGCGTCACGAGCTGCATCATGTCTTTGTCACCTGAGACGATGAAGACCTCGTGTCCGTGCTCCGCGGCTTCACGTGCCAATGTGCCAATCACGTCATCGGCTTCAAAGCCCGGTGACTCGAGAATAGGAATCCGATAGGCTTCCAAGGCGCGGCGGATATAGGGAACCTGCCGCCGCAGGTCTTCGGGCATCGATTCCCGATGCGCCTTGTAACCCGCATAAGCCACATCCTCGAATGCCTGGGCTTGCGCATTCCACTTGCGCAGTTTTTCGATGGCGCGGGCACGCTGGTCGCGAAAAACTTCACCGCTTGGATCGAAGACAGTCGCGAAATAACGCGGCGAGAAGTCCTCGCGCAACTTACGGATCATGTTGACGAAGACGTAGGTCGCCGCGGTAGGAACGCCCGAACGCGTCGACATGGGGCGGCTCCGCTGCATCGCATGATAGGCGCGAAAGATGAATGACATGGCATCGAGCAGAAAGACGGGAGGCTTGGCTTCGTCGGACACGCTACCGAGTCTAACAGGTTGCTGATCGGGCTAAGGATGGCGCGGCACGCCCTCACCGGAGTACTTAGGTTGACTCAAGTAATGCCGCCGAAGAGGCAGACGGCACGTTTTGCTTGTGACATGCTTCGAGTGTCGGATAGCTTGATCCTATGGCTCAACCCATCCAGCAAGAGGCTTCAGCGGAAACTTCGACGCCGTCGCCAAATCACACTCAAAGTGCGCGCGGTTTGCGGAGATTGTTTGGACGGCCTTTGATGGACATCGCGATCCTTCTCCTGCTTCCCCTGGTTCTGTCGGGATTGCGCAACCGAGAAGGCATGCTAGGCGATCCGGATATCTGGTGGCACCTGGCCAATGCACGCATTTTGTGCGAGTCGCACCATTTCATCCAGATTGAACCCTACTCGTTCACCGTTGCCGGCCAACGCTGGGTCGACCCGGAGTGGTTGTCTGAGCTTCCTTTCTGGTTAGGCTTTAAGGCGTGGGGACTGGTAGGTATCTACTTCTTTGCCTGGCTGGGAGTCTCGCTCAACGTCTTGTTCGTCTACTGGAGGAGCTACAAGAGCGGGAAGAACGCAGGAGTCGCCCTGTGGATCTCAGCCCTTGGATTTGTGTTGATGTGGGTCAATGCGAATGCGAGGACCATTCTATTCGGATATCTCGCGATGTCGGCTGAGCTTGCCATCCTGGAGGCGGTCGAACGAGGGCATCGACGCATTCTGTGGCTGTTGCCTCCCTTGTTCTGCATCTGGATCAACCTGCACGGGAGCTGGATCATCGGTGTTGCGCTGCTGGTGCTCTACATCGCGAGCGGCTTATTCAACGTCCACGCCGGGATCTTCCGACAGGATAGGTTTGCGGCAGAGCAACGCAACCGGCTGCTGCTTGTCTTTGTCGCGTGCCTGGCGATTCTGTTCGTCAATCCCTACGGATGGCGGCTGGTGTGGAACCCGTTCGATATGGCCTTCAACCAGACGCTCAACATTGCGAATGTGATCGAGTGGCAGCCGCTGAATCTGGATTGGATGGTTGGCAAGGCCGCTTTGATCTCTATCGGGCTAACGGTCTTGGCTAATGCGATGCATAGCCGCAGCTGGAAGATCTACGAAATGGCGTTCATCTTCTTCGCATGGTTTGCGGCATTCGATCATGCGCGTTTTACCTTTCTCGCGGCCGTCGTAATTACTCCGATGCTTGCCGCGGACATGGCGCGAAGCTTCTTCCCGGTCGCGAACGAGAAAACCTTACCGTTCATGAATGGCCTTGTGGCGGCGGGCATCCTTGGCGTGATCGTTTGGTACTTTCCCACCGTGCCAATGCTCGAAGCCGGCCTGAGGAAGCAGTTTCCTCTCGAGACCATTGCATCGGTGCAGCCGTCGTGGCGCACGCTCAACGAGGAACACATTGGCGGAATGATGGATTTCCAGGGAAAGCCGACATTCATCGATACGCGATGGGACACGTTTGAGCACCATGGCGTAATGGGCGACTATCTCAATGTCTTCCGAATTCAAAATCCGTTGGGTGTTCTCGACAAGTACCGAATCGATCATCTGCTAATCAAGAAAGACGCGCCGCTGGCCTACGTTCTGGAGCGAACGGCTGGATGGACAGTGATTCGGAGCGAAAGCGCCGCCGACGGGCAGTACGAGCTCTTCGCGAAGTCACCTGCTGCACGGTGACGCCGGGCGCCACTTAAGCTCGCGAGGATTGCGCAGGGACTTCTGTGGTGAGCTGACCAAGCATCACAAACTGCAAAGTGCCCAGGCAAGCGAAGAGCAGCGTCATGCATTGAATGCCCGTGCTTCTGCTGAGCGGAACCGAGAACCAGGAACAGATCAGGATCAAGATCCACGCGACGGTGAAGCACCGCTGTGTGGACTCGCCTGGAATATGACCGTGCAGTCCCGCGGTGATCAGGACCGAGAGCACGACCAAAATCGAGTCGTAGAGGGGCACGTAGACGTTGAGGAGCAACGTCCAGGTGAGCGTGGCAGCCCAGAGCAATGCTTGATACATAGGTCCGCGCCCGCGGGACCTCCACCAGAATCCGATCAGGGCGATCAGCGCCACCAGGCTCGCACCCGCAAAGAGGGCGATTCCGGGCCCGGATCGGCCACCGTGGATGTTGGACGAGAACGATGTCAGATCGACATACTTTGCCAGCGGCAGGATCGAATGATTCTTCACTCCAACGGAGGAGTTGCCGAAGGAGAGAATTGCGCGGACAAACTCCTGCCAAACGGCAAAGCCCTCGAACACCGTCGTGACCAGGACCAGCAAAAGCCCTCCGCAAACAAACCCTGCGAAAGCTCTGAACCGGCGAGTCAGAAGCAACATCGGCACGATCAGGAGAAGGATTGTCGGCTTATAGAGACATAGACACAGCGCAGCACCGCTACGAAAGGCATGATCGTGATGTTCTTCGTGAAGAGCGAGTGCGATCGCGAAAAAGCCTATCGCGGCCAGCTGGCCATTTCCCGCGGTGTAGGCAATGAAAGGGAAGTAGGAAAGGGCGAGGGCGTACAACAGCGAATGTGTGGAGGGCGGCTCCTGCGGGAAGAATCGCTTGATTGCCAGGCGAAGACCGGCCCAGTAGAGAACGAGGCAGATGGCAACCCACAGTGCATACGCCGCCCAATAGGGAAGGAAGGTCGCGGGGCGAAAGAGCAGTCCTACGAATGGAGGGTAGGGCAGAGGGCCGTACTCTCCCTTTCGTGGATGAACCTGCTCGCAAATCTTCTTCTGCAGATCGTAGTTGTAGAGATCGTGCGGCGAGTACTCGTTGAGGATGCGGCCAAGACTGTAGAACTCTGCAAAGTCCGCGTCAGGCGGTTGCAGGTTTGCGATGACGACGATGCAGAAGGGCAGAATGAAGCCGACGGAGAGCAGTCCCCAGACAATGAGATGCAGGTCCTTCAGCTTGGCGGGAAGGCCTGGATGTCCGTTCGTTGCGGGATCGGGCAGAGAGCTCATCTGATGCATTCCAGTGCACGAAAGTCGGGGTCCGCAACGAATGGAGTCGAAGTCCGTACACACCCCTGGCGGTCGCTCGCGTTCAGATCCGAGCAGCAGGCTGTTACGTCGCGGGAACACAATATCGCCGGTGTGAAGGTGAGCACCGCGAGGAGACTGCCGACGATCGTGTGAAGAGTGATAGCCACTGGATCCGACACCCCCTAGAGTTACGACAACATCGTGCCCGGAAGGTTTCCATTCTCGGCATTCTGTCGCGATCGACGCACGTACACCAATAAGAAGAAGATCGCGATGGCCAGCAAGCAGAGTGGGGCTGGGCGCGTTACAGCACTGACGAAGGACTTTCCAGCGAGATTCGCGTCCGGTGAATACAGATTGCGCGTTACACGCATAAGGATCGCAAGCGGTATATCCGAGGTGGAGAGGACGCCTGCTGTGCTGAGCAGGAGCGCGATCCATGCCGTAGGGCCGCCTTCTGCCCACAACATTGCGCAGGCAGGAACAGCAAGGAGTAGGAGTTTCGCATCGTACGAGCGGTGGTACGTAACGAGCATGGAGAGTGCCGCCACGGAAACGAGCGCGAACCACGCGTTCTGGCGCGATGGCGAAAACCGCAACACCGCAACCAACCATCCAAACAACAGGAGTCCGCAGACGCTGTAGGTGATGGGATTGTAGACATTGGGCTCGTTGACAAAGATGCTCACGACTGTCTGCAGGTCGATGATCATGTCCGGACTGTTGACGCCGATGGAGGTGGGCCCCGGCTCGTTGATGCCACCGTGGCCGGAAATCTCCGCTAAATTGGAACGCAGTTCCGGAAGCCAGTGGGGTGCTACGTGCGTAACCCACAGCGCTGCCGCCAGCGCAAGAACCACCGACAAAGCAAGAGCCTTCAGCGCGCGCATTCTCTGGATGCGTCCTGCCAAAAGGAAATAGAGCCAGACGAGACCGACATCGTGGGGTTTGATGGCAAAGCTGACTGCGAGGCAGACGACGCCGGCTGCGATGAAGCGGTCCCGCAGGAGGCACCAGACCGCGATGACACACAGGCTTACGACGAGGCCGGCGGTATTGCCGCCGGAAAAGATGATTTCGCAGTTGGCGAGGACGATAAACATCAGAAGAAGGGCGACCGAGGGAGCCTGGACAGCAGCAATGCGCCACACGAGGAATGCCGCAAGTAAGAAACTGCTTACCAAGAGGATCAGCCAAATCGTCTGTGCCGCGGCGAGCGGAAGCCACGCGAAGGGGGCGACGAAAAGAAAGGTTGTGGGCAGGTTTACGTAGAGGGAAACGGACTGACGGAGCGCTGCAGAGGAAGAGTCAGTGAATCCAGCTGTGCTATAGATGCTTCGCAACTGATTCAAATCGTAAGGGTCGCCACCCTGCACCAGGCATCTCGTACCGAAATAGATCCCCGGAAAGCCCATCACCCCAAGGCGCGCCCCACGCTCAAGAGCGATACCCCAGCAAATCGAAATTCCTGCTGCTACTGCGAGCAAGAGGAAACTCGATCGATCGATCCACTTGGTTGCCTGTCCCATCGCTGCCTGTCTCACGGGCGCTGCACAAGCGGGGCATGATGGCTTGGCGTGATTCTCCTGCCGGCTGGATCGAATCGGGGAATGCGGCGGATATTCCATTTGTGCGCAACAAAACTTGCTGTTGTAGCGAGCACGCCGAGGCCGTATTCCACGCTGCGTTTGAAGTTAATCGACGAGGCTTCTCTAAAGTATTTGGTCGGGCAGGAGATCTCACCGATCTTGAAGTCAAACATGACAGCCTGAGCGATCATCTGATTGTCGAAGACAAAATCGTCGGAGTTCTCCAGGAGCGGAAGAGTCTCAAGAAGCTCTCTGGAAAAGGCCCTGAAGCCGGTGTGATACTCGCTTAATTTCACGCCGAGAAAGACATTCTGAAAAGCAGTGAGGAAACGGTTGGAGACGTACTTGTAACGGGGCATCCCACCCCGGAGTGCCCCGCCACCGAGGATGCGGGAGCCAAGCACCATATCGTAAATCCCACTCGCGATCATTCCTGCCATGGCTGGCACGAGCAGGGGAGTGTATTGGTAATCCGGGTGAAGCATGACCACGATATCGGCGCCTGCCGCCAGTGCCTGGCGATAGCAGGTTTGCTGGTTGCGCCCATAGCCGTAATTACTGTCATGGATGAATGTTTCTACGCCAAGCCGACGCGAGAGCTCGGCCGTCCGATCTCGGCTGGAGTCGTCGACCAGGATGCGAACATCAACGATGTCCGTTAACTCGCTAACGGTCATCTCCAGCGTCTTTTCCGCGTTGTAGGCGGGCATGACGACTGCAACGCGCTTTCCGCTGATCATCGGCCCTCCTCGCGAGTCTTGAATATTTTCGTCGGTCCAGCAGCCGGATTTCTGTCGATCATTTCCGTTAAATAGGGACGGTTACCTAGACAGATACGAGGCGTCCGAATAACTGGGCCCACCGATCTATGTATTGGACGATGCGGGTTGCATCTTGCCGATGCGCATTGGACCTTTTCAGTATGTATGAGATCGCTGCAGGTAAGGGCTTCAGGGGAGCTTTGCGCGATCCAAATAATGATAGCTGGGCACATCATCTGGGATGCGCTGGGACGAAGTGAAAAGAGGCGAAGCACCAGATCACTCATCAAGCCTGATGGGCGTGCTGCACCCTGGAAGCCGATCTCAAGCCGACCCTTGTTGAGGATGGCCCGGAGCCAAGCTTCCATGGCCGAACTACATCTATCGGATGTATTGCATGCAGCCCGATTCCAGGCAGTAGAACCGATCGGTTTGGCCCGTACGTCTATGTTCTATCGATCTACTCGCACGGGAGAGTCAGCTCCTCAGGAGCTAATCTATTCCGGCCTGTTCCAAGATTGTCCCAGCTTATTCGCGAACTCGTGTTAGTTCCGAGAAACTCATCCTCTTTACGAGTCACGCCGGATCAATCGAGGCTCGGTTTACAGCCTCTTCTATAGAACTCTTTCCTGTTTGCCTGTCCCAAGAGGGTGCCGATGTAAATCTATCGTTTGGGGAACAATAACTTCACCGTAGTCTCTTAAGATATGCAATAGATCTCGCCGGATACAAAACCGGGGAGATCAGGATTAAAGCGCTGTACCGAGATCGCTGCTGATCACGTTGAAAGCAGTATTGATTTCGGTCGACAGACCCTTCATTGCAGCCACGGCGCCAAAAGCAATCAGAGCCACGACCAGGGCGTACTCCACCAGATCCTGACCTTCTTCACGGGCCATCAGGGTCTGCAGCTTCACATACATCTTGAGCATCATCTCTTTCATTTTCCGTCTCTCCCTAAGCATGGATTGTATTCCAGCTACACGCTGGCCTAGCTATCTCACAGCAAGTACATTGCCATTTGATATGGACACCTTCTATATATTAGAAATCAATAACTTACGCAATGTCAAAGGGGGATCTGATGTATACAAAAGTATACACTCCAAGGTGGGTTTCCTCCCCTCGTATACATCACACGAAGGTGGGATACCACCAGAACTAGTTGTGACCATGCATCCTTCTGATAAGAATACGGTTTATTGACGGGATTGACGTCCTGCCGAAACCTCTGCGAGCAACTAGGGCGCTCGCGTTACTAAGAGCAGTGGATGGCATTCATACGATGGCTTTGGATTCGGAATATAACCTGCGGTAGCCGGTCCTTTAGGGTCTCCATCGTTTTACACCTCGATCGGAAAGAACTCGATCTGGTCACCCCTCTGAACGTTCTGCTCTTGAATGGTTCCCGACGCCAGCTCGATCACGGAGTGGGCTGTAAGACAAGCGGACAAGCGCCAGGGAACCACATTTTTTCGTATTTTTCGGATCCGGTGCTGCCGGTCCAGGTACACCAGGTCGATGGCAAAGCGCATGCCGAAAGTGTGAACGGATTCACAGGGAACGATCCAAAGCCCCTCTCCAGGGCCGAGTCCATTGCGGCCCAGCAGGCCTTTTGAACGTTTGGCGCTGGTGTCGGCGAGTTCTGCACTTGAAGCGAGTTCAGTGTTACAAGAGATGTCGACAACTCTGAATCTGGCAATGGGCCTGGCCGGTTTGGGCGAACAGAGCCCGGCGAGGAGCCGTTCTGCCAGTCGACGTGCACCGCTCACGCGGGTAGTTCTCTCGAGGCAAGAGATGGTCCCACCCCGCCGTAGGGAATGCAGCCGTTCTGTACTTTGCTTTTCATCTCAAGTCCAAACGGCAGTCAGGCGCTGACACATTAGCCTCGCCCTGGGGACGAGGCTAATCGTGGTGCGACAGAAAATGCCCAAGTTATTATTGTGGCGAAGATCCAGTGGATGCTCCGCTCAACCCTCCACCCGAACTCATGCCGCCAGATGAGCCGCCGCTGCTGCTATCCGAAAGCGGCGTCTCTGGTTTCATGCTTTCGATGAGTTGTTCCACGGGTATCGTATCGGGCGCCTTTGGTTGCTCAATTGCCTCATCCGGCGTGTGCATCGGCGTATTTGAATTCGGCGGAAGGAAGGGCTGGGTGCGCTTTGGGAGTGCGATCTCGGTTCCGGCCGGCACAGGAGCGACGATCTCGGGAGTCACAACGACAATGAGCTCGTTGTTGTTCTTTGTCCGCTGCATGCTCTGGAAAAACTTGCCAAGAATCGGAATGTCGCCCAGGAAGGGGATCTTTTGAAACGTGTCGCTCTCTGTGTTGTTCAGCAAGCCGCCGATGGCAAAGCTCTGGCGATCGGCGAGTTCAACCTCAGTCTTGACGCGACGCACGGTAATAGCTGGCTCAACGAATCCCGAGATCGAAACCGCGTCACCAAAGTCCAGCGCGCTTACCTCCGGGGCGACCTGCAGTCGGATCGTCCCGCGCGGAGTAATCGTGGGTATGAAGTTCAGCCGGATACCATATTCTTTAAACGCGATCGTTATTGCAGTGCCACCCGAGCCTCCTCCCTGGACCATGGGGAAGGGGTACTCACCGCCGGCGAGGAAGCTACCTTGTTTTCCGTTCTCGACCAGAATATTTGGCTCGGCAAGCGATTCAGTCAGTCCCCGCGATTCCATTGCTTCCATGACTGCGCCAAGATTGAGCCCGGGGTAAAAAGCAAAGAGGTTGAGTTCATTGGTGAGCGAGAGCGTCGTCGTACCACCGACGGAGGGCGTTACTGTGGGTGATGCGAATTGTCCGGTGGTTTCCGTTGCGATCGTATTTCCAAAGCCGGTGCTGAAGACATTGATGCCCAGCTGCTTCTCTTTCGTGCGATCAATGCTGGCAAAGCGTACTTTCAGTAGAATCTGCCTCTCGGGGGCAGGCATCTTGACGTTCAGAAGGTTGACAACCTTCCCGGCGGTCGCTGCGATCAGAGCGGCTCGGCTGGAACTGCTGAGATCGTTGACCGTCCCACGCAGGTAGACGTTGCCGCCCTCCGTGGTCACGCTCAGTTCCTGGCCAGGCAACTCGGCTCTCAGTTGACGTCTCACCGTCTCAACCTGGTCGTGCGACGCAAAGGTGCTGGCGCGGACCGTGACGTTGAAGAACTGTCGGCCCCCGCCTGTGTCCCAGAGGATGAGCGTGGTCTCGCCAGCGGTCTTGCCGTTCACAAGAACCTGAGTCGGACTGACGGCCGTTGCTTCGGCAAAGTCACCGAGTCCGACGACAATCCTGGTAATTGGCCGCGCCAGATCAAGCACGACCGACTTGCCCACCGTCACCGACAGATCGTTCGCCGCGTCCTGAGTCGACGGCCCTGCCGGTTGCATGAGCGTCTGAACGCTCGCGGCCGAACCTGCAGTTGGCGTCGCTGAGTTCTGATTAGCCTGCGAAGAGGTTTGCGCTGCAGGGGTTCCAGCCTGAGCGGCTTCCGTTAACGCCTGACCCGATAGCACCGCGGGGGCGGATGGAAATAACACCGAAAAGCTAAAGCAAACAAGGCTTGCGCCGGTTCTCACCTTCACTGTTGCCCCCCGGATTGACTGAATTTCTCTTCGGATTTAGTGGTCCCGTTCAGGACGGTAATCGTGAACGGAGGTGGAGCGGCCGCCTTGGGTCTCTTTGGCCCGCTCGCGGTCGTTGCTTTGGGCTGCGGTGCCTTTTGTCCACCAAAAAGATTCGTCATAGCTGTATCCGGAACCGTCACGGTCGAGGTATCCAGGGGATTGCGCAGAACAAGCTGAATCTTCATTTGATTGCTTGCCAACGCCAGAATCTGCGCCTGTTCCGGCGTGACCAGTAGGTTGACCACCTGGACCGACTGGGGTTTGCCTTCGGCGTCTTTCTGAATGTCCTGACCGGCCGATAGGACCTCGATATTCTGCAGGAGCGTCCTGGTCTGCGTCTCCTGGTTGCCGTTCGAGTTTGGGGGCACGCCGGAAACCAGCACGTCGACCCGCATGCCCGGAGTCACGAAGCCGGCCACACCGACGACTTCATCCACTTTGATGGCGCAGGCGCGCATGCCCTCTTTAATGGTAGCGGCCAACCCGCCGCCGGAACCCAGCGGAGCCAGTCGGCTATCGAGAATCGCTTCACCCGAATAGATATTCGCGACAACGCCGCGTCCGATCGCATTTTTCTTATCCAGGATGGCGCCTGGCGGAACCTGACCCACGACCTGGACGCTGGTCAAATCGGCAGGAGCCAGGATCATCCCGAGCTTGAGGTCTTTGGCGGCAGCCACAACACTCGTTGTCGCCTGCGGCTTTGCGACATTTATCCGCGCGCCGACCATACGCACAACGAGGTATGTGCTGATCAGGGCAATCACAAGCGCGCTGAGGAGGATGATCAATAGTCTTCGGTTCATTCAGAGGTTCCTGTCTTCGTCCACTTTATGGTTGTCATCGACCGTGTCTCCGGCATGTGCGAACGTGATGAGAAACGGCGGTCATTCCGTCGAGTTAGGAATTCCCTTGGTCGGGATCCAATGAGGATTAATGACGATGAAGTATAGCATCACTGCGCGAGCGCTTCGTCAACAAAAAAAAGAACCTGTAAGCCTATAGTACCCGTGCTGTCACTGCACATTTCATTGAGTGAATACCACTCGATTTGCTGCACGCCTGTGTCTCCGTAGCTTCTCATCCTTTACCGTGTCGTCTCTAACTCATTTGCCGCGGTTCCGCTTTCACACGCGGGCTACGCTCGATGAATCATTGATCCAGGCCCAAGTTATATGAGTCTGATCTTGCCACTACTATGAGCAAGAGCAATAACCCTGTCTAGTTACTTTCGGATGCGCGACTGTCTTAAGCAGGCATGGGCATGCCGCTAACTCGCAGGTCGCAACCACAAGGACCGCCAAGGGCCTTGAGTCGTTCTTAGCTACGATGCGACAGATCAGTCCCTGGCTTTTCCAGACAAGGGCGATCAGAGGTGGACTTCCTGAGCGTGCCGCCAGGGTTCATTAAACGTAGGTAACAAAAGGCATCTCAGTCCAGAATTGCCCTTGCTCACAAAGAGACTAGCTCCATGTAAAGTAAGAACAAGCCACGTTGGAGAGGAATTCGATCCCTCTATGGGGACTTCCCAGCCGATTTCACTTTTTGCGGTACCGTCCACGACCCATCAGAAGCCAGTCTCCTTCGTGGTTTCTGGGGTGGTGCACGTTGTCGTGATCGGATTGATCGCGTACGGCTTTATTTTTGCCCCGCGCATCAATATGCGAGCCGCAGCGGACCGCTACACCATGCGTGAGGTCGACATCGAGCTGCCGGATCCAGTGCGGCGGCAGAATTCGGCTAACAGCGGCATGTATCCGGGGCAGAACTCAACGGCCCGCACGCAAACAGCGCATGACATGCCCGCTGCTCCCACTTCGAGCCCTCTTCAGGTGCCGAAGCTGCACATTGCCCAACATACGATCGTGCAGCCGGACATTCCTCCAAACCAGCTCATCAGCAAGGCAAAGCTTCCTTCTCTCCTGCTCTGGTCAGCGCAGCGGCCGAAACTCCAGCTCATTGCCCCCCCACAGCCCCAGAAACTTGCGATCAACAATACTCGCCCCGTGCTGACTCGGCCGACGGCTGAGACGCGCATCTCCGATGTGCCGATTACATCGACCCCCTTTGAATCGCGGCTGCCGATGCCAAGTCCAAGCAGTGCTTCGCCCGTGGTCGTTTCCGGAGCTACTCTCGGCGACTTGTTGCCCGAGTCTTCGTCGAAGTCGTCCCTTCAGGCCAGTTCTGCGGCCATGCTATCCATTTCAGATGAAGAGATGGCAAAGGGAACCATCGCTCTGCCTGCGGTCAATCAAACTGGGGCCGGCAATGAGAACGGCGCGATGAGACCTGGCAAAGCGGGCAATTCGTCCCAGTCGGGCAAGGGCGAACAGAACAGCACGGGAGCCGACAAAGGAGTTCAACTCAGCCAGGGCGCAGCCGGCACCACTCCCGGACCAGCTGGCTCACGCAGCGGGAACGGCAGTGCGAACGGAGGAAACTCTGGCAACGCAAGCGGCACTGGCGGTTCGGGGGGAGGCGGAGGACAGGGAACTGAGCCTACGTTCACCCGCATGACTCTCCCGCAGAACGGGACGTATGGCGTGGTAGTTGTGGGATCGACTCTGGCCGATGAGTTTCCCGAGACCTCCCGCCTCTGGGGCGGCCGGCTTGTCTATTCCGTGTACTTGCATGTCGGCTTGTCAAGAAGCTGGATTCTGCAATACTCGCTTCCGCCGAAAGTAGAGTCTGCCAGTGCAGGCAATACGAATCATATCGACGCTCCCTGGCCGACCTATATTGTGCGACCGAGCAACAGCCCCGCCAACGTCAATGCGGATGCGTTAATGGTTCACGGATTCGTGAACGAAAGTGGGCATTTTGAATCGCTGGCGCTCGTATTTCCTTCCGAGTTCACCCAGACAAAACTGCTGCTGCAGGCGCTCGAGCAGTGGAAGTTCCGTCCCGCCAAGCACAACGGCCAGCTCGCAAAGGTCGAGGTGTTATTGATTATTCCGGAAGATGCGGACTAGCTGAACACTCCATTGAATTGCTGCCCAATCCCTGAGCCACCAGTCGTGGGCCTGCGCACGGTGTAGATGCCCACCCCGATGGACCGGTCGAAGCTATCGCCCGGCGACGCGTAATTGTGCCGTGTCGTCCTTCAGCCTCTCAAGGAAGCGCTCAAGGGTCTTCCTATCGGCGCCGTTCTCGCGCAGAGACTCGCCGCTATGGGGATCGACCGCCTTGGAGAGGACATAGGCGAGACCCAGGCCATCGCTGCCCCAGCGAACGACTCTGGACTGGACCGCGACCGAATCATCCAGATTTCTTCCATTTCGATCCGTCCTCTGAAGCGTCATCAGGACCATCGTTCCTGGGAACCAGCGCTCTTCCGTCAGCACGTAGAATCCGCTCGAGCTGATATCCGCAATTCGATAGGCTCGCGGCGTGCTGCCGGTCCAATAATAGGCCACGAGTCCCGGCAGAGGCCGGCGAGGTGCACGCCTGCGATCGGATGATGTCGAAAGCCAGTTCTGGATCCAGCTCAAGAGGGACCCTCTCTTGCCGGTCTTCGATGCGCTATGCTCCATAGTCTCTGTCCCCTTCGAGATAGCTTGTTTATTCTCCATGCGGATAGGCATCGGGGCGGGGGCAGAGGTGCCGTTCCCGGGTTGCTTCTCCTTCGGATAGACGAAAGCCTGAGCACTCGACAGCTGAGCGAATGAGCCCGAGAGCCTTTCCAAACGCCGCTCCATCTCATCGGCAACGCAGATCACCATCTGGTCACCCGGTTGAGTCTGTGAGGAGTAGATGGTGTGCGCCGGAAGGACGAGAACACTTGCGGCTTCGTCACGCAGAGCTTCGGCTGAGGAAGTTAGAAAAGACTCGATCTCCTGGATGACTCGATAGTTATGATCCAGATAAACCAGATCAACCGGGGAAAGACTGTGAATGGGAAGCGTTCCCCGATAAGGAACGATCCATACGCCGCTATCGGGCTTCACGCTGACTCGATCGACTAAGTCCTGGATATCTTCAGTCGTAGCATCGGCTACAGTCACGCCTAGACTGAGAAAACTCTCGCGCGTCTGGTTGTATACACAGTATCTTTGTACTTCCATAGTGTTCTCACCCTTTCCGCGAGATCGCAGGGCGTGTAGCGACCAGCTAGATTCAGAATCTTCGTGAACAACTTCAGGCAACGTCAGTAATAACCACTGGTTCTATGTCTCCAGAGTACGCAGCACCGACCGGCAAATGCGAGCGGCAGCAGCGCCGCGCTGCATTTCCGGTCCAACTCTCCTAACGTTATTTGCCGATTACTTGACCCGAGTACGGCGGCGCTGAATCAAGATCACCAGCACCAGAACAAATAGAACGCCTGCTACCACTCGAATGATTGTCGCTGTGTCCATCTTCTTATCCCCTTTCGCGAGTTTGTCACTGCTGCAGGCGGAGATCTCGATATACTCCGCCTGAGCTCCAATGAACCGTAACTACTTGACCCGAGTACGACGCCGCTGGATCAGAATCACCAACACGAGAACAAAGAGTACGCCGGCGACCACCCGAACAATTGACGTAGTGTCCATTCCGTTTCCCCTTTCCAGACTGCGATCTGTTTTCTTACTGACCGTGGGAGGCACTGCAGGTTGCCACAGAGCCATTCTAAGAAAACCGGTTACTTAACCCGGGTGCGGCGGCGCTGAACAAGAATGCCCAGAACCAGAACGAAAAGCACTCCGGCAACTACCCGGACGATCAGTGCGCTATCCATTGTCGAATTCCCCCTTCGCTTAGTGGCCGAACAGTGATTTGAACGAATCCGCCATAAGAATCACGGCGGGCCCAAGGACCACAACGAACAGAGAGGGGAAGATAAATAGTACAAGCGGGAAGAGAAGCTTAACCGACAACTTTGCTGCCTTCTCTTCAATTTCCTGCACGCGTTTTGTTCTCAGCGTGTCAGAGTGAACTCTCAGTGTCTTCGCAATGCTCGTACCAAACTGCTCCGACTGCACGAGCATGGAGACCAGATTGCGGATGATGTCCAGGCCGGTACGATCGGCCAGGTGTTTCCAGGCTTCGGAGCGAACACTTCCGGCCCGTTGCTCCAAAGCCACCACACCGAGTTCATCGCTCATTACCGGCTGGGCAAAGTGCAGTTCTTGTGCTGTCCGGGCTGTAGCCTGATCCAGACTGAGGCCCGCCTCGACGCAAATGACCAACATGTCGAGCACATCGGGTAATCCACGCCGAATCTTAGTCTGGCGGTTCGAAATCTGCCGTCCGAGCCAAAAATCTGGTGCCAGGAATCCAAAGCCCGCGCACGCGACGTAGATGAAAAAAGGGTTCTGCCTGGCGAAGCCCGTCACTGCGGCAATCAGCATGAGCACAAGGGGCGTAATAACCTTGGCGCCGTAAAAGATCTTAAGGGCCGAGTCTTCACGGAACCCGGCGCGGATCAGGCGCTGCTGAACAACGGAGACTTCTTCGGCGCTTTTGGGGATCACCTTCTCGAAGCGCTCGACCACACCTTCGAGCACGTCGCGGGTGTCCATGAGGGTCGTCTTCAGCGTCTTCTGCTGTCTGACCGTCGGATTGATCGCGGAGGAAATACGCGCCTGAATGGTCTCGCGATAGAAGATCAGGAGGCCGACACTCAACACCAGCAGAAACACGGCTATAAACGCTGCTATCGCAACTCCCATAATTCCCCTTTACACATCCATGTTGACAATTTTGCGAATGATGAGGCCGCCGACCACGATCATGCCGCCGGCGGCGTAGAGAAGCTTGATTCCGATCTCGCGGGTCCACAGCAGGCTCATCATCTGTGGATTGACGAAATATAGAGCGCATCCAAGGACTACGGGCAAAAGGGTGAGAATTATCCCGGTGAGGCGCCCCTGCGCGGTGTGCGTCATCACCTGTCGCTTCAACCGAAATCGCTCGCGAATGACTTCTGCCGCCTTTTCCAGTACTTCGGCCAGATTGCCGCCGCTCTCCTTCTGAATGAGAATTCCGGTTACGACAATGCGGAGATCCTGTACCGGCACGCGATTGGTGAGGTTCTCAAGAGCCGTCTTCAACTCAAGTCCGTAGTTCTGCTCGTCAAAGCATACTCGAAACTCGGTTCCGACCGGGTCGGGGCACTCGCGTGTGACGAGACCCAGCGCCGAGTTCAAACTGTGTCCCACGCGCAGTGCACTGCAGATCAGGTCAAGAGCTTCCGGCAATCCCTCTTCGAATTTGTTCATACGTCTGTCGCGCTTGAACATGACCCAGCCGATCGGAGCAAATCCGAATGCCAAGCCTATCCCGACCGCAAAGAGGATGTTGCCGGTGCGGAGATAGACTAGATAGCCGGGAAGGATGAAAGCCACAAAGCACATCATCAGAAGCCCGCCTACCGTCCACTTCAGGTCTGCCTGATAGAGAAGACGGCGCAGCCTCGGCGTGACTTCGACCTTCCGCAGCGCCTTGTCGATCCAGGGGATCGTGCTGAGCAATTCGTTCTTGCGGACATCGATCAGCAGGTCTGACATGTCCGACTTCGACTTGCCGAGCGCGAGCGCCGAGTCCAGTCGCGCCAGCATCTCGCGATCCTGCTTCGCGGAGCCTGTCCCCGTCGCGGCAAACAGCAGTGCTACCACGATAAAGACGGCAATGAACACGACGATTGCAATGAGACTCATGGCTGGCCTCCTTTCTGTTAGTTAACCTCGGTAACCCTTTCGAACAGGCTCGGCGGCAGGAAGATACCCGCGGTGCGGAGCTGTTCCAGGAAGCGAGGACGGATGCCGCTGGGTTTGAACACCCCCAGCACCTTGCCGTTGGGTCCGATACCCTTCTTCTGGAACGAGAAGATCTCCTGCATCGAGATCACGTTCTCCTCCATGCCGGTGACTTCGTGAATGCTCACACACTTGCGCGATCCATCGCTCAGGCGCGTGCACTGGATCACGATCGTGATTGCCGACGAAATCTGCTGGCGCACGGTCTTCTCGGGCAGGTTCAAGTTGGTCATGGCCACCATCGATTCGAGACGGCCCAGAGCGTCGCGCGCCGTGTTGGCGTGCACCGTGGTCATTGATCCCTCGTGACCGGTGTTCATGGCCTGGAGCATGTCGAAAGCCTCCTCGCCGCGGCACTCACCGATTACGATGCGGTCAGGACGCATACGAAGACAGTTGATGAGCAGTTGCCGCTGCCGGATCGCGCCCTGGCCTTCCACGTTCGGTGGACGCGTCTCAAGGCGCACGATGTTCTCCTGCGCAAGCTGCAATTCGGCGGCGTCCTCAATGGTGATAATGCGCTCGTTCTGCGGAATGTACTGCGACAAGATGTTGAGGAAAGTAGTTTTGCCGGCGCCGGTGCCGCCGGAGATCAGAATGCTCAAGCGGGCGCGCACGGCGGACGAAAGCAACTCCATCATCTCCGCCGAAATACTCTTCAACTGGACGAGCTGGTTTGCAGCCAGAGGGCCGGTTCCAAAACGGCGGATCGACAAGGACGGTCCGTCAAGAGCCAGCGGCGGAATGATTGCGTTCACGCGCGATCCGTCGGGGAGACGCGCATCTACCATCGGCGACGATTCATCGACACGACGGCCCACGCGCGAGACGATGCGGTCGATGATCTGCAACAGGTGGCGATCGTCGCGGAAAGACGCGTCCGCTCTGGTCAAGAGACCTCCACGCTCGATGAAGACGTGGTCCTTGTCGTTGACGAGAATATCGGAGATCTTCTGGTCCTTAAGCAGCGGTTCGAGCGGACCAAGACCGAACACCTCATCCAAAAGATCAGTCTGAATCTTCTCCTGCTCGTCGAAACTCAGCGGCACACGACGGTCGGTGATAATTTCCGTGATGATGCTCGACACCGCCTGGCGCGCCTGATTCGAATTCACGCGCGACAGCTTCTCCAGATCCAGCTTGGAGATGAGCGTGCGGTGCACCTCGGATTTAAAACTTTCCAGATTTAAATGTTCCACTCTCTAACCTTCCAATCAACGGGGATCTTTCCGGCCCGTGTCTAACCAAACAAGCTGAAGCCCTTCTTCTTTTCTGGCTTTGCAGGCATTCCGCAGGCCGTCCTTGCCATATCCTGGATCGAGCGCGCGATCATTGAGTCTTCCAGAGCCAACGGCGTCGCTTCGTTCTGCATGCGCCGTACCGTCACGTAGTCGCTGGGGATCTTCCATTGCACCGGTCGCGTCAGGGCCTTCGAGATGTGCTCCTCATCCACGCCACCGGAGCGCGGCATGAAGCGGTTCAGCACGATTTCAAGATTGGAGTTGCCGGTTTTGAAATACTCGGAGATCACGCGGTGCGAATTGCGCAGCTCGGGAATGCCGGCCTGCATAACCAGGTAAACCGTGTCCGCCTGGTCCACAAGCGTTGTGCCGCTCAAATCAAAACGCGATCCGGCATCCACTATGACAAAGTCATACGAAGCACGCGCCACCGAGACCAGTCTCTCCATCGCTTCATTGCTGACTTCCACTTGAGGAAACTTCCCCGGCGCCGCGAGCACAAACAGCCCGGAACTGTGCTTGGTCAGCAGCTTGGCAAAAAAGTTCTGATCGAGGCGCGTGTAGTTCTGCAATGCGTCGACGGTCGAGAACTGAGGTGCAATTCCGAGATTCAGAGCGGCATCGCCGAGAGGCAGATCGAGATCGATCAGGACCGTGCTCTGCTGGCACTCCTGCACCATCGAGACTGCAAAATTGCACGCTACGGTCGTGACGCCGGACCCTCCCTTGCCACCTAGAAAGACCAGCACCTTTCCGCCCGGCTTATTTGAAGGCCGCGCCATCGGGCGTCTCGCTGAAGCCCTCGAAAGCGCATCGTTCAATTGGCCAAGCGCCACGGGCTGCGAAAGAAACTCACGCGCTCCGGCGCGCATGCAGCTCATCAGCAGGTTGGGATCGTTGTTCATCGAAAAGACCATCACCGTAAGGGCAGAGTTGGCCGCGATCTCCTCGACCAGTTCGAGGGCGGCGCGTTGATCTCCATCCAAATCGATGATGAATACGTCGAAATTCTGTTCCATCAGGCGCGGAACGTCGGTCGTCTTGTTGGGATAGGACGGGAACTCTCGCACCATCGAACTGCCCGCTCCGGCCAGTGCGTTGGCAACGATCCTGCGGCGATTTTCGTTCGGGCCGATCAGAGCGATCGACAAATCGCCTGCGCTCGTGGCTGCCGCCTCTAAATCTTCGAAGTGATTCTGCATTACCGGTCTCTGGACTCCTCGCGAGTTGCGGCGTTGATCTGGGTTCTACTTCTTGCTCGACTTCTCATCTCTATTGTCTCAACCCGCAAAGGCGAAGAACGAAATAAGCGTTCCGATTGCTATAGCCGGCGCATATGGCATCTTCCGCGCGAGTGGATTGGCGAGAGTGTGTTGGCTCTCTACGCTCTCTTCACCCTTCCTTCGTCGAAAGAGCAAATCGCTCGTTCCTGTAAAAAGTTCTCCCAGGAATCCGCCTGCAATCGCCCAAATCACGGCCATGATTCCGCCGACGATTCCTGTCAACACCAGTGCAACAAACAACTGTTTCGGACCGATCCACGCCCCAATCGCTGCGCAGAGTTTCACGTCTCCCATTCCCATCCCGCCCATAAAGGCCAGGACCCCAAATAAAAGCAAGCCCAGTCCCATTCCTTCCAGGCTCTGCACGATTCCAACCCCGTGCCAGCTCTTTGGAACGAACGAGACCATCAGTCCAATCACCAAAAAAGGCAGCACTAGCCAGTTCGGAATGCGGCGGCTGCGTAAATCGGTGAAGGTCGACACAGCCAGAACAAGAACAGTCGGCCACCATGCGATCGAGTGCAACCCAGACCCCCTCATTCCCAGCTATGCGTACAGAATGCTTCGCTATAACTGCAATTGTCACTCCAAATTATGATAAGTCAAGGCGTATTAATTCAATGCGATACACCGAAGTGCCCGCGATTCGGTGTACACGCTTGTTTACGAAAATTCCGACGGGGTGAAGCAGCGCGGTTACACTCTTTGCCCCTTCGGAATTGTGTCTTTCGAGTAAAAGGCTCGTTGCTAACTCGCCGGAGCACCCGAGTTAGCCGACTTCTTCTTCGAGCCGCTCGCACTTGCCTGAAGACTTTCTCCCGGCGTCTTGGTCGAAACCCAGCACTTGCAGGTCCGTGCAAGCCCTTACGACGGGCCCAACGTCGTGAGGAACCAGAGCGAATACGTTACTTAGGTCAGGAACATACAGTCGCCATAACTGAAAAACCGGTATCGATCCCTGACTGCGTGCGCATACGCGGCGCGCGTCGCCTCCCGGCCGGCAAAGGCGCTCACCAGGATGAGCAGACTGGACTGGGGCAGATGGAAGTTTGTTAACAGAGCATTGACCACACGAAAGTCGAATCCCGGCTGAATGAAGATCTCAGTCTGGCCCCCATGCGGCTCCAGCTTACCTTCCAACGATCGAGCCGCAGCCTCCAGAGTCCGGACGACCGTGGTCCCCACAGCAACAACCCGCCTGCCTTCGCGTTTCGCCCTGTTGACTGCGTCTGCCGTTGCCGTCGAAATCCAGTAGCGTTCCGAGTGCAAACGAACATCGGCAACTCGCTCGACCCTCAAGGGCGCAAACGTTCCCAGGCCCACGTGAAGCGTGATGCGGGCAATCGCTACCCCCCGCGCGCGAATCGCTTCGAGCGTAGCTTGTGTGAAGTGGAGCCCAGCTGTGGGAGCTGCCACCGAGCCTCGCTCGTGGGCGAACACCGTCTGATAACGCTCGCGATCCGCTCCCTGATCGTCGCGGTGAATGTAGGGCGGCAGGGGAATATGCCCGATGCGCTCAAGGGCGCCGAAAAAGTCTTCTACGGGTGCAAAGCGAAGCAAACGTTCGCCAAACTCTCCCCGTTCCAGAACCTCGGCTTCCAGCGCCATCGAACCATCCGGTGCAGGGAACACCAGCTGTTCGCCGATCGCGATCTTCCGGCCCGGGCGCACCAACGCTCGCCATTCATTCTCGCCAGCGGGCTCCGTGAGCATCACTTCGATTCGCCCTGTCGGCTTCTCTCGCTCGCGCCGCAGCGTACGCCGGGCGTAGAGTCGCGCCGGAATCACGCGGCTGTCGTTCAGTACCAGCAGATCGCCGGGTCTCAGCAGGGAGGGGAATTCGCTGAAATGTGTATCGTGCAAGCTTCCAGACCTGCGATCCACGGCCAGCATTCGGCTCGTGCCGCGCTCCGCCGGCGGATGTTGGGCGATCAGTTCGGGAGGAAGCTCAAAGTCGAAGTCCGTGATCCGCAGATCGTCGTTCTGGGGGCTCACTGCGCAGCCTTTCCCAGATACGCGTAGGAACGCAGACGTGCGCGTTCAATCGCCGCATTCAGTTCTTCGCGTTTCGTCTCGAATTGCTCAGTTTCGCAATCGGCGGGAACCCTGGTCCACTGCGCCCAGCTCACGCAGATCCGCGTGAAGGGTAGAGGCACAAGAAACCGGTCCCACGAATTGATCCTGCGAGCGCGCTGAGGTTCGAGATGAAAGGCTCCGATCGGCGCGCCTGTCCGCTGCGCCAGCTTAATCGGGCCCATCTTTGTCTGATAGATCGGCCCGCGTGGTCCATCCGCGGTGAAGATCGCTGTGCGACCGGACTCGATCACATCGGCAAGGCCCAGCAGTCCTTCACGAGCTCCCCGCGAACTCGATCCGCGCACCGCATCGAAGCCAAAGAGGCGCAGGATACGCGTGATCAGCTCTCCATCAAAGCTCCGACTGATGAGAATTACCGCCCCCGATCCGCGAAAGTAGAACGCGCAGGGCAGCACACATTGATGCCAGAAGCAATAAATCTCCGCGCCCGCATTCTGTCCCTCGCGCACAGGAACCACGCCGTCTTCGGCGATCACTTCGAACCGCCAGGTGCGCCCCACGATCGAAAGCAGAGCCCACACGACGCGCGGAACGAGGGCGAGCACGATGCGTTGGCCAATCGTGAATTGGGGGCTTTCTTCCGCAGTCACTCTTCCGATTTTAGCGGGCCCATCGGGTGAGGGATCCGAAGCTGGGACGGACTCGGCAAGTGCCTGGCGCCTAGCTGTAGCGAATCCAGCGCATCAACTCCGGCAGAGTGGCCCGCTTGCCATACATGAGAATACCGACGCGATAGAGCCGGGTGGCGAACCAGAGCACGCCCCAGATGCTCAGCATCAGAAGGCCTATTGAAGTCGCCAGCTGCCACAGTGGCGGAATCTCCGACGCCATGCGCAAAAACATAATGACCGGGGCGGTTGGTGGGAAGAGCGAAGCAGCCACGGACCACACCGAATTCGAGTCGTTGATGATGAGCAGGATCAGCGCAAAGCTCAACCACGTAGGCGCAGCGGCCAGCGGCATGTACATTTGCAGTTCCTGCTCGGTCTCGCAGGTGGCTGCCAGTCCGGCAAACAGCGAGCTGTAGAGCAGATACCCAAGAAGGAAGTAGACGGGGAACAGGATTGCTTCGGTCCACGTGAAGTGAACCGCAAACTCGCCGGTCAGAAGGGCGGCGGCGAGCGGCGACAAGAGAAGGATCGCTCCCGCAACGAGCCAGATGGCGATCTGTGTCAGGCCCACTGCGCCCACGCCGAGCAGCTTGCCTGCCAGAAGGTCGCCCGGCCGAGCGATGGCCAGCATCACTTCGAAGATCCGCGAAGTTTTCTCCTGAAGAATGGAGCGCGCTACATTCATGCCGTAGATCATGGTGGTCATGGAAAGAAGAAAGGCCATCACGTAGCCCTTCCACAGGGAGGCCTCGGCGTTGGTCTTCACCAGGCTGCCGTCCTTCTTCACCTGCAGCGTAGCGAGGGTCACTCCGTCGACGAGCGTGTCGGCATCCTCCTGCTTCATGCCGGTGCGCGTCAACCGTTCGTCGAGCACCGCATGCGTTAGTGCCGACTTCACGCGTGCTGCAGTGATGAAGTCGCCCGAGGATGCAGAGATGAACGAGCCGCTCGGGATCATGCCCGGCTCCGCATCCACCCAGATCAGCCCATCGAGCTGTTCGGTCTGGATCTCGCGGATGAGAACGTCGTGCTGCTGTCGCGTCGGCTGCGTAATCACGTCTACGCGCGCTTTGGCTTCTTTGTCGCCCACGAGCTGTTCGCGGATTTGGTTAGCCAGCGCAGGATTCGCCGCAACGACGGCCATGTGCCGATTGGCGCCCAGGCCGAGACTCGATAGATAGCCCACTCCAAGCACAAGAGCAAACACGGCCGGCAAACCGATCGTCGTCATCCGAAATGCTCTTCCGCGCACCTGTTCGAGATACTCGCGGCGGGCGATCAGCAGCATGTTACGCATCGGCTTTGCCTCCGACGGTCCAGATGAAGATTTCCTCGAGTGACGGTTCGACTAGCTCGAAACGGTAGATCGTTGCTGCGGCCGACGCCTCCTGCAGCAGTTTCTGTGCGTCTCCATGCGGCTTCAACTTGATCTCCGCATGCCCGGAGAAGTTTTTCGCCTCGGCAATTTCCGGGCTGTTCAAGAACTCTGCGCTGCCCTCGAATTCGACGATCAGATGGTTCCGTTCGTAGCGCGACTTGATCTCGCGCATCCGCCCTGACAGCACCGCCTCGCCTTTGTCGATGAGGCAGATCGAATCGCAGAGCTTCTCTACCTGGTCCATGCGGTGCGTGGAGAAAACGATCGCTTTGCCCTGGTCTTTCAACTCCAGCAGGGTCTTCTCCAGCAGCTTGGCGTTCACCGGGTCGAGGCCGCTGAATGGCTCGTCCATCACAATCAGGCCGGGATCGTGGAGCAGCGATCCGATGAACTGAATTTTTTGCTGCATGCCCTTCGACAGCTCCTCGGTCTTCTTGCCAAGCGCATCGTCAATCTCCAGGCGCTGCGCCCAGTCCTTGGCCCGTTTGCGCGATTCGTGCCTGTCAATTCCGTGCAACTCGCCGAAGAAGACAAGTTGCTCCAGCACCTTCATCTTCTTATAGAGACCGCGCTCTTCCGGCAAGTAGCCGACACGTTCGAGGCTCTTGCGCTCAAACGGCTTGTCGAAGAGATTCACCTGGCCGGAGTCCGGCAGCGTGATGCCCATCATCATGCGGATGGAGCTGGTCTTGCCCGCGCCGTTCGGCCCGAGCAGCCCGAACATCTGGCCGGCCTCGATTGACAGGCTCAGATTGCGCACGGCAACTTTGCTCTCGTAGGCCTTCGTCACTCCTGCGAGTTCAACCACCGGCATCCAGGCACCTGCATATTTATGGATTTCAAGTTGGGACAGACTGTCGAACGGAATTCACGCAAGGACGCGCAACTCTGATCTCATACTACGCGGCAACGAGAGAGTCTGTTGCGGAACCGGACCAGTCTTCTCTAGGTGTGCTTGTTGTAGATGGGCGAGCCTGCCATCACCAGTGCGCTGCTCTTCTCTCCGTGAATGTAGCGGCAGCACCAGTAGGTCTCGTGCATCTGTTTGTCGCCGACCGCGGTCAGTTCCATGTACTGGATGCGTCCGTAGAGAAACAGTGTGTCCTGCCAGCGCTCCACGCGCTTCAGCACGTCGGGACCCTTGCAGATCGTGCCCAGATCGCCCCGGTTGAGCGCCCAGATGCCCGTTGCTTCTCCAGGAAGAAGAACGATCGGCTCCGGTTCTTCTCCTGCCTCCACCTTGTCGAACTCAGGCTCCGCGGGCAGGCTTTTTTCGTCCACGACAATCTTCACCTGATCGACCGAAGACACAATGCGCGCCGGGCTGCGGCCGCGATTCGACGCCATCACCTTGAAGCTGTTTTCCATGGTCAGGAATGGCTCGACGGTGACAACGATCCACGGTCTCTCAGAACTGGCGATCGCTTGCGCCAGTGCCAGGGCAGCGTTGGCGCTGTCCATCGCGGCTTGGGTGGTCGAGCCGCCTGCCACAAGGTGCTTGTCGATACTCTTCAGAGTGCGCAAGGCAAGCATGATGCCGACGTAGCCCAAGACTGCGAGCACGATGGTCGAGCCCCAAGTGAGCTGCTCACGCCATCCCCATTCCTGCGGAGCAGGGGGTGTCGGATTCACAATGATTTGCGGCTGACTGGCAGGCTGGCTTTGGTCTGCTGCTGCGGGACTCTGCTGGCCTTCGGTGGGCGGCGTAGTCGGGGCCGCCGAGCTGGTTAGCTTCGGACGCGTCGGGGTTGCGTCGGTCGTATCCTGGGCTGCGATTGCCGGGCCGACGTGCAGAAACACAAACAGCGCAGTCAAGATCGCCAATCGCCGCAACATGATGACTGAACTATACCAGCTCAAATCTCGCCAATCTTTGAGGGGTCCAAGGAGGTTCCAAGGGAGTTATCGCTGGGTTTCGCTCAGGCTGACGCGGATGCCGAGCCCTCTTCCTGATCGAAGACGACATCTGGTTCGGCAAGCCGGATCAGGCGATGCAGATATGCACGCGAGATGCCAAGGCTGCGAGCTGCCAAAGTCTTATTGCCATTGTTTTCGCGCACAGCATCAATGGCCAGCTTCACCTTGTAGTCGCGCAACTGACGCTCGAAGGTGCACTCGGGGTTGTACTCGCTGATATCGATTACCTTGTCCGTGTGCATCGTGAGCGGAAGATCCTCGCCGCGGATCGTCATCCCCGGTGCCAGAATGATGGACCGCTGAATCGTGTTTTCCAGCTCGCGCACATTGCCCGGCCACGGGTAATTCTGCAGGATCGCCATGGCCTCCGGGGCGATCGACTGCATCGGTTTCTGAAACAGCTCGGAATAATGCTTGAGATAGTGGTTGGCAATCTGCGGAATATCTTCGGCGTGATCGGCCAGTGCAGGAGAAACAATCCGCATCACGTTGATTCGGTAGAAGAGGTCCTGCCGGAACTTTCCTTCCGCAACCAGCTTGGTCAGATCCTGGTGCGTGGCAAAAATCAAACGTGCCTTCAACGGAATCAGCTTGCTGCTGCCCAGGCGGCTGAACTCCATCTGCTGCAGAACGCGGAGTAGCTTGACCTGTGTGTACGGGCTAAGGTCGCCGATCTCATCGAGGAAGAGCGTTCCGTCGCGCGCCTGCTCGAAATATCCTTCGCGGGCCCCTACCGTGCCGGTAAAAGCGCCCTTCTCATGGCCGAACAATTCGGCTTCGATGAGCGTTTCGGGAATTGCTCCGCACGAAACCGCCACAAACGGCTTCGACGCTCGCGATCCGAGATTGTGAATCGCGCGCGCGATTAGTTCCTTGCCGGTGCCGCTTTCGCCGCTCACCAGCACCGACGCGTTGAGGTTCGCAACCTTGTGCACCAGTTGATACACCTGCCGGATCGCGCTGCTCGCGCCAATCAGCCGGTCGCAGTGGGTGGCAGAGTCGACGCGCGGTTGCGCCGGCTGCAGCTGCCGCTTCAGCAGAGAATTCTCGCTTGCCCGGCAAAGCATCGCCTTCAGCTCGCGAATCGATGGCGGCCGGCGACAGTACCCGTAGGCCCCCAGCCGGACCAATTCCACGGCCGTCGCACGCAACCCGTCGTCGGCCATGATGACGGTAGGAATCTGTTGCGCAATGATTCGTCGTGAAGCCTCGACGCGCTCTTTCATCGACCCGTTATTCGAGTTCAGGTCGAGCATGACGACGTCAATTTCGCCGGCATCGACTACCCGCAGAACCTCGGCTTCGCTTGCCGCCAAGGCGACCTTGAATTCCTTCCCCAAGGCGGACGCGAGCAGTGTTTGCAGCGCACGATCTTCCGACGATAGGCCGATCCGGATCATAAGTTGGCGTTCTCTTGATTCCTTTCGCACTCAACCGAGCTGGTGCGATGCAGGGCAGTTTCACGAGGTTGAATCTTTAAAACTCCTTTAGAATCTGCCGATTATTGAGAGGAAGCTCACCCAGATGTTTTGATTCAGGCGGTTTCTGCAGGCACCTCTCGTGTCCGTGATTTTCGGTCGCCGGTACTCAATGGTCAATACCCCGCCGGTGCAACCATGGAGCACGGAGGTAACTGAACGTCCCCAAAAGGGAAACATTCTCCTTCACCTCTTGCGAATCCTCTGGCACCAGCTATGGTCTTGGTTCCCAACGTTACCATCGATGCTCAGCAATTGGGTTTTCCGCGCCGTCCTCTTACCAAACCAGTAAACCCGCAGCTACTGTAATCCTTATGGACGCCACAACCACAGCGGAGCCATCCGTCGCTCCTGGTGGGAAAACCGAAGCCTCCGCGCTCAGGATGCGGATCTACTCCCGGCACATGATGAACATCGCCATCCTGGCCATGCTGCCCATGGTCGCGGCAGGCACGCTGAACTACGCTCGGACCTTCCTGGTGGACCCCGACATTTGGTGGCATCTGGCCAATGCACGCATCCTGATCACGCAGCATCACTTCATTCACACCGACCCCTACTCCTTCACGGTGGTCGGCCAGCGCTGGATCAACTGGGAGTGGCTCTCGGAGATCCCCTACTGGTTCAGCTACCAGGCCTTTGGCCTGCGCGGCATTTACCTCGTCACCTGGCTTGCCCTGGCGGCCAACATGCTCTTCGTCTATTGGCGTGGGTACTGGATGGGACGGAGTGCGGACGCAGCGCTGTGGGCGGCTGCAATCGGTTTTGTCCTGATGACCGTGAACTCCGGTCCGCGCATGATCGAGTTCGGCTACTTTGCCATGTCGGCTGAATTGGCCATCCTTGAGGCTGCCGATCGCGGCAACAGAAAACTCCTCTGGTTGCTTCCGCCAATCTTCTGCCTCTGGATCAACCTGCATGGTATGTGGTTTTCGGGCATGGTTCTGCTCGGCGCCTACATCGTCTGTGGGTGCTTCGGCCTGAATGTCGGAGTCTTTGAGCAGAAGGCGTTCACGCCTGCCCAGCGCAACCAGTTTCTCGCAGTGTTTGGGGTCTGTGCTGTGGCCCTGCTTTTCAATCCGTACGGCTGGCATTTGATGTGGCAGCCGCTCGACATGATGCTGAACCAGAAACTGAGCGTCGCCACCATCGCCGAGTGGCAGCCGCTCAACCTCTCCACGATGGAAGGCAAGGGCGTCGTGGTGGCCATTGCGGCTATGGTTGTGGCCAACTGCATCCGCGGGCGCAAGTGGAAAGTCTACGAGATGGTCTTCATCTTCATTGGCTGGTACGCCGCTGTCTCCCACGTGCGTTTCTGCTATCTGGCGGCCGTGCTCACCTGCCCCATGCTGGCGCGCGACTTGGCTCGCAGTCTAAGCAAGGGCGAGTCCGACGCCGAAACCATTCCCGTCATGAACGGGCTCATGACCGCCGGTGCGCTCGGCGTCATGCTCTACATGTTTCCATCTCGGGCCGACCTCGACAAGATGCTGCGCATGATGTTCCCGATCGACGAGATCGCTGCCATTCAACCCTCCTGGCGCACTCTGGATCTCGACTACGTGGGCGGGCGCATGGCCTTCCAGAACAAACCGAGCTTCATCGACTCCCGATTCGACAGCTTCGAGCATCTCGGCATCATGGGGGACTATCGCAGCATCATGATGGGTCAGAACTCGTTCGAATTGATGGACAAATATCGCGTCGATCACGCTCTGTTGAAAGACAGCGGTCTGCCCATCGCTTATCTGCTGGAGCGCACGCCGGGATGGACGGTCGTGAGGCGTGAAAAGGCCTGGGAAGGTGAGTATCTCTTGTTCGCTAAAACAAGCAGCACGCCTACCCCTGTTCCCACCTGTGGACCGCCTTCATCACTTGCTCCAAAGCCATAGGCTTGGCTCGCTCTCTCTGCCTCAGGCGGGGGCCCCAGACTTGTGATCGAAATCACAGTAAGGGACGCTGACAAGATGAAAGGCTCCCTCTGAGTAGTCTGCCTGACAGGCTGCGCCGCGGAGCGATGGGCCCCCTTTTCCCGCTTGAGGCGCACGGAGGCCCCCTTGAATCTTGATCCATCGGCTTTTGTTGCCGACAAAGAACTCCTTGATGCGCTTGAGCAGAGATCCACCCGGGTCGTCTGCGATGAAGACCGCGTGCTCTTCCGGCAAGGCGATACGCCCGCCGGACTCTATGTCCTGCGCTCTGGGTCGGCCAAGCTGAGCATGACGTCGCACACCGGCGAGCCGCTTCTCAGCGTTCCAGTCTCGGCAGGCGCGCTGCTTGGCCTGCCTGGATTTGTCGGAGACCGCCCCTACTCGCTCACCGCGAAAGCGGCCAAGGGCGCGGAGCTCGGGTTCGTCAGCCGTGAGGCATTCTCCGACTTGATGCTGAACAACCCGTCCCTCTCGCTCAAACTCCTCAGCGTGCTGGCCGCCGAGGTCCGTAGCGCGCGCAACGCAATCTCGGAGGCTTGAGACTGTCCGCCCATCGGGTGCGATAGCATCCAAACTGTGCCCGGTCTTGATACTCCAGTCATGTATGTGCGCGGCGTCGGCCCCCGCATCGCCGAACTGCTGGCAACCAAGAACATACAGACCGCCGAGGACCTTCTCTACCATCTGCCCTTTCGCTACGAAGACCGCCAGAACCCCCGCAGCCTCGACGAATTGAAGCCCGGAGAAACCGCCAGCATTATCGCGGAAGTGCGCGGCGCCGCTCTTTTGCGTACCCGCCGAATGCCGATCTTCGAACTGACCGTCGGGCAGGGGCGTCACGCCCTCAAGTGTCTCTGGTTCTACGGAACCTACCTCAATGGGAAATTCCACGCCGGGCAGACGGTCGCCCTCTACGGCAAAATCGAACCTTCCCGTTCGACCAGCAACTTCAAGATGATCCAACCGCAGTGGGAGTTACTGCCCGATGTCAGTGATGACGCCGAAACGCGTCTTCTCGAAGTCGGCCGCATCACCCCGGTCTACGAGTCGCTGGGTGGCAGCCGGCTTGCTTCCCGTTGGCAACGCCGCGTCATCTTCGAGTTGCTGGAAAGCATGCGCGGCGCCGTGCCCGAATGCCTGCCCCAGGCCATGCTGGCGCGCCTCGACATGCCGAACCGCGAAGCCGCACTGCGCGAGGTCCACTTTCCGCCCGAAGGAACCTCGATGACGCGGCTGCAGGCCTTCGGGATACCGCCGCATCGCCGCCTGATCTTTGAAGAGCTGTTCTTTTTGGAATTGGGCCTGGAACTCAAGCGCCGCCGCATGCGCGAGCGCGCCGGCATCGGCTTTGCGACCACCGACAAGGTGCGCGAGGCCATCCGCGAGGTGCTGCCGTTTCATCCCACAGCCGCGCAGAAGCGCACTCTGGGTGAAATTGTGGCCGATATGCGTCAGCCAAGTCCGATGCGCCGACTGCTGCAAGGCGATGTCGGTTCTGGCAAAACGATTGTCGCTCTGCAGGCGATGATCGTCGCGCTCGAGAACGGCTATCAAGCGGCGCTCATGGCGCCCACCGAGATCCTGGCGACCCAGCATTTTCTGGCTGCGCGCAAGCTGCTCGAGCGTTCTTCGCGCAAATATCGTGTGGTTCTTCTGACCGGCTCTCTCGACGACGATCGCAAGCGCCGGACGCGCGGGCTCATCAATCGTGGCGAGGCGCAACTGGTGATTGGGACCCACGCGCTGATCGAAGAGAAGGTCGAATTCGATCGGCTTGGTCTTGTCGTTGTCGACGAACAGCATCGCTTCGGCGTCCTGCAGCGCTTCAAGCTGATGAAGAAGCCCAATCAGGCGGAGCCGGATGTGCTGGTGATGACCGCGACGCCGATCCCGCGCACTCTGGCCCTCTCGCTCTATGGAGACCTCGACGTGAGTGTCCTCGACGAGTTGCCGCCCGGCCGCACGCCCATCGAGACGCGTCGCGTTGAAGGCGAGCGCGTCGCCGCCGCTTGGGATTTTGTCCGCAAGCAGGTCGGACTGGGCCGCCAAGCCTACATTGTGTATCCCGTCATCGAAGGCGCCCGCGATGACGAACCCGAATTGGACTTCTCGCACGACGAATCCAACCGCAACGAGACCGCCGCGCCGGCTGGCAAGGACGGCGCGCGCAAGGGAAAGACCGCCGAACTATTCTCGGATTCAGCGCTTAATTCCCGCAACACTGTTCCAAAGAAAAAAACAGGGGAGCTGCTCAAGTCCGCCGTCGAGATGCACGAGAAACTGCGCACCGGCCCGCTCTCGGGTTTGCGCGTGAGCCTGCTTCATGGCCGCCTCGATTCCGACGAGAAAGAAGTCATCATGCGCCGCTTTCAGCGGGGCGAGATCGATGTGCTCGTCGCCACCACGGTCATCGAAGTCGGTGTCGACGTTCCCAACGCTACTGTGATGGTCGTGGAACATGCTGAGCGCTTCGGCCTGGCGCAACTGCACCAGCTGCGTGGGCGCGTGGGCCGCGGAGCCGCCAAGAGCTACTGCATCCTCGTCACCGGCGATCGTGTTTCACCGGAGGCAGAAGAACGCCTCGAAGCCATGGTGCGCACACAGGACGGATTCGAGCTCGCGGAACTGGACCTGGCCATGCGCGGCCCGGGAGAATTCTTCGGCACGCGACAGGCAGGGCTCCCCGAATTTCGTGTCGCCAATCTAGTCCGCGATCGCCAGCTCCTCGAGCTGGCCAAGCAGGAGGCCGAGCGCTTCGCGAACCCGAGTCAAGAGAAGGGCAGGGAACCGGAGGGCACCGAGGCTGAGCGCAGCCGCGTCTGGGCGCGGCTCAAAGAAGCCTGGCAGCGCAGATACGGCCTCGTCGAGGCCGGTTAGGTTGATGAGTTGGATTGTGAGTAGGAGTCGCCCTGAAGATCGAAGCCATTGCCCACCCCGGTGGATGGTTATCTCACCGAAGTGGGCCCCCCTGGCTTCCTCTCTAAGGTCTAATTAGTGCCTCTAGCCCTTTTAAACTGCCACCGCTCGATCTAACGTTCTGTAATTTAAATAAGCTTTCAAAACCTTCAAATCTTGTTGCGCCCTACTCCGCGCTCTCCGCGGCGAGCGCCGGAAAGCGCTCCAAAACCGGTGTAAGCGCCAGCGTCAGCAACAGCACCATCGGACCAGCGATGACCAGCCAAGCGGCAAGGGCATGACTTGCGACGCTGCTCGAGACCCAGATCGTTTGCAGAGGACCATGTCCCAGCGTGCTCTCCATTGCCTGGCGATGTCCGAACATCCAGCTGCCGAAACGCGAAAGCGGCAGAATCAGCGCCAGCTGGAATGGCATGGCCACGTAGTTTGCAACCTGAATCACCGGGACATTCAGTCCGAACCGAACCGCGACTACAGCGCACAACGCCGTAGGAATTCCGACCAGAGGCAGGCACCCGATGGCGAACCCCAGCGCGAGTGTCAGCGCCAACCGCTGCGGAGAAATCCCCATGCGCAGCCAGGAGGCCAGTTGAGCATTCGCGTTGGTGAGCCATCTGTTCATCGTCTTCAACCTACCGAGCGCGTACCAGAAGCGGGTTGTTCTCGAATGAATCTTGCGACAATGGAATCAACTCCATCACTCACGCCGAGCATACTTCTGAATTCTCTTCAAAGGCTCTACCACCTTTGGCGTAGAGGGTGGGGCGGAGGTATGACAAAGGTCATGTAGAGGGCTCGGATCGAGGCAAGGGGACTCGCGACGTACGGCGAAAGTGTTATCCTGCAGTGCGCCGCAAGCCCCGTGCTCCCATGGCCGCGAGCACCTGCTCTACCTTCCAATCCAGCGCCTCGGTCCCATCGATCGCAAGGTCCGCGAAACGCGCCGTTGGCCGGACAAACTGAAGACCCGATGGCCGCACCGTGGCCTCGTATTGTTGCCGCACAGATTCCGGTGTGCGCCCCCGCTGCTCGACATCGCGCTTGAGCCGGCGCTCGAAACACACGTCGTCCGGTGTATCGACGTAGACCCGCAATTGGTAGAGGGACAACAGCTCCGGATAATAGAGAGCGAAGAGTCCTTCGACGATCAGGTACGCGCCGGCTCGAACCGGTTCGGTTGTGCCCCGCACACGGGTGTAGGTCGCGAAGTCGTAGACCGGACGGTCGATGGTCTCGCCACGCGCCAGTGCAGCCACCTGAGCCGCCAGCAGGGAGCTTTCAATAATCGCCGGGTCGTCGAAGTTCTGCCCTACCCTCTCTTCAAACGGCAGATGCCCGAGATCGCGATAGTAGTGATCGAGAGGGAAGTTGAGCCCACCGAGTGCACGTGCCAATTCGAGAGCCAGGGTTGTCTTGCCAGAGCCGGAGGCGCCGGCGATACCTAGTACGACCGGCGGGAAGGGCAGCCTTGCGGCCTCCGGGAATTCACTCACGCTTCGGCTTCCATCAGCGTTGCGATCCACACCACGAGCCGTTCGATCACGCCGGACAGACGCCGCTCCACTAGTCTGCCTGTCTCAAAAACCTCCTCGTGGCTCAACGGGCGTTCGCTCAGACCGGCTGCCTTGTTGGTCACACATGAGATGCCCAGCACTTCGATCCCCATATGCCGCGCGACGATCGTCTCCGGCACCGTCGACATGCCGACCAGCGTTGCCCCAAGCGCTCGGAAGGCGCGAATCTCCGACGGCGTTTCGAAGCTTGGGCCGCTGACCGCGAGATACACGCCTTCGGTGATCGTAATGCCCTCATCGCGTGCCGCCTGGTGAGCCAAAGTGCGCAGCCGGCGTGAGTAAGCCTCGGTCATGTCGAAGAACCGCAGCCCAGTATTGCGTTTTCTGGCCAATCGTGGCTCGTTCGGGCCCACCATGGGGTTCCAGCCCATCAAGTTGATGTGGTCTGCAATCGCCACCAGTTGCCCCAGTTCGTAGCTCTCGTCGATGCCACCCGCCGCGTTGGTCAAAATCACCGCGTCGATGCCGAGCGCTCCCAACACGCGCATGGGGAACGTCACCTGCGCTGGCGTGTAGCCCTCGTAGAAGTGCACCCGCCCCTGCATCACAAGGACCGGTGCTCCGCCCAGGCGACCTGCCACCATGCGTCCCGAATGACCCTCCACGGTCGATTGGGGAAAGTGCGGAATCTCGCTGTACGGTACCTGCACCTTCTCGGTCACGCGGTTCGCGACAGCCCCGAGCCCCGAGCCCAGGACCACAGCTACACGCGGCGACAATTTTCCAAGCCTGCCACGCAGAAACTGCGCTGCTTCTGTTACTTCGTCGAAATAAGCCATAAGCTAACCTTTAGAAGTGCGTTTTCAAGTGATTTTACAGGCTGTCAGGGAGTGCTCTTCATGACTGGATGTGTCCGCAATGAGGGTGGAGTACCCCGAATCTGCGATTCCCGTAGGGAGGTCTTGCTGCAATGTGCCGGAACATCAAAATCCTGTTCAACTTCGATCCACCGGTGACGGAAGAAGAGATTCGCGCCGCGTCTCTACAATTCGTCCGCAAGATCAGCGGCTTCACGAAGCCAGCGAAGGCCAACGAAGACGCCTTCGCGCGCGCCTTGGACGAAGTGTCCGCGGCTTCCGCGCGCCTCCTTCATGCGCTTGAGACCACGGCGCCGCCCAAGAATCGCGAAGAGGAAGCTGCCAAGGCCAAAGCACGCAGTGCGGCACGGTTCGGAGATTAGCCGTAGCCGCATCGATTCCACGAATCTGCTCCAAAGAAAGAAAAATCATGAAACAGATTGTTGCCGTAATCTTCGGGCTCGGCTTGTTGTGCAATGCGCTGCTCTTTGTGCCGCAGGCGCTCGCCGTATGGCGTAAGAAGACCGATGAGGGCATCTCTCTGATTACCTTCGGCGGCTTCAGTGTGCTCCAGGCAATCGGCATCGTGCATGGCGTCTATCAGCAAGATCTTTCGCTGATTCTGGGCATGGCTGCGAGTCTGCTCAGTTGCGGGACCGTGACGGCGCTGACGCTCTTCTATCGCATGCGGCGCATGAGGAAAGCCCAACTGTAAGATCTGCCGGCCTGGTGCGTCAGCGTATGTGAAAGGAGGACACATGCAGAGATATGAGCTGACAACTTGCCCTTGCGGAGACGACTGCGGCTGCGGTCCCATCTGCCCCTGCCCGAAATCCAGCAACTAAGGGACCATCGTATTCATCAGAAGACATACCGGCAGGGGCACTGGCTCCTGCCGCCCGACTCTTCATGACCGAAGCCACGTTCGACACTCTCCTCGACCTTCGCAGGCGCTTTCTCGCATTTCTCGAGCGCCGCGTCGACGATCGTGTACTCGCCGAGGACATCCTCCAGGCTGCGTATCTCCGCGCGCTTGAGTCCAGGGGCCGGCTGCGTGCGGATGAATCGGCGGTTGCCTGGTTCTATCGAATCTTGCGCAATGCGGTGATCGATCACTATCGCCGCCGTACCACGGAAGGCGCTGCACTCGAACGCTGGGCGAAGGAGCTGGAACACACAACGGCGGCCGCCGAGCCGCAGCTGGAAGAGACGGTCTGTCAGTGCATCGCCGGCGCGCTCGAGGTGATTACGCCGGCCTATGCCGAACTGTTGCGTGAGGTAGATCTGAAAGAGCGGAGCCTCGCCGCCTATGCCGCTGCACAGCGCATTACTTCGGCGAACGCCGCCGTCCGGGCACATCGTGCGCGCGTCGCGTTGCGCAAACAACTCATCCGGTGTTGTGGCACCTGTGCCGAGCATGGCTGCATCGAGTGTAGATGTAAGATCTCCGCGGCAGCGGCGCTTTGATTAGCCCAGAAACATCCCCGCAATCGACGCCGAGATCAGGTTCGCCATCGTCCCGGCCAGCATCGCCCGTATGCCCAGCTTGGCGAGGTCGTTGCGCCGCTCCGGCACCAGCGCGCCGATGCCGCCGATCTGCATCCCGATCGATCCGAGATTCGCAAAGCCGCAGAGCGCGAATGTCCCAATAGTGAACGAGCGCGGATCGAGTGTGGCCTTGTGTGCTCCCAGCGCGATATAGGCGATCACTTCGTTGAGCGCCATACGCGTGCCCAGTAGGTTGCCGATCAGGCCGCAATCGCGCCACGGAACGCCAATCAGCCACGCGACAGGAGCAAACACGAACCCCAGAATCTCACCCAGGCTTCCGGGAATCCACTGGAAGCCGTTGTGCAGGTGCGCCCAGCCGAGCAGGTTATCGAGCAGTGCCACCAGCGCCAGAAAGCTGATCAGCATGATCGCCACGTTCATCGCAAGCTTGCCGCCGTCGATCGTTCCCCGCGCAATCGCGCCGATCAGATTCTCTTCCTTGTGCTCTTCGTTCTCGGGAATGATAACTTTGCCTTCGGTCGCCGGAACGCCGGTCTCCGGTACCAGCATCTTCGCCATCAGGATTGTCCCCGGCGAGGTCATGATGACTGCCGAAAGCAGGTGCCGCGCTTCGATGCCTTGCGCGATGTACATCGCCATGATGCCGCCCGACACATGCGCCATGCCGCTGGTCATGATGGTCATCAGCTCGCTGCGCGTGGCACTGGACAGAAACGGCCGGATGGTCAGGGGGGCCTCAGTCTGCCCCATGAAGATCGATGCAGCCACATTCATGCTTTCGGCGCCCGAGATGCGCATCGTCTTGAGCATCACCCAAGCCAGGCCGCGAATGATGATCTGCATCAGCCCAATGTGGTAGAGCACCGCAAAGAATGCGGAGATGAAGATGATCGTGGGGAGAACCTGAAACGCAAAGATCGAGCCAAGCGAAGTGTTGGGCGTGCCCAACGCACCAAACAGCACCTTCGTTCCCGCCTGCGTGCAGGCCAGCATGCTGTTCACTACGCTGCCGGCCCAGGTCATGGCCGCCTGGCCAAAGCTGAAGCGCAGCACACAAAATGCGAAGAGCAGTTGCAGGCTCAGGCCCCACGCCACTGTGCGCCAGCGGATATGCCGCCGATCGGTTGAGCCCAGCCACGCCGCAAGCAACACGGCAAGAATGCCCAGCACCCCTGTGAATCGAGCCAATCGTCTCTCCAGGAACAGCAGCGAAGTGTTTCCCCTACCTTACAGCATTGTCTTCCCAGGACGGCGCTATAATGCCTCGTCGCTTGCGGAACCGAACATGGACAAAGCTGCCCTCTACGCCTTCATGACTCGCGCCCGCTACGGCGTGGTCTCCTCGCTCGCTGGCGACGGAACGCCGCAGTCGGCGCTGGTCGGAATAGCCATCACGCCCGAGCTTGAGATCGTTTTCGACACCCTGAAGACGACACGCAAGTACGTCAACCTTGTCGCGCGTCCCGCCTGTTCCGTTGCGCTTTGGTGGGGTGGGGAGCAGACGGTCCAAATCGATGGCCTTGCGTTCGAGCCGGCTGGCGCTGCGATCGACCGTTATCGTGAAGCCTATTTCACCACCTGGCCCGACGGCCGCGACCGGCTCACCTGGACTGGAATCACGCATCTGGTCGTGCGTCCGCGGTGGATTCGCGCGACCGACTATGACCAGTCGCCGCCGGTGATCAAAGAGTTGCGATTCAAGGAATAGTCGGAAGAAGGGTAGCTTCGCGCTTCAGAGGCGTGTCCTTGCCGCGAGAAATGCTTCGGCGGATTCCGTGGTGAAGACGCGGTCGACGAGAGCGACCGGCTTCGGTGCTCTCTCCGCAATCGTCACTGCTTTGCGAATCAGTTCGGCTGGCTCTTCGAGCATCGCCGCCTGCGTGGCATAAAGCGTCATCAGCGGCTCACCTTTCTCGATCTTCGCGCCGCGCCTGGCGTGAAACACGATGCCCGCGTGCGGATCGACGGGCTCGCCGGCTTTCTCGCGCCCCGCGCCGGTGCGCTGCACGGCCCATCCCAGCATCATCGTGTCCATCTCCGCGATATAGCCGCTTTCCCAAGCTTCCAGGACCTGCATGGCGCCGGGTCTATGGAATCCCTTCAGATCGTCGAAGGCAGAAACATCGCCGTGCTGCGCCGCGACCATCTTGAGGAAGAGGGCAAGCGCCGTTCCGTCAACCAGTGCCGCTTCGGCCAGCTTGTAGCCGATTTCGGCTGTCGGAGCTTTTCCGCCCAGATGAACCATCCATCCGGCCAGCTGCAGCGAGAGCTCGCGGACGTCCTCGCTCTCGGCTGCCCGTTCGCCGCGCAGCAACTCGACACACTCTGCAATCTCGATCCAGTTGCCGGCCGCGCGGCCCAAGGGCTGTCCCATGTCGGTCATCAGCGCCGCCGTATGCGTTCCGGCAGCCTCGGCCGTCGTGACCATGAGCGCCGCAAGGTAGTTGGCGTCCTCGTGGCTCTTTAAGAATGCGCCGGACCCCGTCTTCACATCGAGCACGAGCGCGTTGAGTCCGGCCGCCAACTTCTTGCTAAGGATCGACGCACAGATCAGCCCGGGGCTCTCAACTGTGCCCGTCCGGTCGCGAAGGGCGTAGAGCACGCGGTCCGCCGGAACCAGCTTCGGAGTCTGCCCTACGATCGAAGCACCGCACCGCGCAATCACCGACTCGAACTCTGCCAGCGATAGCGCCGTCCGATAGCCAGGGATCGATTCCAACTTGTCCAGTGTGCCGCCGGTATGACCCAGGGCGCGGCCGCTGATCATGGGCACAACCAGCCCGCAGGCCGCAGCCAGCGGAGCCACGAGAAAACTTGTCTTGTCGCCGACGCCGCCTGTGGAGTGTTTGTCGACTGCGGTCTTCCCCAGTCGGCTCGGGTCAAACTTCTCACCGGAGTCGCGCATGGCCATGGCGAGAGCCCGCGTCTCCTCCATGGAGAGACCGCGCAACCACGCCGCCATGAGCCACGCTGCCAACTGCTCGATAGGAATGGACTCATCCGCTGCACCGCGAACAATGAAGCCAAGTTCCCGCGCACGCAGGGCTCCGCCGTCGCGCTTCCTGCGGATCAGGTCGATCATGTGCAACGGCGTGCTTCCTGACAGGGGCTTCTCTGCTTCACTCATGCCTGGGCTCACTTCAGCTTCATCTCCGTTGCCAGCGGCATCAGGTCGGCAAAAGCCATCACCCGCACGCCATCGGAGGCAGGAAACGCGACCGGCGCGTTCGACTCGGTGAACTCGGCGAGCATCTGCCGGCAGGCGCCGCAGGGCGGGCTCGCCGCCTGGTTCAGATTCGCGACCGCGACAGCCTGTATGCGAATCTTCGGCCCGAAGCGGGAAACAGCCTCCACCAGCGCTGCTCGCTCCGCGCAGATCGTCGCACCATAGCTGACGTTCTCGACATTCGTGCCGGTCACGATCTCGCCGTCCGAGAGTTGCAGCGCTGCTCCAACCTTGAA